>Ga0074197_1002574_pt1 | contig 12374 bp, 21 predicted proteins | sample EPASupsiteSAE305_FD_64526 | JGI IMG/M metagenome (GOLD analysis project Ga0074197, IMG submission 64526) | Bioremediated contaminated groundwater microbial communities from EPA Superfund site, New Mexico - SAE3-05 reassembly with SPADES | ecosystem: Environmental > Aquatic > Deep subsurface >...
ATAAGCAGAGGCAAAAAATGAAAAAGCCAAACACCCTGTAAGTGTTTGGCTTTCTGTTATATATGAATGGTCGGGGCGGAGTGATTCGAACACTCGACCTCCTGCTCCCAAGGCCGCCTCGCCATGGAAAATTATCACGATATTGCTGAAGTTACGCCACACCTTTTGCGGCTATTACCGTAAAATGCGCCTCGCCGGAAGCGGAACCGCCACCAATCCCGCCACCAATTTCCTCCCTGAGCCCCTATTTTATGGGACGACAGAAAAGCAGTCTTCGTAAACTTTTTGGTTCTATTGCTCATCTTCGCAAGTATCTATTGGTCGGGCATATCACGCGCCGGGAGCCCGCATAATATGCTAAAAAGAAGCGTCAGTTGGCGCTGCTGGACAGGCGGGGTGCCCTAACGCAACAGTCCAATTTTGCGGTGTCTTCTTCACCGGTTGCCATCGTAGGATTAGCTGCGTTAGCCTAGAGTTTTTCCGTCAGGCAGCTTGTTATTGGAGAACATTCCACTTGGTTTCCACTGCATCACTATGAATACTTCCAGTATTGTAACACCCCCCGCTGATATTTATGAGGTCATCGGCACTGAGTTCGGTGTTGCTAGCCAGTACTTTTTTCAGTTCGTCCTGCGTAAAATCATAGCCCGCATCTTTAATGATCTGTGGTTGTTCCTCTTTTTTTGCTGCTTCTATCTTTATTCTTAACGCATCGTCCTTCTGGATTGTTTCATAAAACTTTTGGGCACTTTCAATTGACATGGGTTGCTCCTTTTAAAAAAAATAGAATAAGATGTTTACATGGATAGGCGGGCTGTTTTGCCCATGATTTACCCTCTGGGAGCATCGTGAAAAGCGCATTTATTGCGCATTCAAAACCGGGAGTTGAACCCGGGTTCACCATTATATATCAACCCAAATATATCGGGATGCATCCGGGGTACCGCTGGGCAATTAATTTTGTTCTGACCCCTTTATAATCAAGCGTGAGAGTCCGGATCATTTATGCCACCATTCACTTTTTTTCCATTTTTATGATTTTTCGTTCGGGTCCAACTCGATTTTGTGTACATATTTCTGGAAATGATGAACCCACCATTTCATGGCAAAAAGGTATGATGTGGTCATAGTTTGAAGTGTCATTTTTCTGTGGCAGTAATTTAACTGTTTAATCCATCGGCCATTTCTCTTCATATCACCCCACCTAATATATAGGTCGTTGTAATAAAGAAATGCTTCCACTATGAACCGGCCTATTCTACCATTTCCATCGTAAAAAGGGTGGATTCTGACGAATTGTTGGTAAAATTTTGCAGCATTACTGATAGGATCACCTCTATCAGAAATGAGTTCCAGGACGGCGCTCTCAATTTTTTCTTCGATTAATGAAGGTTCAATTCCTCGAAATCGGCTATCTGAACAGCCTGCACCATCGTTGAGCTTTTTTGCAGGCCGACCGAATTCGACATATCCTTTGTATTCGTCGTGGCTACTTCTGTAACATCCTGCATTATTCAGTATACCTTTGAATGCTTGACGATGTAGAAATTTCGGTAAGTCAGGTAAGGCTTCTTTTAAAGAAAAGTTGGTTGAGTCATTTCGGATTGTATCAACGAACTCGAACGGGCTCCATTGTTGGCTTCTGTCTTTGAGTTGTTGTAAGGCGTCGTCAACTGAGATTGGGGGGGTGACAGGGAAATCTCGGGTTAATTCTGTAAGATATTCCCTGTCAAACGTATCGAAGGGATGATTTCTCAACGAATTTAATTGTTGCTTGAAATGAATTCTTGCAACAAGTCGTTAAATTCAGATTTTGCTCGTTGAGATCTCTGGACAAATTCATCATACGAAGGATAGGTTTCATAAAAGGAAGCATCCTTTGAATCCATATCCATGGTGAAGGAATGCCAAGAATTGGTCTTCAGAACGTAAAAAGGTGTTTCCTTATAATTCGGGCGCTGAAAATTCTTGGCGAAATTTTGCTTTGAATAATATTCTTTAATTGCCTTTTCACGGATGATTTCGTTACGGCCGGTTTTAATCCAAGGGTCCTCGTTATGCGTTTGAATACTCAACGAAACGGCTGTTTGTCCAACATAGTTATGGAGGACAAATTTTATAAAATCTTCCTGGTCAGGCTCAAAGGTGATTTTTTCAGATGGGACCGGGATTATTTCACGGGAGCAATCCCGATAAGCGTCATAAATTTCTCGGTTGACTGGCCCGAAATCCCACTTTGCGAATTCGGCATCGATAAAATCTTTATTGGCCACGACAGACCAGACTTTAGCATAGTATGCTAATTTCTGCAGTTTCATTGGGTATATAGGAACGTCTGGATACGTGATCAAGATAAACTTGGCTAAGTCTATCGCATTGATTTTCATGTCCGCACCCTAATGAAAGAAGAATATTGCCAAAGAATTAAGGCGTATTTCGTAACTAAACTATATCATTTTGTCAATTGTTTTGACAGGAAAATAGTGGCTATTTCCTTGATAATCAAGGATTCTAGCCGAATTTGGGTATTCCGGTGAAAGTGGGCCACCAGTTCCGGAGCGATCTGGGCCAGTGATTCCGGAGCAATGTGGGCCACCGGTCGGAGCGAAGCGACGCTGGAGTCTTTTAGTAAATGGACTGTCAGTTGGGTATTCCGGTGAAAGTGGGCCACCAGTTCCGGAGCGATCTGGGCCAGTGATTCCGGAGCAATGTGGGCCACCGGTCGGAGCGAAGCGACGCTGGAGTCTTTTAGTAAATGGACTGTCAGTTTTGGTCAAGCGTGATGGCGTGTTTTCGCATTGATTCTCCTTTGAGTTCTATTTTATGGGCGTTATGCACAAGCCGGTCGAGAATGGCATCTGCCAGGGTGGGGTCACCGATCGCCTCGTGCCAGGAAGAAACCGGCAACTGGCTGGTGACAATGGTGGCTCTTTTGCCGTAGCGATCTTCTAACAGTTCCAGTAGGTCGTGGCGCTGTGGGTCTGTCATTGGGATCAACCCCCAGTCATCAAGAACCAGGAGATCGGTTTTGGCGTAGCCGAGCATCAGTTTGCCGTAGCGTCCGTCAGCCTTTGCCAGACGCAGTTCTTCAAACAATCTCGGCAGGCGCAGGTAGAGGGATGAGTATCCTTCGAGGCAGGCTTTGTGCCCCAGTGCACAGGCCATATAACTTTTGCCGACCCCGGTTGGACCGGAGATCAGCACATTGATTCCACGGGCAATCCAGGTACAGGCGGCCAGACGTACGACAAGCGCCTGATCCAGTCCTCGGGAGGCTTTGAAGTTAAGGTCCTCGACACAGCAGGAATGCCTGAGCTTGGCTTTTTTGAGCCGGGTGTTCAGGCGGCGATTTTCTCGTTCCGTGACTTCCCGGTCGACCAGTAGCCCGAGCCGCTCCTCGAAGCCAAGGCTGTTAATCTCCGGCATCTGCTGTTGTTCGCTTAAGGCCTTGAGCATGCCTGCGAGCCGCAGTGTTTGCAATTTTTCCATAGTGGGGTGGTGGAGCATGCGTCTCTCCTCCTTAGTGGTAGTAGTGGCCGCCACGAATGTTGTTATGGGTAATTGGCGCGGTGATCGGCAAGGTCTGTTGGCGGGGTTGCTGGTCAAGACCCGTCGTCAGGATTGACTTGACGCTTTTATAGCTGATCGCCTGACCATCCAGGGCCCGATCACAAGCCGCTTCGAGCCTTTCCGGTGTATACACTTTCGCCAATCGGATCAGGCCCATGGCGGAACGAAACGCCTGTTGGGGATGCTGGCGTGAAGCAAGGACCGCCTCGGTCATAGCCGCCGTTCGAGGGCCGATCTTTGCCGCCCAGCGGATCAGGCGTTCCGGCGTCCAGTCGGCATACTCCTGGTGGCCCTTGGGCATGTGTTCGGCAACGGTAGAATGACGGCCTTTGTGGAAAGAGCGCGGATGAGAGGCGACCCGCTTGCGTTGCAGGAAGCATTCGATGGAGTCCGCCGTCATGCGGGCGTCAAGCTGCTTGCCCCGCAGTTGATAGGGAACCGAGTAGTAGTGGCCGTCGATCTCGACGTGGTAATCGATATTGACCCGAACCTTTTTCCACTGCGAGAAGGTATAGGCCTCTGTCGGCAACGGTTTCAGGGATGGACGATCGAGTGATTCAAAGGCCAGCGTACGCGAGCCGGGCAGCTTCTTGAAGGGACGACTGTTCAGATCGATGAGCAGTGTGCGGATCGTGGCATTGGCCTCAGCAAGGCTGAAGAAACGTTGATTGCGTAACCGTGCCAGAATCCAGCGCTCAACGATCTGCACCCCGACTTCTGCTTTTGCTTTATCTTTGGGCTTACGCACCCGGGCAGGAATAACAACGGTCCCGTAATGCTCGGCCAGATCCTGATAGCTGGGGTTAAGGTCAGGTTCATAACGGCAGGGCTTGCTTACCGCACTTTTCAGATTGTCCGGGATGACGATTTCTGGAACACCGCCATAGAATTCAAAGGCGCGGCGGTGGGAACCGAGCCAGTCGGACAGATTCTGACTGAGCGTTGCTTCGGCAAAGGTGTAACTGCTGGCGCCAAGCACTGCCACGAAGATCTGGGCAGCAGTGATCTCGCCGGTATGCGGGTTGATGATGGGCAGGCTCTGACCGGCATAATCGACAAACAGTTTCTCGCCTGCCTTGTGGATCTGCCGCATGGAAAGCTTCAGCGTACGCGCCCAGCAGCGGTACAGTTCGCAGAAATGGCTGTAACGATATCCTTGGGGATGCTCGGCCTGGTACTCCTCCCAGAGCAGCATCAGGGTAACCCCTTTGCGTTTCAGCTCCGTGTGGAGATAGGCACAGTCGGGAGTCGAACGTTCGCTGGGGGCCACGGGAACCACTGGCGGGAAAAGCTGCTGGTAAAGCTGTTGGTCTGACAGGGAATCCGGAAGTGGCCAGCCCAGTCCGGCGATTTTGGCACGGCACAGATAATCGCCGACGGTGGTGCGGGATATATCAAGACAGCGGGCGATGGGACGCTGCCCCAACTTGCCATCAAAGTGAAGACGGAGTGTTTCTCTGATTTTGCGCATGGATAACCTCGTATTTGCCAACGGTGCACCTCCTGGAAAATTGAATTTCCCAGGTTGTACACCAGGTTATCCAGCGTCGCGTCCGATTCCGGAGCAAACTGGTCCATCAATTCCGTTTTTTAGAGAAAAGTGGTCCAGTTTAAATCGGAATCAGTGGACCACTTTACAGCGGAATGCCTGGCCCAGATCGCTCCGGAACTGGTGGCCCACTTTGCAGCGGAATAGGTGGCCGGATGCCACCGGAATCCGCATGTAACGACCGGCGTATATGCGTTAGCTTGAGTATATGCCGCAAATCGAGCGGAACGGCAATTCGAAAGTAGAACGTGTTCTTGTAACCTTGCTGCAAATACTTGACGGTCATCGGCTCCTCTCACTGGTTGTGAGTGGGCCAACTGTTCATCAATGTCCGAAGCGATGTTCCAAAGATGTCCTAAAAAGAGAACCCGCTGTTACTGGTCTTTGGAAAAACCAGTGAAATCAGCGGGTTGGTGATGTGATGGTGGAGGCGCCGGGAGTTGAACCGTGGACCAGGGCCTATTTACGGGGCTTCGCGGGTGGGCCGGGACACTTGCGGGACATTTTATTGAATTTCAATCTTCCCATCGGTGTATTTTCCATCTTTTGGGAATCCCTTATTTGAAAAGATTTTATTCCCTTTTTCGTCCCTCCAACTGAAAATCGTTCCATCAAATTTTCTTGGTTTTGCCAATATTACTTCATTTTTTTTTGCGATTGCTTCATTTCTTCTTGATTCATCTGCAGTTACTATTTCTTTTTTCTTTATTTCGTTTTCAATATTTATTCTTCTCTCTACTTTTACTTTTTCACTATTTATTGCTTCTCCTAATTTTACAAATATTGCTCCTACGAAAACAGGAAACAATAAACGAATCGTTACAGATAAAACCATTATTGAAATTATGGTATATAGTAAAATTCTTATTGCTTTCTCTGTTTGTTTTTCCATATTTTAAACACCCTCTTATCGCTCAATATTATTTATATTTAATAAAAATTGCTAGGCTACTTTCTTGTTCAGCGAAAAAGATTCACTATTTTCTTGCTTAGTTTTTTTGTCTACCCATTTTTCATAGTCAAAAAAAGCTCTTATCATTTGATTTCGGAATAAAATTTCAAATTCTTTGTCTTTGTGCTTTCCTTCCTCGTTCAACCATTCATTCACTTCGGCTAGTAACGGGTTGATTTCATCGCCCTCCTTATGCCTTTTTGGGCCTTTCCCCGTCATTATCCAATCTGTCGAAAGATTAAATTTTTGAGCAATTACAAACGCCCACATTACCAGAAAATCATTTTTTGCCTTCTTTCTCGAAACATATTGATGCGTAGTTTCAACAAGTTCCGCTAGTTGCGTGAACGTCGAAAGATTGGTTTCTTTTTTAACTCTTTCCCAGATTTCCAAAAAATTATTCGTTTGCGCCATAAAGATTCATTTTTCCCTTGACCGCATCTTTTTGATGCGTTAATAATGAATCATGCATCAAAAAGATGCAATTTTCAATTCCTTGTTACCTTTTTTGGGTGTCCTTCATTGAAACTTTGCAACGCGAACCCAAAACCAGGAGGCCGACTACCATGCCGCTCAAAATCGAAAACAACACCCAAGCGCTACGAGCCATGACCCTGGCTTTCAAGTTGGCCAATCGAACACCCAAATGTTCCCTGGATCGTGCCCGCCAAATGCGCGCTACGGCCAAGCACATATTCGCCACTGTTGATCAGTGGTACACCATGGAGGAATCAAAATATCGCAATGCAAAACCCCATCGAACCAACTGATTACTGAAAAATCGCTATTGGGCCTGAATCCGCCGAAGCCTGCAACCTTGCCGCCAATGTTCTTCAATATCAACTCAACAAATTGCGCACGTATTGAGGTTCTCCATGTCACTTTACGACTCTCTAATTGTCCTCGGCCTGTTTCTCATCTTCATAGGCTTCGCTTTGCTGGTCTATCTTCAATTGTTTCAATTAATCGCCCAATTCCATTTCAAGCTTATGCCTCGTATGGCTGAAAAGTACGCCAAAATTAAGCAATTGAGGCTTGAAAATGAATAATTCAATTTCTCTCGATTCCACAATACCGGAAAAATTTCCAATCGGGGAATTTGCCGTCATCATCTGTCAGCGTTGCAAGAAGCGATATCAGTTGTCCTTTATCATTTCTCACGGGAATGCAGTCGAGCACCATTCATGCCCCCGTTGCCATAATCTTATCACGGTTTGTAAAACCAATAACGTTGCTTTGGACACGCGTGGCCAAGGCAACGTTATTGGAACTTTTACCCTAACCCCAAACTTGAAACCCTCTGCCCCTCAACCATTACTCTAAGGTAATACAATGACAACTGAAAAAGCATCTGAGCAACGCGCCCCCTACGGTTTATTCGCCAAGGGAATTTGTAACGGTTTTCGCCGGTATACTCGAACCAAAACCGGTGAAGTTATTACACAGCTTCTTGTCAATCTCCCCGGCGCAACCTCCTCCTTGCAGGTTGAAATTCCAAATGGCACCGATCTTACCCCTTTCAAGGATTTTGAGCCGGTCGCCATCAGAATCATTCCTTCATTTTATGAAGGCCGAATCATTGGTTTCAGTTTGGCATGACCCCCGAAGATGTTCAAGCACTCTTTGGACATCTCGAAGAGTTTAGACAAATTGGCTACTGGTTGGCAACCCTCCTGGCTATCAACGCCGGTCTGATCGCTGCCAGCATAGTTGCCGCAACCGTTCAAATTAGGCTGAGCCGATGACCGCTTTTGATTTCATTACAATCTTCGGCTCTTCATTCGGTGTCGGTCTCGTCGTTTGGGTTTCGGCCCTTGGCCTCCATCTGGTCGCCAATATGCTGAAATTCATTGTTTGGCAATAACGGGATGATCCTTTTTCGCATCCTTAAACCGTTAATCTCAACTAGGAGGCTATTATGCTGACTTCTGCAATGTTCACCGCAGCTGCATCTGGCGTGACCGAAATGATTACCCTCGCCATCACCGGCGGCATGGGCATCTTCGGTTCCATCAAAGGGGTCCAGGTCGGTTTGCAAATGTTTAGCCGTCTCATCGCGGGACGCTAAGCATGGGCCTGCCAGTCATATCTTATATTGATATGGCCCAGGCTGCCGCTGGTTGGTTGGCAATCGCTGTGGGGGCTGTTTTTGGCGTTATCGCCGCATCCTTCGCAGTGATTGCCGCCTTACGCATCTTTTCCCGCTTCCTCTCCTTTAGGTGAGTTATGGCAGTAATTGAAATGTTCTGCGGCGCTATGGGTAACGGTAAATCAGCAATTGTTAATTCGATTGCCTTCAAGTTTCTCCGTCGAGGCGGTGTCATCGGTTTGAATTACCCGCTTGTCGATGATTGGGCCATTAAATACGCCTCTCGCGTCTTACCTCCTTATGCCTCGGATCAACAGGTTTTTGATAATGCCGTTGATTACTATAACCGGGCCTTCCGTTTCGGCTCCGTGGAATCCTGTTACGAGTTCGCCAATAAAGTTTCAGAACTCGCCATCGGTAAGCAGGCCGCAACCCGGGAAGAATGGGGCCTCCAAATTTTCGATGAAGCCAGCTTGTATTTCAATGCCCGTGATTACCAAAAGTCCCGGAATAACCGTTTCATTGAATATTTCATCAATATTCGAAAGCTTAAGATCATGGCTATTTTCATGACTCATAGCTCAGAGGATATTGATAAGCAGATCCGCGGCAAGGTTGATCTTGTCACATGGTGCAGGAATATGCAAAAACGTAAAATTTTCGGTCTCCCCCTGGGCTTCCTTTACAAGAACCCTTGTTTCAAAACTCAATCGATTGTCAACGGTGAAGGAACCTTTAAGGGTATGACTGAAGAAACCTTCACCTATCGACTCGACTTCACCACCTGTGATCTTTACGACTCCTTCAAACTCTTCAAGGATGATGCCCTTGAGGAGGAATATGGTCTCGAGCCTTTGGGCCACCATCCGCAAACCTATTACAAAACATCAGCACAGAAAATTCAAGAACAACGCCGATTAATTACAGAATCTGCTATCGTTTACGACTATTTCAATATTGTCCAACCTGGATTTTGCCATGCTTAATATTTTGTCACTTCTTATTCTTATTTTTGAATCATTTTTGAATGCTGATATTTCCTTTGCCTATCAATCGAAAGCATCAGCAAATACAAACATTCGAGAAAATAAAACATGCACAGAGTATCTTTCCATTTGTGAAACTTCTTGCAAGGATCGGGGCTCACTTTATGAATTCCAATGCACCGGTAAAGAATATCAGTCATCAGATGGGCAATATTATTGTCAATGTGGCGACGACCTTTTTCGCCAAAATTCCAAAAAGGAGCAAATTTCATTTAAACGGGATTCAAAGAGATAATCACTATGTACATATCATTAAAATTAATTATCACTTTAATCATTATTAATTTCTCTATATGTCCTGTTGCATCTGCCGCTGTTGTTTGGCCTGGATCATGTACGCAATTGTTTTACTCTGTAGCAGGTGGACCATATTGGACTTCTGGCAACGCTGATGTTTATTCAAATTTATCCGTTGGGCCATCTGGTGCTTTAACTTTGACCGGTAAACATTATGTTGCTAATGCTAATATCACATCATATAGGATTCAATCCTATTTTTTCGATTCTGAATATAATAATGGTGCGGGGCAATGGGTTTATGCCGGTTACACGCAAGGGTATATGGATGTTGTACCACCAAACGCTTTGTTAGTAACTGGTTATGGTACAACAAGCTTGAATGCTGCTGCAAATGGTTGTCCTGTCGTTAATCCTTGTCCGGCAAAAAACGGACAGAGTGTTTATGATCTGAAATCAAATATTTCAGAGTCTACACCTTTACCAGCTATGTCTTGCAATGATGGCTGTCAAGTTACAAGTCAACTATTATGGACACAGTGCATAAACGAAAATATTGATTGTTTATCATCAGTGAAATACACATTCAATGGTAATACGTGCTCAAATAGTGATCCATCATTAAGTGACGGACTAACACCAACGCCACCAAATAATTGCAGTTTTCAAATCAATGATAAAATCGCAGAATGTGGAGGTTCTTTAAATATATCATCGTACAATTTTGAAAACTGTACGGGTACATGTGTCCCCGATCCTTGCCATGAAAAATGGCTTGCCCTGGTTAATAAGTGCGGCGGTATTATGGCTGTTAGTAACTGGAACTCTCAAACTTGTTCCGGTATTTGTGCAAATGATCCAATCGTAAATCCTTCGCCTATTGATTCAAGTTCCCCTGTACCAGCTCTTCCGCCAACGAACATTAACACCAACACAAAATATAATGCTGATGGATCAAAAGAAGTAACCCAAAGTGTTACAAATACGTATACCAATAATACTACGAACTCAACAAATACATCAACATCAACAACAACTTCCGTTACAACCAATACAACAACAACCTATAATTCAAATGGTGACCAAATATCCCAATCAACCTATACAACAACAATCCATGGTACGCCCACAAATGGTGATTCCGATTCGCCAACTGATCCATCAGAGCCACCTGCTGAACCAAATTTCCCTGTTCCTGATTCTTGGTATACGCCCACCTATGATTATACAAAACCGTTAGCTCAGTCTATAAATTATCAGCAAGTTCTCAGTGCATCCTCTGCATTTCAGCAAACTGCCCCCTATCAAATAACCAGTTTAATTCTTGATTGTTTGGGTTATGTCTCGGGAAGTGGTTGCACTTATCCGCCAACTTTTAATGTTAATCTTCTTTCAAGATTCACGTCTGAGCCTGTTAAAATTGACCTTTCTCCATTTTCATCTGTTGTTACCATTATGAAATTCTTTTTTTCGCTTCTTTGTTTAGTAGGTACAGGTAAGCTTGTTATGAATTTATTCTCTTAATGGATAATTAAATGTTTAATTTAATTGAAATCATTCTTTCATTTTTTTCAAAATTTTTCGAAACATTAAGAACTCTAGTTTTCGATTTGTTCATTATAATATTAAATGGTCTACTTGCTTTATTAGCATTTTTGATTGAAATGATGGCAACTATTATGCCTTCACTTTCCATTGGTGTTAATTTAATTAATCAATTTCCGACTCCTACAACTGCAATTTGTTGGTTAACTTGGCTCTTTCCAGTTGATGTTCTTTTACAATGCACTCAATTTTTTATAACGCTTTATCTGTTGAAATTTATGTCTAATCCAATCCTTCGTTTTCTCAAAATAGTGAGGTGATTATGTCTGCTTACAATCTTTCTTTATTGTTCCTTATTCCGTTTGTCGTTTTCATTCTTGTTCCAAAACTTCCTCCGCTGTTTCGTTATCTGCAAACGTGTTTGCATAAGAAAAAAGATTGACAATGAAACCAGATATGGTTCCACCAGAAATAAAGCATATTTGGACTGCTCATTACAATTCAATTTGTAAAGCAATTCATTATCCTGAGTGTTGGGATACAGCATGTTATCCTGATGTAGAATCGGCTCTCACTGAGCTTTTTAATTTTTTTTCATGTTCTACCTGTTCACAAAACGACCATACTACTGATTGACATAAAACTTCCGGTCAATTCTACGTCAAATGGTTTAAAGCATTATGCAGAAAGAACAGTATCACCCTACAGGTCAACAGGAAACTATTCTTACCAATGAACAACTTCGTTTCAAATTTCCGCCTTTATATGATTTGGAATTATTCTTGAAAACTATACCTAAAGAAATAATTCGGTAATTTCAGGATGAGCGGGCTTTCATCGAAAAGATGCTGACCAAGCGCAATGAATCCAGGGCGACCTTGGCGGGCTGAGTCTTTTGTAAACGTTCCGTTTACAGTTATTAAAGGGAATCAGTGGGTTGCCTCTCCAAGGGCCTGGAGTGAAACAAATCGATGAAACCAAGATTTACTAAGAAAAAATTAATCGAGCAGTTACTCGAAAGGGCCGGTGGGATGAAAAGATACCGGAAATTTAACGCCAATTATGGCTGGTCGCAATTACTCCCTCCCAATTGCACTGAACCAGAAGCGGCACGAATTGCTCTCGCCGTTGAGTATGGCCAATGGTCAGCATTAAATGATATCGCAAGAAAAATTGACACTGGCAAGCTCGGATTCTAATGGAAAAATGATGAAATGAATAAGAAACAGGTGGAAACCTCGGATTGGCTCAAAATGCTTTCCCGGATGATCCGCGCCGCCGGCCGCCGGGTCGGTGATGCCGACGAGCACGAGCTTGCCCAACTCGCCGGACTTCGCGACCAGTTGGACCAGGCCATCAGGTTTGCCATTCAGGGGCAACGGTCAT
>Ga0074197_1002580_pt1 | contig 12333 bp, 11 predicted proteins | sample EPASupsiteSAE305_FD_64526 | JGI IMG/M metagenome (GOLD analysis project Ga0074197, IMG submission 64526) | Bioremediated contaminated groundwater microbial communities from EPA Superfund site, New Mexico - SAE3-05 reassembly with SPADES | ecosystem: Environmental > Aquatic > Deep subsurface >...
TCTTGCCTATGTCGGAGCGAACTTGCTCTATAACCATATCTGTCGGAAGAGATCTCGGACAAGCCTCAACACAAGCCGTACATAAAAAACAGCTCTCAAAGATGGCTTTTGCATTTAAGTCTAGCTCAAGATTGCCTCTTTGGTAAGCTCCCAAAAGGTCTAAAAAACCGCGTGGAGAGGTAACTTCATCTGCATTTACATTGTGAATAGTGCAAACCGGGATACATTTTCCACACTTTATGCACTCATCAGTCGTGGCACCGAAGTTGAAAATTTCTTGTGCTGTTTTACTCATCATCAAACCGTTTTAGAGAATGTTTTAGAGTTTGCGGCATGCTTTTTCATGTAAGCATCAAAAGGCATCGCAATATTTCGTATAAGCAGAGTTCCTGTTTGGCTGCACTCTATAAAATCATCGTTTATACTTAAGAGTTCATCATCTTCAAACGGTTTTAAAGCTTCGATAGCATCTGCAAAATATGTTTTAAAATCAATATTAAATAGTTTCTCAAATCTCTTAATATCAAGTTTAAAGTTGCTCATAAGCTCCATGATCACAAATTGTCTAACTCTGTCATCCTCGCTTAAGACTATGCCTCTCTCAAACGGAAGCATTCCAGCATCGATTGCATCTTCATACTCTCTCATATCTTTCGTATTTTGCGCATAGTAGTCGACACCCTCGCCAATAGAGGTAAGCCCCACACCTACTAAATCAGCTCCGCCTTTTGTGGTATACCCTTGAAAATTTCTATGCAGTTCGCCTTTTTCTATCGCCTTAAATAACTCATCCTCAGGCTTTGCAAAGTGATCCATTCCTATCATTTTGTAACCGTTTGAGGTTAAAAAATGAATCGTATGTTGCATAATGCGAAGCTTCTCATCAGGCAGAGGAAGAGTAGTCTCATCGATTTTGCGCATAGTTTTTTTCATCCAAGGCACATGAGCGTAGTTAAAAACCGCAAATCTGTCGGGATTAAGCGTAAGGGAAAGTTCAAGAGTCTCTTTAAAAGTCTCTAGCGTCTGGTAAGGCAGCCCGTAAATAAGATCTACATTTACAGAGTGCATGTTATATTTTCTAGCCAAATCCATCGCATATTTTGTGATAGCGTAAGGCTGAATTCTATGAACCGCAGTTTGAACTTTTTCGTTAAAATCCTGCAAACCGAAACTCACACGGTTAAAACCGTTTTGGCTAAGCACACGCATCTGCTCTTCATCAATGTGACGAGGATCTATCTCGCAGCTTATCTCGGCATCTTTTACAAAGTTTGGAAAAAAAGATTTGATCTCTTTTATAACTTCCTCTAACTGAGGGGCATTGAAAAAAGTGGGAGTTCCGCCGCCAAAGTGCATCTGAATCACTTTTCTGCTGCAATTCACATGTGAAGATAGAATCTTCAACTCTCTTTTTAGATACTCCAAATAACGAATCATTTTATCTTCTTTAGAGGTAAAGACAACATTACAACCGCAGAAATAACAGGCATTTTTACAAAAAGGAAGATGAAAATAGAGGCTCAGAGGACGAGACGGATCTTGTTGTTCTAGCTTTTGTATGTAGGTTTCATACCCAAATGAGTCACTAAATTCTAATGCGGTAGGATAACTTGTATAACGAGGTCCCGGTTTTGAGTACTTCGTAAATTTTGTAAAATCTAGCATAATTTATAATCCGTTGTTTATTTTATAGTTAAAGCGATTATCTCTAAAAAGTGTTGAAAATCTAATTAATCTAATTTTTAAAATGTCCCGCTAATCTTTGATAAATCTCAGAACTCTCTAAAAGTTCACTATGCTTGCCGCTTGCCGTAATCTTACCTTTTTGCATAACCAAGATCTTATCAGCATGTTCAATTGTGCTAAGTCTGTGAGCGATAGTGATGGTAATTTTATCTTTTGTATACTCATCAAGCGCAGCTTGAATCCTCTTTTCGCTCTCATTGTCGAGTGCCGATGTCGCCTCATCAAAAAGTATCAAAGAGGCATGCTTGTAGATGGCTCTGGCAATTGCTACACGCTGTCTCTGTCCGCCTGAGAGGTTTGAGCCGAACTCCTCCATTTTGGTATGAATTCCATCTTCAAGAGACTCTACAAAACTCATAGCATCCGCTAAAAGGAGTGCTTCTTTCACCCTTTCTTCATCTATCTCCTGAGCGTATGCAACGTTTGCCGCCAAAGTATCTTGAAAAATATAGATTCTTTGCGTCACCAAAGAGATATGATGCTTTAGAGAGTCTTGCGTAAACTCTTTTATATTTGTACCGTTTATGAGTATCTCTCCGCTTAGCGGATCATAAAAACGAAGAAGCATATTTATAAATGTGCTTTTCCCGCCTCCGCTATCTCCGACAAGTGCTATCTTTTGTCCCTGTTTTATCTCTATATTGATATTATCGAGCGCATAAGAGTCATCATACTTTAACTTTACGTTTTTAAACTCTATATGCCTAATCTCATCTTCTAAAACTTTAGTTCCGTCTATGATTTTGTTCTCTACATCCAGCATTTCAAAAACTCTCTCACTGGCAGAGACGGCATCTTGGATTTTAGAGTAGATTGTCCCTATGCGGCGAATCGGCTGGAAAACAAGCCCGACTGCGGTTATAAATGCCGTAAACTCTCCGACACTCATATTGCTGTTATAAACTTCTCGTCCACCTACAAAGATAACCGCTGCAAGCCCTGTAGCTCCGACAATCTCCATCATGGGTGATACAATATCTCCCACATAAACAGACTTCATGTTTATCTTGAAAAACTGCCAATTTTGAGCACTAAAACGCTCCATCTCAAACTTCTGCGTCGCATTTGCTTTTATGATTTCGCTGTTGTTAAAGACTTCACTAAGCCTACTCACCACATCTGCATTTTTTTCTTGAGAGCGGCGTGAATATTTTTTAAGTTTTTTGCCTATAGTTAAAATAGGATAGACAGCCAACGGAAAGACGATAAGAGAGTAAAAAGCGAGTACCGGATTTAGATACACTACATAGCCCAAAAGTGCGATGACGGTTAAGCTCTCGCGAAAAAGCTCAGGTAACATGTTTGAGACGAAATATCTAATCCTGTCTATATCGTTCGTAACTCTTGATATAAGCTCACCGCTGCGATTAAGATACAAAAATGTCATGTCAAGGTTTATAATCTTCTCAAGCAGCATTTCACGAAATCTACTCATAATATGCTGACCGATATAGCTCATAAAAACTGACTGCAGATATCTGCCGATAGACTTAAAAAAATATATGCCGATAAGTCCTAGAGGGATGTAGTAGAGCATCTCCTCTTTTTTTTCTATAAACATCTCGTCCATTAAAGGTTTCATGATGTGAGCAGTTGCAGTGGTCGCACTAACCGTTAAGACAATACCTATAAAAACAAGCAAATACTCTAGTTTATACTCTTTTATGTACGGCACGTAGCGTTTAAAAATTTTTTTCAATGACTATTCCAAGACTCTTATTTAGACTGAATTTTATCTAAAAAATAAAAATATTTTATTGTTGGCTGATTTTCATCATTTTTTTTGTAAAATCTCTTTATGAAAATATGTATAGTAAAACTCTCGGCTATGGGAGATATCATTCATGCTATGGTAGCATTGCAGTTTATAAAAAAAGAGTTTCCGCATGCCGTGGTTGACTGGGTTGTGGAGAGCGCATTTGCCGATGTTTTGAAAAACAATCCGCATGTTAATAACATACTGCTGATAAATCTCAAATCTATAAAAAAGAAAAAGAGCGAAATTTTCAGCCAATACAAAATTTTAAAGAGCTACTCAAAAAACGGTTACGACATCGTCATAGATGCTCAGGGGCTTCTAAAATCAGCGATTGTTTCAAGAATTATCGGTGCAAAAGTAATCGCCGGTTTTGACAAAAGTTCAATTAGAGAAGGAGTCGCTTCGCTCTTTTATAACAAAAAAATTCATATCGATTATGCCGCAAACACGATTGATAGAAATGCAACCGTCATCTGTGAGCCTCTTGGCGTAGAAGCGACAAGCAAAAAGATTTTAGAAAAAGAGAGTTTTTTATTTTCCTCTTCACCCGTAGAAAATTTGCCAAAAATCTTCAACCTCTTTGTTGTCGGCTCTACATGGGAGAGCAGAAACTATCCAAAAGAGAAGTTCGTTGAGATTGCCGAAGCGTTAAAAATGGAAACATTTGTAGTTTGGGGAAGCGAGGAAGAGCATCAAAAAGCGCTCTGGATGCAAGAGAAGTCGAAATATCTTCAAGCACTGCCTCGAGGCTCGCTGGATGAGCTAAAATATGTTATCTCAAAATGCTCTTTGCTTATAGGAAATGACACAGGACCGACTCACATGGCATGGGGACTAAACGTACCCTCAATCACTATTTTCGGTCCTACTCCGATAAACCGAGTCTATGCAACGCCGATAAATAAGATTATAAAATCCAAAAGTACGGTAAATCACTATAAACTTGACAAAAATGACTTCTCGATATGTGAGATAGAATCAGACGAAATCGTAAAAATAGCTAAGGAAATTTATGAACAACAAACCAAAATATCATCTCTTTAAAAATACTAAATATGCGGTTGATGGATTTTTGCATGCCTTTAAAACCGAAAGCTCTTTTAGATTAGAGCTTCTGCTCGCCCTTTTTATCATTCCTGCCATTTTTTTACTTGATTTCGAGCTGTGGCAAAAAAGCGTTCTATTTTGCACTGCTTTTTTAGTCCTTATCGTAGAGCTTTTAAATAGCGCAATTGAGAACGTCGTAGATCTGGTTACTACAGAGATTCACCCTTTGGCAAAAAATGCAAAAGACATCGGTGCGACTGCGGTAATGTTTAGTATAACGCTTCATGTTCTCTGCTGGGCGCTCTTTTTGTTCTAATGATTCTGTTTAAGTAAAATTTATATAAAATTCAACTTTACCAAAGGCAATATTTAACAAATGAATATATTAGTATTAACCTCATCTTCTGACTCATTTAACAGCATAAGACCAGAGCTGGAGATTTTTATCTCTCTGGCAAAAGCAGGACATAAAATAACTCTGATGACTCAAAAAGAGAGTGCGTATTCTGCTAGATTTAAAGAGTTTGGCATAGATGTAATTGAGGCTGAGTACAGAAAAAAGATAAGCTTTAAAACCATTTCGGACATAAGAAGAGTAATCAAAGAGAAATACATATCTATCGTTTATGCGACAAACTCAAAAGCTATCTCAAATGCAATCTTTGCGACTCTCTTTAGCGATGTAAAACTTGTCGTTTACCGCGGAACTACGGGCGGACTCTACAGACACGATCTAGGTTCATACCTAAATGCGCTCAACCCGAGAGTAGACGGTGTCGTCTGTGTCTCTAAAGCGGTAGAGAATCATGTAAAAAAACAGGTTTTCGGCAACACTAAAAAGATAGTTACAATCTACAAAGGGCATGATGTTTCATGGTACGATGAAAAACCGTCTAATCTTGAAGATTTCGGTACAAGCGAAAATAATTTTAATGTCGCTTTTGTCGCAAATGTCAGAGAGCATAAAGGTTTGATTTATGTAGTAAAAGCGGCACATGAACTCGCAGATATCAAAAATTTACACATACTTCTCATCGGAAAAGACATATCACAAGAGCCTTACCTCTCAGAAATTGAAAACAGCGGTATGAAAGAGCGGATCCATGTCACGGGATACCGCAGCGACGTACCTCAAATCATAGCCGCATGCGATGTTCTCATTCATGCTTCCACCCGTAAAGAGGGTTTGCCTCGCGTTATACTTGAATCCCTTGCAAGCGGTACTCCCGTCATTGCCTCGGCAAATGAAAGTTCTCTTGAGATCATAGAAGACGGTATTAACGGATTTATAGTTCCCATAAAAGATGCCAAAGCCATAGCCAAAAAGATAAGAGTTTTATGTAACTCTTCTGAAATATTAAAAAATGTAACAGATCATGCAAAAGACGTGATAAACTCTAAATTTTCTCATTATGAGACTGCAAAAAAATATATTCAATATTTTGAATCGCTTTTATAAAAAATAAGATGGCTGATATCAAAAAATTAACTTTTGAGGATTCCATAAACTACCTCTTCATTTTATATGCCTTTTTAGTGCCTATTTCAAGAGCAGGGTTATCCTTTCTAACGGCTGTTTTATTTCTTTTATGGCTCTTTAGTGATAATTTTAAAAAGAGGATTGATTTTTTAAAATCAGATAAAACCGTAATTTATCTCGTTGCTTTTATCGCTCTTAGCATCCTTTCTCTTCTTTGGTCAGATAATGTGAGCAGCGGAATAGAGTATATAAGAAGATATTGGTACTTTCTGGTTTTGTTGGTAATTGCCTCAACTATACAAAAAAAGTTTATAGAGTATGCCGTATCGGCATTTTTGGCGGGTATGCTTTTAAGTGAGATTATCTCCTACGGTGTATTTTTTGAACTCTGGAGTTTCAAGCGTGCAACAGTAGAATTTCCAAATCCTTTTATGAATCATATTCAATACTCTATGCTTCTGGCTTTTACCTCTCTTCTTCTTTTAAATAAAATTTTTTATGAGCAAAATATAAAATTAAAAGTGCTCTACTCTCTATTTTTTTTGACAACAACCGCAAATCTTTTTTTGAATTCGGGAAGAACAGGTCAAGTGGCATTTGCGCTCTCCATATTTGTAGTCGGATTTTTAAATATTAAAAATAGAATTATGGCTTTTTTTGCTATTTCTATTTTAGTTATATCTATTTTTTATGCGGCATATCAGATTAGCCCTAACTTTAAAGAAAGAGTCCACAGCGGCATATCCGACATACATAAAATTATTTACGATAAAAACTACTGTACGTCATTTGGTCTCAGAGCAGGTGCTTGGAGCATTGGCGGCGAGATATTTTTAGACAATCCGATTTTGGGAATCGGCTCTAACGGAGAGATGGATGTTCTCAAAGAGTATATTTCTAAAAATCATCAAGAGATGGAGTGTGTAAAAGAGATGCCTAGTTATCATAATTTCTATATTCAAACTGCCGTCCATCTCGGGATTATTGGACTTTTTTTATATATAATGATATTTTACAGCCTCTTAAAAATCAATATTCGCGATAAGTTCTATTTTAACTTAGCAGCTCTTTTTGTAACCGTTTACTCTGTTTCAAGTTTAGTAGAAAATATGTTTCATGCGCAGTTTCCAATCGCATTCTTTGCACTATTTGGCGGAATTTTTATAGCACAACACAGGATAGAAAATGAAGTTTGAATCAATAAGCAGCCAATACGAAGAGTTTTTAAAAAATATAAAAAGTTATTTTGAGAGCGAAAAAAAGTCGATTCATAAAGCAAGAAACGAGATCAAGATTATAAGTTTTAAAGATGAAGATCTTGTCGTTAAATCCTTTAAGATTCCAAACCCTGTAAATAAAATAGTGTATACTTTTTTTAAAGACTCAAAAGCTAAAAAATCGTATGAAAACAGTATAAAGATAATGGGTTTTGCACCAAAACCGATAGGATATATCGAGTTTAAAAAATTCGGACTAATTGATGAGAGCTACTTTATCAGCGAGGCTTTTACATATGACTTTAGCATACGAGAACCTCTCTTGGATAATGACTTTGTAGATAAAAAAGCCATTTTTAACGCTTTTGCAGAGTTTACTTTTGATCTTCATGAAAAAGGCATTTTCCATCTTGACTACTCTCCGGGAAATATTCTCGTAAAAAAAGAGAGCAAAAGATATATTTTTAAAATTGTGGATATTAACAGAATGGAGTTTAGATCTCTTTCTTTAGATGAGAGGCTGATAAATTTTTCTAAGCTTTGGGCAAAAGACGAAGATCTAAAGCTCATCGTAAAAGAGTATTGTAAACTTGCAAAATATGATGAAGAGAGTTGCGTGAATCTCGCGTTAAAATATTCGCAAAATCATAAAGATAGAAAAAATGCCAAAAAGAGATTAAAAGGAAAGAAAGTTGTCGATTAAAAATATATCATGCGTCATAATAGTAAAAAACGGCGCTTCAACCATAAAAGAGACTCTTGAATCTCTTAGCTTGTTTGACGATGTCGTTTTATACGACAATGGTTCAACCGACGCTACGTTAGAGATCGCAAAAAACTACACAAACATAAACATAGTCATGGGAGATTTTTTAGGTTTTGGAGAGACAAAAAACAGAGCCGCCTCTTTTGCAAAAAATAGCTGGATCTTGTCTCTCGACGGCGATGAAGTATTGCCGCCTAGTTTGATTGAAGAGCTAAAAACACTAAAACTTGAAAATGAAAAAGAGGTCTTTATCATCAAAAGAGACAACTACTTTTTGGATAAAGAGATCAAACATAGCGGCTGGGGCAGAGATTTTCTTACAAGAATTTACAATAAAAACCAACACGGTTTTAACAAAAACATAGTGCATGAATTCGTAGAACTCAAAAACGATACGATCAAAACAAAACTAAAAAACAGTTTCAAGCATAACGCCGTGCAAGATATAAATCAGTTTTTGCAAAAAATAATCAACTATTCGGATCTCGCATCTAAAGATAAAAAAACATGCTGCTTTTTAGTCGTGCTTGTAAAGGCAAAGTGGGCATTTATAAAAACCTATTTTCTACAACTTGGTTTTTTAGACGGATGGAGAGGATTTGTTATAGCAATGTTTAATTTCAACGGCAAATTTTTCAGATATTTAAAGAGATATATAAACGCTAGGACTAAATAGCTCTTTTAAATATTACAGGTATCCCTGCGTATATACCCGATTGTTCCAGCCTTTTATTCACAAGACTCATAGCACCTATAACTGTATTTTTAGGTATATAAGAACCTTTTAAAATATTTACGTCATTTGCAATCCAGCACTCATCTTCAATGACTATTGAAGATGTGATATACTCATCTTTATATATTTTTCCGGCAAACAACTTATGATCATTATCATATATTTTAACAGATTCACCAAATAAACAATTCTTGCCGATAGTTATCTCCTCTCTGCAGATTATGGAGCAGTTTCTATTAAAAAAACAGCCATCATCAATAGTTAATCGAGCATTCTTTCTTACACCTATAATAGTGCCTGATTTTAATGTTATATTCCCGCTAATAGTCAATTTTGCGTTTTTTGCAATTTCTATTTTAAAAAAACCGCTGGATGAGATCTTTCCATTAAATATAAAACTGCTCCCCCTTGTAATTTTTAATGACGATATATATAAAAATTGATATATTTTATAAAAAATCCCAACCATCCATCACTCCACATTTGCGTAATTTCATTATGATTTTAGCATAAATAAGTTAGACTAAGCAGATTTATTGGAAGCGGAGAGTTATAATTTGATTACACATGCAAACTTTGCAAAAGGCTTTCGCGGTGGCGAGAGACAGACGCAGCTTCTCATAGAACGGCTATCTCTGCTGGGCTATAAACAAAAACTTATAGTGAGAAAAAACTCAGAACTTACAAAAAGATGCAAAGATCTCAAAAATGTAGAGATCATCGAGATCTCAAAGCCGTATATTCTACACCTAAACAAAATAAAAGATGCTTCTATTATACATGCGCATGAGACCAAAGCACTCCAATTCGCTTATTTTGCAAATTTACTGAAAAAAATTCCCTATATCGTTACAAGAAGAGTCGATAATCCTCTTAAAACAAATTTTTTAAATACTCTAATGTACAGCTCGGCAAAAACATCCGTAGCTCTCTCGGGAATAATCGAAAAAGAGATTTTAAGAGTAGCTCCAAACGCTAAAACCAGAATTATTCCAAGCGCTTTTAGCGACATTGAGGTTAATAAAAATAGAGCGCATGAGATAAAAAAAAGATTCGATAAAAAATTTCTTATAGGTCATGTAGGTGCGCTTGATGATAAACATAAGGGACAATCTATCATTATCGACATAGCAAAAAAAACAGAGGCTTCACACCCGGAAATTCACTTTTTGCTAGTCGGCGGCGGATGCGATGAAGAGCGTTTCAAAGATATAGCAAAAGGGCTGACAAACATCACCTTTGAGGGATTTGTAAACAATGTAAATGACTATATAAAATGCTTTGACATGTTTGTTTTTCCATCAAGAAACGAAGGGCTGGGATCTACTCTTCTTGATGTCATGAAAATCGGCATACCTATCATCGCAAGCCGTGTCGGAGGAATTGTCGATATTATCAAAGATGATGAAAACGGACTGCTTTTTGATATAAACAATCCAGATGAACTTGAAAAACTTATTTTAGCACTTTATGAGGACCACAAAAAAGCAGAGTCTTTAGTTTTAAACGCTCTCAAATCTGTTGAAAAATATTCAGCACAAAATATGACCGAAGCATATATAAAACTTTATGAGCAAAAAGCAAAATAATATCTATCAGTCCCTCCGCACTCTCATAAATGAAGCAAACTTAGGTTTAGCGTTTTTTGTAAAACCATAATATTTAAAAGTCACTATTTCGCCTATTTTGGGTGGATTTTTTCTTATCTCGTCGCTAAAACCGCTTCCTATGAAAAACTCTGTACCGTCTTTAAGTTTTACATGCAGGCTTCCCATCACTCCTTTGTATTTGTTACTTCCCTCTTTATAGCCGATTACCTCGGCTTCCATATCTTGTGCTTTTTTAGCTTTGAGTAAAAAATTGCTTCTTCCCTCAAAATAGTCTCTTGAACCGTCTTTGATCATAGCGCCCTCTCCGCCGTTTTTTATGATCTCTTCTAAAAACAAATCTAGATCTTTTATGCTTTTTATGATCTTTTGCTCGATAATTTTAATATGCGAGATCTCGTTCTCTTCTATATATTTTCTAGCTTTTTGCAATCTTTTTTCAAAATTTCCGCTTGCATGAGGAACTTCAAATATCATATAGCGTATTTGACTCCATTTATCGCTTGGAGCCTGATCTAGAACTATAGACTGAATATTTTCAAAATCTCCTCTTTTGCTCCAAAGTTCTCCGTCAAGATCAAAGGGCGGAAGTTTTTGCGTAAAATATTTCGGAGCATTTATAACCCTGCCCTCTCTAGTAAGCAGGTTTTTACCGTTCCAGTAAGCTCTTATACCGTCAAGCTTTTCCGACACTAGCCAACCGCTTATATTTTGATCCGTATATATATCTGCTTTTTGCAGAGTAAGCGCATAAATTGGTGTTATCAAAAATAAAAATATAATCAAAATTTTGTATAAATAGGACATAAAATTTCAACTCTTTATCAATAAATTTTTTATTTCATAGCACATGATAAGGATCCTTCATGCAAAGTTACAAATATTTTATCTCAAAAAGGTTATAATCCGCCTTATGAAACAGCCATTTAACTGGGATAACAATTCCGATCAGCCATATCCGTTACAAAACAAAAGTTACAAAAAAAAGATGCGAAAAAGTCAGATAAATTCACTTTTAAAAACTTTTTTTGTCTCGCTTTTTATACTCCCTTTTTCACTTATCATGATGCCATTCGTAAAGAGAAACAGAGTTGACTCAAATTATTTTTTTTGTATCGGAGTGGATTATCAAAGAGAGAGGGAAGCTACTTTAGAACTTCTTGATGAGCTCGGAGTAGAGAGGGTTTTGGTTCGTTTTAAACTTTGGGAGATGCAAACGATAGATGAACTTAAGAGTTTTCTTCTAAAACTAAAAGGAAAAAAAATAACTCTAAAAGTCATACAAGATAGAGAACATATAGAAGATCTGGATCTCTTTAAAAAAGATTTGGAAAATATATTTTCCGCTTTGGATCAATATGTAGATATTTTTGAAATCGGCACAACCATAAACAGAACAAAATGGGGCTTTTTTAGCGTCGATGAGTACAACGAATTTTATCAAGTCGCTTATGATCTTAAAACTTCAAAATACCCTAACATCAAACTTATCGGCAGCGGCGTTATAGACTTTGAGTATCACTTCACCGCACACACGCTTTTTAATCTGAAAAAATATCGCTACGATGGAGTGTCATCTCTTCTCTATGTAGATAGACGCGGTGCACCGGAAAATATGCAGATGGGTTTTTACCTGCTTGACAAGATAGCGCTTCTCTCAACTATGGTATGGCTTAGTACAAAAAGCGTACATGAACTTCATATCACCGAGACTAACTGGCCCATAAGCGGTACGGCACCTTATGCCCCGACAAGCGAGTATGAGTGTGTCAGCGAAGAACTCTACGGTGACTATATGCTTCGATACTATCTTCTTGCCTTTGCATCACAGCAAGTCAATTCCGTATCGTGGCATCAACTCATTGCAGCCGGTTACGGGCTTGTGGACAATAGAGAGGGTTTGAGAAAAAGGGAAGCTTACGAAGTCTACAAATACATGGTTCACACTCTAAAAAATGCGGGATTTTTACGCCTT
>Ga0074197_1002582_pt1 | contig 12330 bp, 11 predicted proteins | sample EPASupsiteSAE305_FD_64526 | JGI IMG/M metagenome (GOLD analysis project Ga0074197, IMG submission 64526) | Bioremediated contaminated groundwater microbial communities from EPA Superfund site, New Mexico - SAE3-05 reassembly with SPADES | ecosystem: Environmental > Aquatic > Deep subsurface >...
TGATCAGCCCGCCCATGGCGGGGGAAAGGATCAGTTCGGGCTTGGGGCCCTGCCAGGCTTTGGCCAGCGCGTCGCCCATGCGGCCCGCCCAGGCCGGGTTCTTCAGGGCCAGGGCGCACTGCACGTAATTGGGGCTGTGCAGGCCGGAAGACAGCAGGAAATGGCCTTCCAGGAAAGCGCCGCTCGAAGCCAGGTAGTCCTTAAGCTCTTGTTCGGTCATTTCAGGTCCTTCAGCACCGCGGCGGCGGCGGCCGCCGGGTCTTCGGCCTCTATAATGGGCCTGCCTACCACGATAAAATCAGAACCGGCCTGCCTGGCTTCGGCCGGGGTAACGGCGCGCTTCTGGTCGTCGCCGGCCGCCGCCGGGCGTATGCCGGGGGTGACCAGGCAGAGTTTCCCGTCGTGCAGCTTTTTAAGGATGTGGACTTCCAAGGGAGAGCAGACCACGCCGTCCACACCGCACTCCAGGCCAAGGGCCGCCAGCTGTTTTACCGTCTTGGTGATGCCGCAGCGGAAACCCGCCCGGAAAAGATTATGCTCGTCCAGGCTGGTCAGCACGGTTATGCCCCAGAGCTTGGGCCGTTTCTCCAGCTCGGCGCAGGCCTTTAGCATTTCGGCGCCGCCGGAAAGGTGCAGCGAAACGGAATAGACGCCCATGGCGGCCGCGTTGCGCACGGCGCCCTTCACGGTATTGGGGATGTCGTGGAACTTGAGGTCCAGGAAGACCTTGCCGCCGCGCTTGTGCACCAGCTCCACGGCGGCGGGCCCCGTTTCCGTGAACAGCACGGAGCCGATCTTGAAATATTTCACCTGCCCCTCGAGCTTTTCCATCAAAGTCTCGGCGGCTTTCAGGGTACGGGTGTCCAGCGCCACTATCAGTTCTGTTTTATGCATACGGGCTACCCCAATTATATATAAGTCAGCGGCGGGCGGGGTGCCAGCCAAAGCGGTAGAGATAATCGAGTATCTCCTTTACCAGGAACGGCCCCTCGTAAACCAGGCCGGAATAGACCTGCACCAGGTCGGCGCCCAGGCGCAGCTTCTCCAGGGCGGATTCCCCGTCGAAAATGCCGCCAGAGCCCATTATGGGAACGCGCCCCTTGGCCAGCGCCGCGGTCCTGGCCAGCACCTCGTTGGAAAGTTGGCGCAGGGGGCGGCCACTGAGACCGCCCTCGTAGGTACGCCAGCGCTCGGGCACGGAAGCGCGGCTTACCGTGGTATTGGTGGCTATCAGCCCGAAGCCCATCTCCGCGGAGAGTTCCACGGCGGCTTCCAGCTCCGACTGCTCCAGGTCCGGGGCGATCTTGACGAAGAACGGCTTTACCCGCTTCTGGCCGGAGGCGAAATCCAGCATGGGCTCCACCAGGCGGCGCAGGCGTTCCCCGGCGTGCAGCGAGCGCAGCTGCAGCGTGTTGGGAGAGCTCACGTTCACGGCGAAATAGTCGCCGAACGGGTACATGATCTTAAGGGTTTCCAGATAATTCTTTGGGGCGTCCTCTATGGAGCAGTCGGCGTTCTTGCCCACGCTGATGCCCACCGGGACCGGCACCGGCATAAGGCGCTCCAGCGAGCGCGCGGCCTGCCACGCCCCGACGTTATTGAAGCCCATGCGGTTAATGATGGCCTTGCTCTCGCGGATCCTGAACAGGCGCGGCTTGGGATTGCCCGGCTGGGGCCGCAGCGTGACCGTGCCCAGTTCAAGGAAGCCGAAACCCAGGCCGGCCAGGAACCGGGCGGCTTCGCAGTTCTTGTCGAACCCGGCGGCGAGGCCTACCGGGTTGCGGAACTTTATGCCGGCCACCGTCACCGGGATACTGCGGGGATTGGCCAGGAGGCCCACCATGGCGTTCACCAGCGGCACGCTTTGCGCGCCGCGGGCGGCTTTTATAACGGCGTCATGGACAAGTTCGGGGTTCAGGTTGAAGAGCAGGCGGCGGACGAGTTTCCGGTATAAGAATCCCATAGTTGTAGCACAATTCTAGCAAATGCCCGGGGTCAGGCCCCTCGGAAAACGACGCGGCCGCGGGCCACGGTCAGCGCCGGCCAGCCGCGCAGGAGGCGGCCCGTGAACGGGGAGTTGCGGGACCTGGAAACGAAGACCTCCGGCACGCGCCGGGCGCGGCGCGGGTCCAGCACGGTCACGTCGGCGTCCGAGCCGGGCCGCAGCGACCCCTTGTTCTTCAGCGAGAGCAGGCTGGCCGGATTGGCGCAGAGCAGCTGGGCCAGGCGCCGGCGGGTTATCACTTTCTTAAGCACCAGCTCGGTGACGCAGAGCGGCGCCAGCGTTTCCAGGCCTATGATGCCGAAGGGGGCGGTCTTGAACCCGCCGGCCTTGCGCGCGGCCGTATGCGGCGCGTGGTCCGAAGCTATCACGTCCACGGTGCCGTCGGCCAGGGCGCGCAGCACGCCCAGCCTGTCCGCCGCGGAGCGCAGCGGAGGCTTCATCTTGAAAGCGGCGTCGTCTTGCCGGATATCGCGCTCGGAGAGGGTGAAATAGTGCGGGCAGGTCTCGCCGGTGACGGGCCAGCCGGCCGCCTTGGCGGCCTTCAGCGCGGCCACGGAAGCCGCGAGGCTCAGATGCTGCAGGTGCAGGGGGCCGGAATCGGCCGCCGCGAAAATATCGCGCAGCACGGCGAGCCACTCCGACCTGTCGGAGATGGGGCGCAGGCCGAGCCGGGCGGCGGCCAGCGGGTGGCAGACCCCGGGCCCGGTCAGCGAAAAGTCCTCGGGGTGGTCCAAGAGCGGCAGGCCGGCCCGTCGGGCCAGGCGTATGAGTTCGGGCAACAGGCGGTGCGGCAGGGCGGAGCCGTCGTCGGTAAGCGCCCTGGCGCCGGCCTTTTTCAGGGCCGCGGCGGAACCGGGCGCGCGCCCCTCGCGGCAGGCCGTGGCCGCGGCGGAAATATACACATTAACAGGCGCCGCGGCGGCGCGGGCGCGGTAGCGCCGCAGCAGGGCCGGCGAAGCCATGGCCGGGGAAGTGTTGGGCATCAGCAGCACGGACGTGATCCCGCCGGCGGCGGCGGCCGCGGCGGCGGAGGCGATGGTTTCGGCCTCCTCGCCGCCCGGCTCGCGGGCGTGTACGTGGGCGTCTATGAAACCGGGAAAGACCCAAAGGCCGGAGGCGTCGAAAACTTCCGCGCCCAGCGGGGGAGCCAAGCGCCCGCCGCAGCGCACGATCCTGCCGCGGCGCAGCAGCAGGTCGCCGCGGCGCTCGCCCAGGACAGGGTCAACGAGCAGGCCGTTCTTTATCAGCAGGTCTGGCATTTTTAAGGGCGGGCACGGGCGGCGGCGCGGACTCCATGGTCACCAGGCGCAGGCCGTAAGAGCCCGGACTCTCCTGGTAGGTCAGCAGCTGTAGCCCGGCCATCATGAGCAGCACGGCCCACACCACGTGCAGGGCGCGGCGGCCGGAAAAAGAGTGGGCGGCCTTGAGGGCCACCGCCAGCAGCAGGGTGGCGCCCACGGCGGCGTGCCAGACCAACACTTCGCGCATGGCCTCCTCGTTCACGCGGTAAGGCAGCAGGAAATAGAGCAGCCCGATAAGGACCAGGAAGCCGAAGAACATGGTCTGCCAGCCACCGCCGGTTTTACCCAGGGCCAGCTGCGTAAGGCGGCTGAGCCCCGCGGCCCCGAACAGACAGGCGAAAGCGAAGAAGATCAGAAAGCCGCGCCGTACCTCGAGCGCGAGGCGCAGCCCGTCCAGGCTCCAGTTAGCCGGCAGCGCCATGATCAGAACCGGCATGGCCAAGGCGGCCAGCAGCAGCGCGGCCGGGCCGGCCAGGGCGGCTTTGCGGCCGGGATTGTCCAGCGCGTACGCCTCGGCGGCGCCCAGCAGCACCAGGGCCGAACCCTGCACCAGGTGTATCAGCGTGGAAGCCTTGGCGAAGCTGCCGTAGTCCAGCGTCATTTGCGTTTGCCTTTCCGGGGGAGCCCGGCGAGATAGAAGTAGAGACCGGCCAGGCCGCCGGCCACCAGGAACAGCCAGGCGGGACTGGAAACCTTGCCGGCGGCGGGAGCGGAAGTGTCGGAGGCAGGGACGGAGGAGACCTTCACGGCCGGGGCCTGCGCCGGGGCGGCCTTAGCCGCAGCGGGAGCCGGTTTCACCGGCGCGGCCTTGGCCTCGCTCACGGCGGCGCCGAGCGACGCCGCGAGGAACGGGGAGGAACTTCTCGCGCCACCCGAGCAGGCGTCTGAATTCTTGGGGCAGTCCGCGGCGAAAGCCGGGGAGAGGAACAGGGCGAGCAGCAGGGCGGCGGATGTTTTCATATCTTGTTGTAGGCGCTGAAATCTCCGGCGGCGCGGCGCGGCCGGGCGGCGGGCGCCTCGTCGGGATACCCCACCGACAGCAGCACTTCTATTTTCTTTCCCGAACCCAGGCCCAGGGCCTTCGCCCCGGCTTTGGCGTCGAACCAGCCTATCCAGCAGGTGCCCAGGCCCTGCTCGGCCGCGGCCAGCACGAAATGTTCCGCCGCTATTCCAATATCCACCAGCCGGAAATTGGTGTCCTGCATCTGGTTTCCCAGCCAGGCGGAGAGTTTGCCTGTCTCCGCCGTAACCAGCACCAGCGCCGGCGCCTTGGCGGCGAACTTCGTAACGGCGTAGACGCCGGTAAAGGCCGCGGCACAGAACTTCTCCTTCAGCTCCGGATCGTCGAGCACAATGAACCTGTAGGGCTGGGCATTGCAGGCCGAAGGCGCGAGCCGGGCGGCCTCCAGGCAAAGGTCCAGTTTCTCGCGCTCCACGGGGAGCGGTTTGTATTTCCGGACGCTGCGCCGGCCCGCGGCCAGGCGGAGGAACGCTGATTCGGGCATAGGCATATTTTATAATATAGACGGAGATCTTAGGACGGCAACGGAGAGAACCATGAACAACTGGAAAGACGGCGTGAATTTCGCCATAACGGTCTGCGACGCCGAAGGCAGGATCCTGGAGATGAACGCCAAGTCTTCGGCCACCTTCGCCAAGAGCGGCGGCGGCAGCCTCATCGGCAAAAGCCTGCTCGACTGCCACCCGGAACCGTCCAAGACCAAGGTCAAGAAAATGCTCGCTGAGCCTTTCACCAACGCCTACACCATAGAAAAGAATGGCGTTAAAAAGCTCATCTACCAAACCCCGTGGCTCCAGGACGGCAAACCCGCCGGCCTAGTGGAACTCTCCCTCGAGATCCCCCTTGAAATGCCGCACTTCGTAAGAGGGTCGTAGCCAAGGCCGGACTATATTTTCAGCCAGCCGCTCCGAATTTTAAGTTGAAAGACATCCGGTGGGCCTGTCCGAGGTCTCCCATCGGAGAATAAGCATAATCTATGCTGTAAGTCTCCATATCCATCCCCAACCCGAACGAGAGTCCGCCGCCGCTGTCGGCCGCATCGGCCTTATAGCCGGCGCGCAGGGAGAACGCGCTATTATTGGCGTAGATAGCGGAAAAATCCAAGCCCAGATTGGCGTAAACCCCGGTGTCCCTCAATTGGTTGACGTCCGCCAGAACCGCAACGCTCTTTTTCAGGTCCCGCTCTTCCTCCATCTTGAAGATATACCGCCCGCCGGCTTTTAAATTAAGCGGCAGCGGGTCCCCCTGGCTTTGGTATTTCAAGGTCGTGCCCGCATTTTGAACGGAAGCTCCGAAAACAAGGGTCCCTGGCAAAGCCTCATGCCTCACGCCGGCGTCGGCGGCGAAAGCCGAGGCGGAGTCAGAATCAAGAGTGCAGGAAATATATTTCAGACCGAATCCGACCGAGGTACGGTCGGAGATGCTCCTGGCGTAGGCCGCGGTAACGGCCTTATCGGACGCAGAATAGCTGTCCGAAAGCTTGCTCCCGTACCTGTCGTATTTGGAGATGGCCGGAATAGCCAGATAATTGACGGAAAGAGCGTAAACCCCGCCGCCGATCCTCTTGGCCGCGGCGAGGCTGGAATATCCAAGCTCCATTATCCACTTCACATGAGAAACCGAGACCTCGGTGCCGCCGACCCCGCTGAGGCCGGCCGGGTTATAGAACACGCTCTGCGCGCCGGTAACGACCGCACCCGCCTCACCCAGCGAGGAAACCATGGCCGCAGGCCCGATCCTGAGGAATTGCGCGCCGGAGGCTCCCTCTTCGGCGCCGACGCTGCAGGACACGCAGAACAGCAGAGCGACAGCTGCGAGAAAACGATTTTTCAGCATATACGGGATCCTCCACGGGGAAAGATAGTTCATGCTCCGGCCCATTACCGTATCACCGATATCTTGCCGCGTTTGGTGCCATGGCCCGGCGCGGTGACAAGGTAAAGATAAACTCCGGACGCGGCGCGGCCGCCGCCGCGCGTCTTGGCGTTCCACATGGCACGGCCGTCCCGGTCCGTATCCTCGATCTCCTCCACCAGGCCGCCTGCGATATTGAAGATGCGTACCGTGGCCCCGGCCGGCATGGATTCAAAAACGACGCCGTCGCCGAAGATGCTCTGGCCGAAATCCCCGCTGCTCCCCGGCCTGTACGGATTAGGATACGCAAAGACGCTGTCCATAGGGCCGGCGGCCGACGTAAGGCTCCCCAATGAATAGATGGAGAAGTGATCGACATAGGAGGAAACGGTCTTGAGGACCTTGTCTATATCGAAATTCCTGACAGGCCTCCAGACCAGCGCGCTGGTGTCCAGGTTCAGGATCCGCAGCGTATTAACCCCGGCCTGCGGAGAAATTCCGTCCACAATGTCGTCGGCGTTGGCGTCAGGATATTGCAGAACTATCCTGGCCGGCCTGGAGAAGTTTCCGGAAAACTTGCCTCCAAAAACATCGTAGAAAGAGAGCTCCGCAACGGAACCGGGGATCAGCAGGTTGGGCAGGAGACGGCCGGTCGCAATGTCCAGATCCGGCTTCGACACCTCCTCAGGGGCGGTTCCGGCGCTGGTGCTCAGGATAATGTATCCGTCGGACGGCGCCGCGCCGGCGGGAAGCTCAACCGTAATGGTCCCGAGCCCGGAGATGACGGCGGACTGGCTCTGGGTGACCGCGCTCGTGGAATAGATGGTGACGATACCGGCCGGCAACGGCAGTGTCTGACTGGCGCCGGAAGAGGTGGCGCTGGACGTGGTGAGGATCCCGTCCATATTGTATCCGGCCACGGCGTAATAATACGTGGTCCCCAGCTCCAGCCCCGTGTCCGCAAAAGCCGTGGAGACATGCACGTCGGCCCACGCCTTCACCGGAGTCCAGGACGCCATATCCAGGGAACGGTCTATCTTAAAGCGGGTGCCGCCGTTCCCGGCCCAACCAATGGAGAGAGTGTGCCTGCCGGCCGCGGTCACGGTCAGACCGGAAGGAGGGTTGGCCAGCGTAGCCGCGGAGGTCTCGTGAAAATCGCCCTCACCAAGGAAGGTTACCGAACGGACCCGGCGGGAGTAGATCGCATTCGCCAGCGGAAGACCGGCCTCGATCCAGTATGTGGTTGCGGCGGAGAGAGCGGTGGCCAGCCTCCCGCCAGTAGAGGTGTATAAGTTGAAAGACTGGACCCCGGGAACATCGTTGGTCCACCACCAGGAGATACTGTTCGTTCCGGTAGCCACGGCGTAAAGCGTGGGGGCGCGGTGCGGGGTCATGGTGCTACTGACAAAACTGTAATCCCTGCGGTTGCCGCCGGTGGCGGCGGCAAGGCCGAGGGTCTGCACTCCTAACTGGTTAATGGCTCCTATGCGATAGGAGTACGTGGTTTCCGGAGTCAGCCCCGTGTCGTTATAGTGAGTGCCCGTGGAGTTGGCCAGAAAAACCCAGGGCCCGCCCTCGCCTATGGTAGAAGAACGCTCTATCCGGTACTGCGTGGCCGACACCACAGGCTCACGCCACCAGATACCGACACTGCGCGCGGTCACGGTGTCGAAGGAAAGGTCGTTGGGAGGCGTGGCGAATGTGGCGCCGGTGGCGCTGATGGTCGGGCTGGGACCGGCGCAATGATGGTAATAACATTCAGGATCCACAGGATAATGCGGGTCCGCGGCCCAATCCGGGTCCTCCTGGGAAGCCCAAATGTACCTCGTATGGGTGCTGTTGGTGATAAGATAGTCTAAGGTATACCGGCTGCTGGAAACCCCCGGCATAAAGGCGACGGCATAAAGGTAATAGAGTTGATTCTCTTCGTCGTAGCGGCGTTCGGCTACGGTGTACCCGGTTATATACGATGGGTTCCTGTAGGTGGTGGTGGACCAGGTAAAATCCAGCGCCGTGTCCGTGTACGGCGTCCCGGCGAAATCGGAAGGCGCGTGCGGGGAGGTTATGATCTTGTAACCTTGGGTGTACGCGAACGGGTTCAGCCCGTTGTCCGGGGTCTGTTCGTTGTCGCCGTTCAGCGCGCCCATTCTAAAATCGTATTTCGTATTATCCGTAAGGCCAGAAACAGTGTCCGGGCTGCCACCCGCTATCTTGGTGCTCAAAGCCACCGCGAAATCGCCGGCGGTAGAAAACTCGACCACGTACCCGCTGGCCTCACTGCCGGAAAAGCGTGGCGACCAGATAAATGTTGCAGATTGTTCGGTGACGTGCAACACATAATATGGATCCGGGTCCAGGTACCGCGCCGTGATCGTGGAGGGAGCAATGGCGTAGGTGTACTTCTGGGCCACTGGCTTCCCTTGGCTTTCAAGAATACCCACCGCCTTTATCCAGCGGGTATGCCGCGAATTGGCCGCCACCGGCGTGGTACTACCTTCCACAAAGGTCTCGATCCAGGAATTAGTATCGGCACCCGGCACGAAAGCAACCGCTTCGCCGTCATAATCGTCAGCCGGGAGCTCCGCGTCGGCCGTGGTGGTGGAGTGGTAGAGGCGATAACCCGTTATTCCGGTCCCGGTGAACGTACCGGTGGACCAGCGCCACTCTATGGTAAAAGAAGAGAGCGCGACCGCGGTGAACGTGGAAAGAGTAAGCGGCGGGGTGGTGAACGTTTTAATGGGACTGTAAAGACCGGGGGTCCTCTCATTGTCGTTGTTCACGGCGCCGATCCGCAGCATATAGTTCTTGTTGCTGATCAGGGGAATGGTCTGCCAGGGAACAAAAGCGTCGCGGTTGCGCGAGTAATCCGCACCGCCGTTAGTGGAGCACTCTATCGCATAAGCTGTGGCGGAGCTGTAATGCCAGGTGACATAAACGCTTTCCGCGGTGGCGGTGGAGACCGTGAGGAAACTGGGGGGTTCGGCGAAGGTGTATTTGCTCACGTGCGCCGAATCTCCGTCGAGCACGGCGCCGGTGTAGGCGGTAAGCCACCTGGTCACCGGTTTATTGGCCGACAGGCCGGCGTCTATGTAAAAACTTGTCTCCGGGGTCAGGGAAATACGGTCCGCGGTACTGGAAGAGTAAAGATAATAACCGGTTATCCCGCTGCCGGTGAAGGAACCGGTGGACCAACTCCACTGCAGACTGGTGGTGGAAAGGGCCGCGGCGGAAAAATCGGAAGCCGGAGGAACCCCGGATTGGGAAACGCGGAATACTTTTGGGGAGAACTTTGCTACGGCCGCGGCGGCGGCCTGCTGAGATCCGGGAAAACACAGAAAGAATGACAAAAGAACGAGCAAAGCCCTTCGCGTTTTCATAGTCATAATAAGTGCTCACCCCCTGGCCACAATCAAAGGCCGGCCGCGGTTTCTATGCAATTTCCCGCACACCGGACATGAATCCCAATTTTATCACTTTCGCGGCCGTTTATACACGGCCATGAGTGGCGAGAGCCCGGGCAGAAAAAGCGCCGGGGACTTCACACCGCACCGGAGCGCTGGAAGCGGCGGGCGATGTCGGCCGCGGAGAGGTGGAACAGGGTGGGACGGCCGTGGGGGCAGTGGTGGCCGTCTTTGGCTTTCTTCAGGTCTTCCATCAGCCGCAGGGCTTCCTGCGGCTTCACAAAATCGTGCGCCTTAATGGACTTCTTGCAGGCCATGGTGGCAATGACATTGCGCTTCATGTCCTCGGCCGCCGCCTGCGGCTCTCCGAGCACCTCGGACAGATAGCCTAAAAATTCGGAGAACGCCGCCTGCGTGAAATAGAACAGGGCCGGCGCCGCGCGCAGCAGCGCCGTGGTAGGCCCGCGCTGGTCCAGCTCGAAGCCGGCGGTCCGCATCCAGTCGCGCCATTTCAGCACCGTCTCCATCTGCGAACGGGACAGCTCTGTTTCCAGCGGCACCAGCAGCGGCTGCACCTTGATTGCGCCGCGCGAAAATTCCTCGAGATATTTCTCGAACAGCACCCGCTCCTGCGCCGCGTGCTGGTCCACCACCAGCAGGCCCGACTCGCATTCGAACAGCAGGTAGCTCTTGGCCAGCTGGCCTATATAGTTCAGGCTCTTGCCGCGCCAGTCGGCGGGCACGGCCGCCGCCTGCGGCTGCTGGATGGCGTCGAAAAGGCTGCCGGTCTCGGCCGCCGGAGCCGGCGGGGCGCCGGCCTCGCGGTAGGCGGGCACGTCGGGGGCTGAGAATTTATTGTCCCCGGCCGGAGCGGAGAACTGCACCGCCGCGGTCTGCTTGGAGAGCAGTTCCTCGTAAACCGTGTTGGAGATGGTCTTGAAGATCTCGTTCTCAGAGGAGAACTTCACGTCGCGCTTCTGCGGGTGGATGTTGGCGTCGAAAGAGGCCGGGTCCAGCTCCAGGAACAGGGCGCAGGCCGGGTGCTTGCCCACGAGCATGTGCCCGTAGCCGCGGTACAGCGCCTGGCGCAGCAGGGCCGAGCCCACCGGGCGGCGGTTCACGAAGAAATGCTGGTTCACGCGCGTGGCCCCGAGCGCGTCGGGCCGGGAGACGAAGCCGTAAACGGCCATGCCGGCCGCTTTGCCTTCTATGCTGGCCATGCCGGCGTAGACGTTCTTGCCGAAAATTACGGAGGCGCGGTGCTTGAGGTTCTCCCACATGCCGCCGGGCAGCACTGGCAGCGACAGGATCTCCGCCCCGTCTATCACCAGCCGGAAAGCCGCGCCCAGGTTGGCCAGGGCCGCCTCTTCCACGGTCTTTATAAGGTGGGCGCGCTCGGAGGCGTCGCTCTTCATGAACTTGGCGCGGGCCGGCGTGTTGAAGAACAGGTCGGCCGCTTCTATGGTGGTGCCTTTTACCGGCGGGGCGGGCAATTCGGCCGTGATATGGCCGCCTTCGCCTTCTATGCCGTAGCCGGACTCTGCGCCGGCCTTGAAAGAGACCAACTTAAGGCGCGACACCGCGAAAACGGAATACAGGGCCTCGCCGCGGAAACCGAAGGTGGCGAGGGAATACAGGTCGTCGAAATTGTTGAGTTTGCTGGTGGCGTGGCGGCCCAGTGCCAGCTTGAGGTCTTCGCGGTCCATGCCGCGCCCGTCGTCGTGTACCCTTATGAGCCCGCGGCCCGCCTTCTTAATTTCCACCTCTATGCGGGAGGCGCCGGCGTCCAGCGAGTTCTCCAGCAGCTCTTTGAGCACCGAGGCGGGGCGCTCTATGACCTCGCCGGCGGCGATCTTGGAGACTACGTCTTCGGGCAGGACTTTTATTTCCGGCATAGGGCTATTTTACAATTGTTGGGTCTAGAGAAGAAGCACCTTCAGCGTTACCATGGTGAGGTTCACCATGGAATGCAGCAGGATGTTCACCGGCAGTCGGCGCTCGCGCTCATAAACCCAGGCCAGGTAAATACCGCATGGGAGTATAAGCGGCGCGGCCACGCCGTGGAACAGGGCGAACAGCAGCCCCGACCAGAAGGCGGCCGGCCAAAAGCCTTTCTTCAAGCGGATGGTGGTAAAAACTATGCGGCGGAAAAATATTTCCTCGGCCACGGGCGCCACCACGCAGGCCGAAACGAGCACCAGCAGGAACCGCAGGCGGGAAACGGCGGCCACCCCCTGCAAGGCCGCGTTCTCCACGGTGTTCTTGTCTCCCAGCGGCTTCATGACCGCGGCAAGTTTCTCACCGAGAAGGACGTAAGCGATCGCTAAAATGGCAAAGACAACGAGGAAGATGGCCGCATATCCAAGAAAATATTTAACCGCCAGCAGCAGGTCCCGCCCGGGCCGTCTGTTCCAGTCCGCCAGGGAGTCGCGCCAGTTCACCCCCATGCCTTCCAGCACGGCATAGGACACATAGGCCATTACCAGCACCGCGGGCAGCGTGGCCTCAAAAGCGCTCAGGTGCAGCCGCCCGATGGCCGACACCACCCCGGCCAACACCGCCACTATCACCTGCAGCAGCAGAATGAAGCCGGTCAGCTGCCAGATATGGGCGTAGTTATCGTAGGTTTTGATGCCGGCGAAGGGATTTGGCTTGTCCATAAAAAAGGACCCGGCGCGTGGCCGGGTCCGTAGAGGCGCGCCCGGCCTAGCGGGGCGGCAGGTAAGGGCCGCTCTGGCCGGCCTTGGC
>Ga0074197_1002583_pt1 | contig 12330 bp, 7 predicted proteins | sample EPASupsiteSAE305_FD_64526 | JGI IMG/M metagenome (GOLD analysis project Ga0074197, IMG submission 64526) | Bioremediated contaminated groundwater microbial communities from EPA Superfund site, New Mexico - SAE3-05 reassembly with SPADES | ecosystem: Environmental > Aquatic > Deep subsurface >...
GCCTCGGCGATATTCTCAATGCCAAGACCGAGGTGCTGGGCCAGAAAACCCGCATTCCCCGCCTGGCCGGAGCCATCGAATTCGATCAGGTTTCCTTCCGTTACCGGCCCGACGCTCCTGATGTCATCCGTGATGTCCAGCTCAAGGTGAAGCCGGGGGAGGTAATCGGTATCGTCGGCCGTAGCGGCTCCGGGAAAAGCACCCTGGCCCGATTGCTGCAGCGGCTCTATGTCCCGGATCGAGGCCGGGTGCTGATTGACGGCCAGGACCTGGCGGTGATCGATACCACCTCCCTGCGGCACCAGCTGGGCGTGGTCCTCCAGGAAAATATTCTTTTCACCGGCTCCATCCGGGACAACATCGCCCTGGCCAATCCGGCCTTTCCCATTGAAACCATTATCGAGGCGGCCAAGCTCGCCGGCGCCCATGAATTCATCTGCGAACAGCCGGAAGGCTACGATACCCAGGTGGGCGAACATGGCGCCGGCCTGTCCGGCGGACAACGCCAACGGATCGCCATCGCTCGGGCGCTGATCACCAATCCCCGCATTCTCATCTTTGATGAAGCCACCAGCGCCCTTGACTATGAATCGGAAAAAATCCTTCAAGATAACATGCGCAAGATCTGGGCCGGGCGCACGGTGCTGATTATCGCCCACCGGCTCTCCGCTGTCCGCGACGCCGACCGCATTATCGTCCTGGAACGCGGCCAGATCGCCGAGCAAGGCTCGCACGCCGAACTGATCGCCCAACGTGACGGCATTTACGCCCACTTAAATCAACTGCAGTTGGGTTCCGTCCCGGCACAGGTGACCCTATGAGCGCCAAACACAAACGCGAGGCCTATGTCGGTTTGCTGCGCCATTATCGTAATGTTTTCCGGCACTACTGGCAAAAACGCAAGGAACTGGACGGCGGTCTTTTCACTGAGGACGAAGCCGAATTCCTGCCCGCCGCCCTGTCGCTCCAGGAAAAACCGATTTCACCGACCTTCCGCCTGACGGCCAAGGTGCTGATGCTGTTGGTCCTGATGCTCCTGGCCTGGGCGATACTGGGACACATTGACATCATTGTCAACGCCACCGGCGAAATCATCCCCAGCGAGCGCACCAAGACCATTGCCTCGGTGGATGTGGCCAGCGTCAAGGCCTTGCACGTTGTTGAGGGGCAGCTGGTCAAAAAAGGGGATCTGTTGATCGAGCTCGATGCCAGCGCCCCGGATGCCGAGCGCGACAAGGCCCTGGGGAGTGTGACCGAGGCAACCCTGCAGGCGGCGAGATCGCAGGCGATGATCGCGGCGGTCGATAGTCGGAAACGACCAACCCTGGCACCGCTTGCGGGTATCCCCGCCGAAAAGCTCCATGAGGCGCAACAACACCTGGATGGCCAATTTCAGGATTTCATGGCCAGGCTCCAACGCATCGACGGCACCATCTCCCGGCTTTCCCTTAGCCTGCCCCTGGTGACCCGGCGTGCCGCCGATTACAGGGAACTGGCCAAGGGGCACGATGTCTCCCAGCATGCCTATCTGGAAAAGGAGCAGGAGCGGGTTGATCTGGAAGGACAATTAATAGAGGCGAAGAGCCAGCGGACGGCGTTGATCGCCGAAACCCGGCGGGCCGCCTTCGATGTCCTGGCCGAGAGTGAGAAAATCCTCGGAGCCGCTCGACAGGATGCCCTGCGGGCCGGTTCGCACAGCAAGCTGCTTACTCTTGTTTCTCCGGTGGACGGCACGGTGCAGCAACTGTCCGTGCATACCATCGGCGGCGTGGTCCCGGCCGCCCAGCCCCTGATGCTGATCGTGCCCAAGGAAAACCGCCTCGAAGTGGAGGCCTTTCTCGAAAACAAGGACGTCGGCTTTGTGGAGGAGGGCCAGATTGCGGCGGTCAAGGTCGATGCCTTTGAATATACCAAATACGGCACCGTGCCCTCCCGGGTGGTGCATGTCTCCCGCGACGCCATCAAGGATGAGAAAAGGGGCCTGATTTATTCGGTCCGGGTGGCCCTGGACGCCTCGACCATGGCGGTGAATGGCCATGATATGGAGCTGAGCCCGGGAATGTCGGTTAAGGTGGACATCAAAACCGGCTCGCGCCGGGTGATCGAATATGTCTTGAGTCCGCTGCTGCAGCATAAGCGGGAGAGTTTCAATGAACGCTGATGCCGGCAAACGCCGGGGCTCCTGCCGGCGGTCACGGCTGCAAACAGCCGCAATCCTGTTGGTTGCGGGCTTGCTCGGAGCCGGATCGGCCTCGGCTTTTGATCCGGTGTACCCCTTTGTCGACCCGCTGCGCAGCCAACCCGAGGTACTGGCGACCGGAGTCACGCTTCCGGGCGACTCAACGCCGGTTCCCTGCCCGGCATACAAGGATTTCGCCACTCCGCTTGCCCTGAGCGAGGCCGTGGATCTGGCGCTGTGCCATAATCCGCAGATCAAATCCTCCTGGGCCAATATCAAAATCCAGGCAGGAGCGGTCGGCGAGGCACGGGCCGCGTATCTACCCGCGGTGACCGGCTCGCTCGGCCGGACCAATGACCGGATCCGATCCTCCAATGCCTTTATCGCACCGAGCAACATCGACCAAAATACGGCTCAAGGAACCCTGACCTGGCGACTTTTGGATTTTGGAGGTAGATCCGCCAACCATCGGGCCGCCGAGAATCTGCTGACCGCCGCACTCGCCAGCCATAATGCCACCCTGCAAAAAGCCCTGGCCGGCGTGATTCAGGCCTATTGCGATACCCTGACCACAAGGGCGGCCTTCAAAGCCAAAACCGAGAGCGTGGAGATTGCCACCCAGACGCTCCATTCCGCCAAGGTCCGAGAAGGGAAAGGAACCCTTTCCCAAACCGACACCCTGCAGGCAACCACCGCCCTGGCCAAGGCCTCATTGGAGAAAAATCGCGCCCAAGGAGACTATGACAAAGCCCTGTCGGTGTTGGGGTATCTCTTGGGCGTGCCCGGCAATCCTGCGATAACGCTGCCGGAAGACCAGGACATGAAAGTCGAGGAACATGGCGGCAAGGCCCTGGCCGCCTGGCTGGAGGAAACCGAGAAACACCACCCTGCACTTGTCGCGGCCCGCAGTCAGCTCGAAGCCGCGCAGCAGCGGGTCGAAGCCACCCGTTCGGCAGGTCTGCCCTTCTTGGGACTTTCCGCCAGTTACTATCAGAACACCCGACCCGGCGAGGCGGTCACCTCCACGGCTTCCAAAGAAACCACTGTGAGCCTGATGGTGACGGTGCCCCTCTTTGACGGCTTTTCCTCCACCTACAAACTGCAAGGCGCTCGAGCCCAAGTGGAACAGAAAGAAGCGGTCCTGGCGGATACCGAACGGCAGATCGCCATGGAGGTGGTCAAGGCGCATGCCGACGCCACCTCGGCCCTGCAGAATCTGGAGGCCTCGGCCGCGCTGCTGGCCGCCGCCCAGAACGCCCTGGCCGTGTCGCAGCGCAAGTATGCCAAGGGTGCCGCCGACATCAATGAGCTGCTCAACACCCAGGCCGCCCTGGCCGATGCCCGCCACGAACGCATCCGTTGCCTGGCAGAATGGCGTTCGGCACGTTTGCGGCTTTTCGCCAGCGCCGGACAGATGGGGAGAACTGTAATAGAGGAATAGAGGTTCCAGCCGGTTGCCATCCGCCCCACCCCCTTAGCCCGTTCCGCGGCGACATTTTGTCGTCGGTCCGTAAACAACCGCAGGTGAAGAGCAAGTAGGTAGCCTGCAGGCCTTGAATCTGTTATTCTTCCACCTTGCGACAGCCGAAGCGCTGGTCGCGTCTCAACAGCTTGAAGCGTTACAACCAACGAATACAACAAGGATCCGTTCATGCAGTATGATGTCATCGATGCCCGTATCAGCCCCAACGGCAGCCTGGATGTGCTGTCCCGGCTGGAAGTGAGCAAACTCCTCAACGCCAGCCAGGGCGAACTTTATCCGCTGTTCCGCAACAGCTCGCTGGCCGTGCTCAACTACGGCGGCTATCTCGACGACGGCCGCGAACTGCTGGAGCTGTATAAGGATTTCGATATCCGGGTGATCCAGGAAGAGCGGGGCATCAAGCTCAACCTGCGCAATGCCCCGGCCAGCGCCTTTGTCGACGGCAAGATGATCAAGGGCATCAACGAACACCTGTTCGCCGTGCTCCGCGATATTGTCTACGTCGACGACGCCATTAACAACAATCCCCGTTTTGATCTTGCAACCTCGGACGGCATCACCAACGCCATCTTCCATATCCTGCGCAATGCCGGGATCATGCGGCCGCGCACCAACCCGCGCCTGGCGGTCTGCTGGGGCGGTCACTCGATATCGCCCGCCGAATACGATTACAGCAAGGAGGTCGGCCATCAGCTGGGCCTGCGTAACCTCGACATCTGCACCGGCTGCGGTCCGGGGGCGATGAAGGGGCCGATGAAGGGAGCGGCCATCGGCCACGCCAAGCAGCGCAACACCACCGGCCAGTATCTCGGCATCACCGAACCCGGGATCATTGCCTCGGAATCGCCCAATCCCATTGTCAACGACCTGGTGATCATGCCGGATATCGAAAAACGGCTCGAGGCCTTTGTCCGCACCGGGCACGCCATCATCGTCTTTCCCGGCGGCGTCGGCACGGCCGAGGAGATCCTCTATGTGCTCGGCATTCTCCTGGACCCGGAAAACTCCCGTATCCCCTTTCCCCTGATCTTCACCGGACCCGCGAGCGCCGCCGGCTATTTCGAGCAGATCGACCGGTTCCTCACCGACACCCTCGGTCCGGTGGTCCGGCAGTTGTACCGGATCATCATCGACGATCCGGAGGCAGTGGCCCGTATAGCTCAGGACGGGATCGATCAGGTATGTAAATTTCGCCGCAAGACCGACGACGCCTACTACTTTAACTGGCTGCTGCATATCGACCTCAGTTTCCAGCTCCCCTTTGTTCCCACCCACGAAAACATGCGCACCCTCGACCTGCACAAAGGCCAGCCCCCGCACCTGCTGGCCTCGAATCTGCGCCGGGCCTTTTCCGGGATAGTCGCCGGCAACGTCAAGGAAGCCGGGATTCGGGCCATCGAGGAAAAAGGCCTGTTCGAACTGCGCGGCGATGCTCGGATCATGCAGCCCCTCGACACCCTGCTCACCGCTTTTGTCGAACAGCGGCGGATGAAGCTGCCGACCAGCACCTACAACCCCTGTTATCGCCTCATTGCCGAGAACGAGTAAGTTTTTTCTTTTGCACTGGACTCAGGAAGGGATGGGGAAAAACGAATATGCAACATTTTCCCTTCCCATTTCGTCACGATCAGGCACAATCGTCTCTGAAGCAGCAGTACAAACGTCCCATAAAAAAATAGTCTGTTCGCACTTTACCATTAAAAAAGATATGAGGATTTTCCATGTTACGAGATTTAGCACTGGCCGCAAAGGCCGCCTGCAGCCGGGAGGACCAGGAAAGCCTGATCCCGATGGTGAAACAGTTGCGCGACCTGGGCGAAATCGCCTGCAAAAAAGGTTTGCTTGCTCTGGAGAGCGAGTTGCCGCAGATCAAAGATCCTTTTTTTAAATTGGGCATCCAGCTCATCGTCGACAAAACCGATCCGGAAAATGTTCAGGATATTCTCGATTCGGACATCTACTACAACGAGTCCAACGGCCGGGAGCTGCTCAAGAAAATAATTCTCCGGGAAGGGCTGCTGCGAATTCAGGCCGGTGACAATGCCCGCAACATCCTCATCTGCACCAAGATTTTTCTCGGCAAGCTCGACCAGGGCGCCTGGTAGCAACCCTCCCCCTCTTTCGCCGCGCAAAAGAAAACCGCGCCCCCAAACACAGCTGTCATCACAGGAGGTCCAGCATGTATGCCGATAAATTCGTCGATCTGACGGGCGAACAGCAGAGGGAAGCGGTGAACAGCCGGTTCCGGTTTCAGGAAAATGCGGGATGGTTCACCCCGGAAGGGGTCTTTGCGGGGAGGAGTGCGGAGGATGTCATTGCTGCCCTCATCGACCTGGAGGAGGCGGAGATCAACACCATCGGCGACTGCATGACCGGGTGCTGCATGGTGCCGCCCCGGTTGGAGGATTTCGTCAGGAAGCCTTGAACCTATCCGGCCTCCGGTGACGAAAGCCTACGGTCGCCGACAGCGGCGGAGCCAAAAGGGAGAAGTATTGGTTTCAGGGCACCAGCAAGGCTTGAGCTCGTTTAGCGAGCCGGGGGTTGTCCCTGCTCCGGGGGCCGGGGGCCGAATTGCGGCCGGTCGATCCAGTAGGGATCGGCGACACCGGCCTTATAGGCCTCAAGGGCCTCGGGCGAAGAGTTGACCCGAAGATTGCTGTAGCTCCCGTCCTTATTCTCCCAGCGCTCATGCCAATAGACCGCGCCCCGGACCCGCGGATATTTAATCCGTAACTCGGTAAAGGCCTGTGCGATAAATGCGGCTTTGTCGCCGGGCGGGAATTCCCCGACCCCCCACTCCGCCAGGAAGAGCGGTTTGTGCGCATCCAACCCGCAAATCTCCTTGTAGGGATCATCCATCATGTTGAAAAAATCCGCCCAGCCCTCCGATTTTGACATCTTGCCGTACACGCTCAGGCCGAGCCAATCGACGTAGCTCGAACCCGGATAGTAATTGGCCATCCTGTTCCAGGAACTCCGGGGCGATGAATAATTATTGGCATGGAAGCCCCAGAGGATATTATCCGCCTTTCTCGCCCGGACCCGGTCAACCACATAACGGTTGGCTTTTTTCACCATTTCAGGTCCTGCATAGAGAGGATGTCCCTCTTTTTTGCCGATAACCTTGCCGCCGCCATAAAAGATCCCGGACCAGGGAAACCAGGTGCCGTTCATCTCCAGTCCCCAGGTCACGAGCAGCGGTTTGCCGTAGAGCCGCGCCGCCTCGGCCCATTGATCGATATAGGTATCCCATTTACCGGCGAGGATGTCCTCAAGGCGGAAACGGTCCGGTCCCTTTCCTTCTTCATAGGGCTTGTCCCAGGGCGACCAGAAGATAAGCGGAATCGCCCCGTATCCGGAGACGATCTCCACGATTTTGGCGGGAAAGGTCTGCTCGCCCCAGAAGCTGCCAAAAGCGACGATGGCAAGATGCTTGCCGGTCATCTCCTCAAAGGCGGTGAGCGCATCAAAAGTAACCTCGTCTTCCCCTTCGCCAAAGTCGACATACGCCCCGGTATAGGCGCCCTTGTCGGGCATCATCAAGGTCTGGGGCCCGTCTTTCCCGGCACTGGTCGCGCCTTCCTTCTTGTCGACCTCGTCGTTTTTTTGGCAACCGGCGCAGACGGCTGCAACGAGCAGGCAAACGATGACCAGCACCCGGAAATTCGGGGTGCTGCTGATGGGATGGACAACAATCCTTTGCTTCATGGCTTTCACTTGTTTTCAAGCCCTATAGGTGACCGAAGCGGTCCGGTCGAGTTTACCCCAGCCGACCCAGACCCCTTTCAATGCTTTGAATATGGCTTTTAATACAACGAAATTGAGAACAGGACGATAAATAAACCGCATGGGCAGTATCAGCCACATCTGCTTCAAGGGCTCCCTTTCAATAGAGCAGGCCACTGCCGCCAACAGCAGGTCGGTCGCGAGAAATATGAAAAAGTAGAAATAGAGGATGCTGTTGGCGGGATTCATTATCAAGGAAAAGAGCAAAAGACCATCAATGATCGAACCGGTCGCCACCAGCAGGATATTGAAAAACCAGGCACTGGGCAGGCTGAACCAGCCAAGCGCCTTGTATTTTTGGTTGAACAGCAATTCCCGGTGTTTCCAGAGACACTGCAGGGTGCCGAACGCCCAGCGGAACCGCTGCCTGGCGAAGGTCCGCATGGTCTCGGGGGCCTCGGTCCAGGCCACGGCCCGGGAGGCGTAGCAGATCTTGAAGCCGCATTTGTGCAGGCTCAGGGTGAGATCCGTATCTTCCGCCAGAGTTTCGGTGCTGATTCCGCCGGCAGCCCGGATGGCGCTCAATTTAAAAGCACTGATCGCCCCCGGCACAACGGTGATGCAGTTCAACTGGTGATAGGCCCGGCGATCCAGATTAAATCCGCAGGTATATTCCAGCGATTGGATCCGGGCAAAAAGCGTCTTGCAATTGCCTACCCGTGCCCGCCCTGAAACCGCGCCAACCGAAGGGTCGGTAAAAGGCCGAACCAATTCACCGATGGTCTCCGGGGTGAACTGGGTGTCGGCATCCAAGGTGACGAGGATCTCATGACCGACCGCTTTGATCCCGGTGCGTAACGCCATGGCCTTGCCGAGATTGGTCTGGCGAATGAGGCGGATGCGGGCATCGTCCTGCGCCATGACGGCAACGATCTCCGCGGTTGCATCCTTTGAGCCGTCATCGACCACAATCACTTCAATCGGACCGGGGTAGCTGGTTTTCAAAACCGCCCGCATGGTTTCACGGATGACTTTTTCCTCATTGTAAGCGGCGATCAGCACGCTGACCGGCGGACACCATGCAGCGTCTGTCAAGGACGACGGCGGCGCGGCATCGTCCGCCCTTCGGCTTCGAATCGCCAGCCATGAGACGATAAGGGTCTTCAGGATGGTCAGGCCGGTGGCGACAATCATGAAGGCCCAGAAAAAATTGGTTACCTGATGAATGGTCTTAAACCCGCCGCCGCTGATCATCCTGGTCAGGGGTTGTTGATGCTGCGGCACGACCGGCATCAGCTGCTCAGCCGGAATGCCCAGCATCTCGGGAAGCGAAAGGATGGCGTCGCCCCTGGCTTTCAGGTAGTCGATCATTTGTGGCAGGACCGCAACGGTCTGGCTGCGATCGCCGCCCGCATCATGAAGGAGTACAATATTCCCCCCCTGCTGCCGTCCCCTCTTGACACGCTCCAGCATGGTCTCAACCCCGGGTTCGTCCCAATCCTCCGGATCGATATCTTCGGTTACGGTCACGTATCCCCTTTCCCGGGCAAGCTGGATGGGGATAAGTTCCTCAGGTTCACGGGGGTTGGTGTCGGCATTGTAGGGAGGCCGGAAAAGGATGGTGGAATGACCGGTTATGGCCTCGATCAGCCGCTGGGAGGCGTTGAATTCCAGGTGGGCCCGTTCCTCCGAGACCTGAGCGATATTCGGATGGCTGTAGGTGTGGACCCCGATCATATGCCCTTCGCGAACAATCCTTTTGACGAGCTGAGGATATTTTTCCATGTTGGCGCCGATCATAAAAAAAGTGGCACTGACCCCCTTGGCCTTGAGGATGTCCAGGATCAGCGGAGTCCATTCGGAATCCGGGCCGTCGTCAAAGGTGATGGAAGCCGCGTCCCCAGGTCCCCTGCCCTGATGCATCACGGTAAGATAACTGGGGAATTTTTCATATACCGCGCTAGTCAGTCCCTTGGCCCCGTCTTTTTTATCGACAAGGACGCGTCGGGTGCCCTCGGCACGTTCATCGGCGATGGTAATCAGATTGCCCTTGCCGATGCGGGCAACGGTCTCGCCGGGGATCATTGTCTCAAGCTTGGTGAGATTCTCCGCTGTAAGAGGTTGGGCGGTATTAAAACCAAGGACATCCCAGATACCGGGGTCTTCAGTGCCCAGCCGCGAGATGGCGACACCGCCGACATGGTGCGCCCTTCCGGTTGTCAACTGGTTGAAGAAGGTGATTGCATCCAGAAACCAGACGGTATGGATAGCCGCGGAATCTTCGTAGACAAAATGCGGGTTAAAGGAGGGGGCGCTAAATTCGCAAGAAGCAAGTGAAGAGCGACCCGCCCGACTCATCACATCCTGGAAACGGATGGTATCCGCCTCTTTTTCTCCCTCGGTCCAGTCATAGCCATAGGAACCCAGGGAAATGATCCACTGGGAGGGCTCGCCGTATCCATCGGCCAGGGCGGTGAGCCAGCCATTAAAAAAATCTCGGGAAGCGATCGGTCCGGGTGGATCCGACTCACCGTTTTCGTCATGGAGCATGGCGACGAAACGATCGACATGATGGGCAAGGGTGTCCAGATCAAGGATATCCAATTCCATGCCCGCCGGTACGCAGAGCCACAATTCCATGGATTCTTCGTGCAGGGACGCGGCGATTTTTTGGAGAAAAGCGGTCATGGCATCGCGATAAGAGGGGTCGACCTGCTGCCAGTCAATAATCACGCCCCCGGCCTCCATTTCCATGAGCACGCCTGTGAGGGTTGCGATGAACTGGTCCTGCCTGGAGGCCGGCCCATTGATCAGCCCCTCCACCGCCTCCGGCAGCCAGGCATCCTGAGTATCCATGTTGCGAAGGAGAGGCAATAAGGCAAGCTCATGATCCTTGACCAAATCGAGCACATCCTGTTCACGCGAAATTTTCAATTGGCCCAAGCCATCTTCAACGGTGAGCCAGTTGGGGCAGAGATGGGTCAGGTTTTCGCCATTGGCCTTGAGGGAATCAAAGCTGTCCGGGTCCCGGGCTTCATAAAACCCGAGACGGATCTCCTTTCCACCGCTCCCGGCTCTTTGTTCTTTTTTATGGGCTGGTACAAGCGGCTTGTGTCCGTGACCGGATGACAAGACCTTTTTGGACTCTTTACCGCCCTTGGCAAAGTCAAGCCAGAGCGGCTTGGTCGCCTGCTGCGTGGGTTGGATATTTTTTGACTGGGCCTTCAACCGAGACTTCAACTGTTCCACCGCCGGAGGAAGGGTAAGTTGGGAAGGAAGAACAAGGGTTTGCACAAACAGGACCGTCCCGATGAAGAAAAGGCTGCCGACCACAAACATGTAGCGTTTCAGCCTGGGCCAACGTTTACCGCGCGCATCTAAAAAGATAAACGATTCAAGAAGGTTGTCGTTTGGAGGAGAGGGATTATCCTGCTTATTGCTCTTCATCGGTTCGTTCTTCATCGCAGCTGTTCTACACCCAAATCTCTAACTACGGCACCATAACGAACAGGCATACGCCACAATGTGTCTCTCGTCACGCACCAGAAGCACCATCGCACAAAGCATGGAACGAATTGATCACCATACATTGCCCCCCCATATTTTTCAATGGAACCCCTGGGGGAGGGAAAAGTTTCCGCCACTGGAACAGAGGGAAAAAACGACCAAAGAAAGGCAAGGTGCGTGTTGGCCCTCAGGTGCTTCCCTTTGCGTCTCCCAGCCTTTATCATTGCGCAATCCTGATCATTTTCAGATGGAACCTTGGGATTGCAGAAAATATTCCTTCACCTGGTTATTGCGACCAAACATCTTATCATATCTTGATAAGTATGATTCCCAACAAATCTTGCTACCCAAGGAGGAAATTCCATGTTCCCTTTACGAAATCTTTCACGGATGCTGTTCGTGCTGGCGGCAGGCATGGTCTTTGCCACCGATATGGAAGGCGGTGCGGCCCAGGCGCAACCCGAGGGCAAGGACCAGCCGGTTGCAGAGCAGCAACGCGCCCTGTTTGCCGGCGGTTGTTTCTGGTGTATGGAGTCGCCGTTTGAAAAACTCGACGGCGTAATTTCGGTGACCTCGGGATATGCCGGCGGCGCCACTGACAATCCCACCTATGAAAATTATGCGGCCGGCGGGCATATCGAGGTGGTGGAGGTGGTTTTCGATCCGAAGCGGGTGTCGTATCAGCGCCTGCTGGAGGTCTTCTGGCGGCAGATCGATCCCACCGATGGCGGCGGCCAGTTTGTCGACCGCGGTCATTCCTATACCAGCGCCATCTATTATTACGATGAAGCCCAGCGGACTCAGGCGGAACAGTCGAAAAAGGAGCTGGCCGCGAGCGGCATCTTTTCCAAACCCCTGGTGACCCCGATCCTGGCCGCTCCCCGGTTCTTCCCGGCCGAGGAATATCATCAGGATTATTACAAGAAAAATCCGATTCGCTACAACTACTACCGCTCCGGTTCCGGCCGGGACGATTTCCTGGAAACGACCTGGCAAAAGAACACCAAGATCCCTGCAGGCGCCTCACCGCAGGATCTCAAGCAGCGCCTTACTCCGCTGCAGTACGAGGTCACCCAGAAGGACGGGACCGAACCCCCCTTTAACAACGCCTACTGGGACAACAAAGCGGAAGGGGTGTATGTGGATATTGTCTCCGGTGAACCGTTGTTCAGTTCAACGGACAAATACGATTCCGGCACCGGCTGGCCCAGTTTCACCAAGCCGCTGGTCGCGGACAATATCGTTGAAAAGAAGGATGTGGGATTTTTCTCGGTCCGAACCGAGGTGCGCAGCAAACACGGCAACAGCCATCTCGGCCATGTCTTTGACGACGGTCCGCCGCCGACCGGCCTGCGCTACTGCATGAATTCCGCGGCCCTTCGGTTCGTGCCCAAGGAAAAGTTGCAAGAGGAAGGCCTGGAAGAGTTCCGGCACC
>Ga0074197_1002584_pt1 | contig 12328 bp, 8 predicted proteins | sample EPASupsiteSAE305_FD_64526 | JGI IMG/M metagenome (GOLD analysis project Ga0074197, IMG submission 64526) | Bioremediated contaminated groundwater microbial communities from EPA Superfund site, New Mexico - SAE3-05 reassembly with SPADES | ecosystem: Environmental > Aquatic > Deep subsurface >...
CGATGCGCATAGTATAAATCAATCGTCTCAACGCCAAGCCGTTTCAAACTATTTTCGACAGCCTGTTTAATCCATTTCGGAGAACCATCTACATAACTTTCTCCATTAAAAACAGTTCCTCTGTTCTCTTTTAGCCTGAAACCAAACTTAGTTGCTAAAAAAATATCCTTTCTTCTATCAGCTAAGACTTTTGAGAGTAACTCTTCATTAGCGCCATTACCATAAACATCTGCTGTATCCCAGAAATTAATACCTAGGTCTAATGCTTTATATAGCGTTGTTATACTTTCTTTCTCATCAGCCGGCCCGTAAGCAGCACTCATTCCCATACAACCCAGACCAACAGCAGACAACTGTACATCTGTATTTCCTAACTGTCTATACTTCATAATATATTCTATTTGTTGGTTGCAAAATTAAAGCAAACAGTAGTCATTAGTTTTACACTATTCAAATGAGAACTTATAACATTCAAACATTAACGGTTAAAGCAAGCTTTTTCGAACCTTACCGGGCGATTTTCCGGTATGTTTACGAAAGAAATTTGTAAAATATGAAGGGGTATCAAATCCTAATCCAAAGGCTATTTCGGATACCGTATAATTAGTATGCAGCAAAAGCTGGGTAGCCTCTCTTACTATTCTTTCAGAAATAAGCTCAGAAGTTGTCTTGCCTGTAGACTCTTTAACGGCTCTATTCAAATGATTTACATGGACTGAAAGTCTGTTAGCATATTCATTAGGTGTTTTCAATATCAAAGAGTTATCAGGCAGATTGGCTGGAAACTGCCGTTCAAGCAATTCAATAAATATTTCTGCAATACGTTCTGAGGCATTTCTATGAGCCACATACTTATTGGTAGGCTGCATCTTCATTGCCTCATGAATAAGCAGATGTAGATAGCATCGCAAAACATCCATTTTATGAGAATAATCAGAATTAATCTCCTCCATCATCCGGTGATAAATTCCATCTATTGCATTATATCTTTCTTCATCAAGAAAAAAGACCTTATCACCACTAATCTTAAATAACGGAGAATCGACCAGAGAATCTTTACGTTCGTCTGTATTCACAAAGCTTTCATTGAAAATACAAAAGAATCCTTTCTGCTGTTCATCTACAGATTCCCAGGCATAAGGTACCAAGGGATTCGAAAAGAGCAATGCAGGACGATCAATTTCAATCCATTTATCTGCATAATACAGTTTTCCTCTACCTATTATCAGCGTAACTTTATAAAAGTCACGGTAGCTAAAGTTCACAGTACCAAAATTGCACTTTCTGGAAAGAACATTAAAATAAGCCTCATCTTTGGAATACAGTTTTTCCAGTTGAGCATCAGTATGCTCAATTCTTGCATAAAATTCACTTATTCCTTCACTCATTATCAGCCTATCAATCTTTTAACAGTACAAAGATAAAACTAAGATTCATTTTCAATACTATCTCTCTATTATTTCACAAATTATTTACTTTTACAATCCAATTAATAAATCAATATAACATTTTTATATATTTGCATTGTATTAAATAAAAACATTCGGTTACAGAAAGAAGTTATGCTTAGAATATTTTATTCCATTAAATACGATTATGAAAAAAACACTTTTCCCGATATTAGTTATATTTAGTTGTCTGATATATCAATTAACTGACAAATATAGTTCTCTATATCTTTATCTGAATTGGTTATTAACTGTAGTGTTTGTATCCATTTTCTCTGTACAATTGATTGTGACAATTAAAAGATATAAAAAAATAGACTATTTAAGTATAGCAGGAATTATATCCTCTATTGCTTTATTAATAGTAGCTTTATTGATCAGAAAATAAATCTATAATAATACTTTCAAGAGTCTTGCATAATAAAATCTTGAAAGTATTATAATTCCCCCACTAATTCATAAGAAGTACTCCTTCCTCCTTCATCACTTTTTTGCAGAATTCCCTTATTAATCAAATCCTGAATATCCCTAAGTGCTGTATCAGAAGAACATTTAGTAACTTTGGCCCATTTAGAAGAATTAAGCTTGCCATCAAAACCATCCCATAACAAGTTTATCATTTTAACCTGGCGATTGTTCATGCTTACCAGACGATGCTCTTCCCAAAAATTGGCTTTACCTAATACTCTACTCAAAGATTTTTCTGTTTCAAGAAGTGCTGCTTCCAGACAATCGAGAAACCATTGAAGCCACAGAGTTATATCAAGTCCACCTTTCTGTGTTTTTTCCAATATCTCGTAATATTGTTTTCGCTGCCTGCGTATTTCGGCAGACATACTATAAAAGCGATGAGGAATTTCGTCGGCACGAGCTAGAAACATATCGGCAATTGTACGGGCTGTACGTCCATTGCCATCATCAAAAGGATGTATAGTGACAAACCATAAGTGGGCAACTCCTGCTTTCAAAACAGGATCTATCTGATGATCCGTATTTATCCATTCCAGAAATTTGCTCATTTCATAGGAAATCAATTTTGAATCGGGAGCTTCATAGTGCACTTTTTCTTTTCCCATTGCACCGGAGATTACCTGCATCGGACCGCCTTCATCCTGCCGCCAACCTCCAACTGTTATTTTAAACATGCCACTTCTACCTGTGGGAAATAATGCAGCATGCCATCCAAATAGCCGTTGTTCTGTAAGTGGTTGCATAAAATTCTCAGTAGCATTGAGCATAACTTCTACTACACCATCTACGTAACGGTCTGATTCCGGCAATACTGAAACATCCATTCCTAAATGATGGGCAATGGATGAACGTACCTGATCATTATCCAACAGCTCACCTTCTATCTCGGAAGATTTAATAACATCGCTTGTGAGTGCATTTAATATTGCTTCATTTTTTAAATCGAAACCAAGCAAACTCATTTTACCTACAAGCTTTCCCTGTAAAGCTCGTACTTTGCCCAATTTATAGGATAAAGCTGCATCATCCCATGTAAAATGAGGCCATTCGTCTTGTTGCCAGATATAGATCTTTCTCATAATCGCCGCATATTTTGCGGTAAATATAGCGATTATTCACCGCAAACAAAATTATTCGCCGCAAATTATGCGGCGAATACAACTATTATTCACCGCAATGGTCTCTTAAGCAACTTAAAACTATATATACCAGTTGGTATACATTAATCTTAATTCTGAGAAGTTGATACTCATTTTTTCAAAAAAATGGCTCGAAATAGTGAGGGATGAGCTCAAAAGTGAGGGTTGTAAATCCATCCCTCACTTATAAATAGTTAATGTGCAATAAGTTGTGCGGATAGTGAGGGAGTGAGGGTAAATATTTTAATGTTAGTGAATGGCTTGTGAATTATTGGGTTTTTATTTTATCCTGTAGATAAGGTTTTGTATTTTTGCAATATAACTAAATACAGAACAGATTTTATGAAATATAATTTTGATGAGGTTATTGACCGCACAGGTACTGATGCCTTGAAGCTTGAAGCACTGAAACCAAGATGGGGAAGAGACGACTTACTGCCTCTATGGGTTGCCGATATGGATTTCCGCACGCCACCGTTTATAATGAATGCAATAAAGGAACGTTGCGAAAAAGAGGTTCTTGGCTACACTAGCAAACCAGCTTCTTACTATCAGGCTATTGAGAATTGGCTGTTTACAAGATATAACTGGAAAGTTTCCAAGGAATTGATTAGCTTCACTCCGGGAATTGTAGTTGGACTTGCTCATGTTTTGAAATGCTTTACTCAGCCAGGCGATAAGGTTTTGATTCAAAGTCCGGTTTATCATCCGTTCTTTCTTGTAACAGAGCATAATTATCGCGAGGTTGTGCGCAACCCGCTAATTCTGGAAAATGGTCAGTACAAAATGGATCTGGATCATTTTAAGGAAGCTGTAAAAGGATGCAAGCTGTTCATTTTATGTAATCCTCACAATCCGGGCGGAAGAGTGTGGACAAAAGAGGAACTGGAGGCCGTTGCTGATATTTGTTACGAGAACGGCACAATGGTTATCTCTGATGAAATTCATGCCGATCTTACACTGAAAGGATATACGCATACTCCTTTTGCTAAGATTTCAGAGAACGCCAGAGTGAACTCTATTACATTCATGTCCCCAAGTAAAGCATTTAATATGCCGGGACTGGCTAGTTCATATTGCATTATTGAGAACGATGAAGTGAGGAAAAAATTCAGAAATTACCTCAACGCAAGTGAGTTTTCGGAAGGACATATCTTTGCATTCATAACCGTTGCTGCGGCATACGAGCATGGTACAGAATGGTTAAATCAATTGCTTGATTATATTCAAGGAAATATCGACTATGTGGATAACTATCTGCAAAAAAATATGCCACTTATTAAAGCTATTCGTCCGCAAGCTTCTTACCTGATATTCCTTGATTGCAGGGAATTAGGATTTAATCAGGAGGAACTGGTAGACTTCTTTGTTGATAAAGCACATCTGGCTTTGAATGATGGTTCTATGTTTGGTAAAGAAGGTACCGGATTTATGCGTATAAATGCTGGATGCCCTAGATCTATTCTGGAACAGGCTCTAACTCAATTGCAGGAAGCATACAACAATAAATTTGCAGGCTAAAAATATTGCCCTGGCAGTTGATTTATCCATTGTGTGGAAAACTACTGTCAGGGCTTTTTATATCTAACAACTAAATACCTAATCCGTCTGTAAAAAGTCCTTCTACTGCTTTTTGTTGCAGAATGTTTGAGTAAGGAGGCAGAGGAGTTGTTAACCACACATTACCACCAATCACTGTATTGTGCCCAATCACAATCCTACCTAAAACAGTGGAATTGGAATAGATTGTGACATTATCTTCCAAAATAGGATGACGAGGAATATCCTTGGCATGAGCTTTATCTGCCAGAATACTTTTTGCACCCAGCGTTACACCTTGATACAACCTTACGTGGTTACCTATGATACAAGTCTCGCCAATAACTACTCCGGTTCCATGGTCGATACTGAAATACTCGCCTATCTTTGCTGCCGGATGAATATCAATACCGGTTTCTGAATGTGCCAGTTCTGAAATAATCCGGGGAATTGTAGGAACTCCCAACAGCAACAATTCATGAGCCACACGATGATTTATCAATGCTTTTATTGTTGGATAAGAAAAGATGACCTCAGCATAACTTTTGGCAGAGGGATCTCTGTCGAAGGTTGCTTTTACATCTGTGCACAGCAACCGTTTTATTTCCGGAATCTTATCTATAAAAATAAGAGCCAACTCTGAAGCCTTCGATTTTATATCTTTTCCAACTGCGTATTGGGAACTAAAGCATATACCGTTATATATCTGTTCTGTCAACAATGAATATAGTCTTTCTGTATTCATTCCTATATGATACTTCAGCGTTTTTTGATTAGCTATTGAATCGCCAAAAAATCCAGGAAAAATTATAGATTTTATAAGCTCTACTATTTCTGCGGTTTTTTCGATTGACGGCAGTGGCTTATCATGCCTGGGTATATATTTATACTCTTCTGTTGAATGTTGAGAAAGTATATCTACATTCTTCAATATGGTTTCTGTTGGGCTTAACATAATGATTCTGCTGTTTAGTGATTGTTTACCTTAAATGTAATATTCTGTAGGATCTATCAATCTTGCTTTTACTGCATAGATTGTTAGTGCATGAATACTGGAAACTCCCAATTTCCGAAAAATGTTTTTCCGGTGTGTAACTACCGTGTGATAACTGAGACTACGAATTGAAGCCACTTCTTTTGTTGTTTTTCCACCTGCTATTAAGGTTACAATATCCTTTTCGGTAGGTGTAAGATGAACATCTTCAAAAGTAGATTGTACAGGCGTACTGTTTTTGCGCATTAAAATATTCAGCAATTCAGACTGGATATAGTATCGTCCTTTTAAAGTATAAATGATTGCTATTTTAAGTTCTTCCAGCTCAACACTTTTTAGAATGATATTCGATTGCATATCTTCTGCAAAGAAAGCCAGTTCGTCTTCTTTAAACTGATCTCCAATAAAGAGTTTACGAATACTTTTATGTCTTTGAAAGAAATCAATCAGTTCGTCTTTATCTAAAAAATCAAACAACTCCACATCCATAATAAGCATAACCTCTTCCTCAGATTGTTTATCCAGCAAATCTTCCAGGTCTTGTTTATCTTGTGATTCAATAACGGAATCTACAAGCTCATTTTTCTCAGCCCATGTTTTTAAAGCATAGGATGTAAGCGGCTGATTATCCGCAATGATAAGAGTTGTTTTAGTCATCTTCTTTAGATTAGGAATTAAATACGTTTTTCAATCTTTTTGTGATGGTACAAAGATATACCATGGTGAGCGAAAGATAAATCCCCTTTAGATGGCATTTAACTACCACATTTATGGTAATAGCAAAAGCAACACATTTTTGGTATATGCATTAAGCTGAATACACAAAAATAATCTATATAAGTAGAAAAATAGTCCAGTAATACAATACAAATACCTATTAATCAAATACTTAAACACAGATAATATAAAATAACAGTTAGACTAATTTTCTATCAGAATAGACTATTTTACATGAGCATAAAACATATATTCTTTTAATTCGCAACCGGTAGCCAATCAAAAGTTTATAATCATAACCGTTATTATAAATCTAAAAAGTAAAAACATGAAAAACAGTAAGAATCTAATTCTTAGAAAAACCAAGATGGAAAGAAGATTCTGCATTGCCAGAATGGCAATAGCTCTAGGTCTTCTAAGTGCCTCTCCTCTTATGGCCGGAAACAGTTCCGGAACCAATTTATTAAGTCCCTATTCAGTTAACAAACAGCAGACAAAGAAAATAGCAGGAGTTATTGTCGATGCAAAGGGGACACCTATTATTGGAGCCTCTGTTAAAGTAAAAGGAACACAAACAGGAACAATAACCGATTTGGATGGAAAATTTGAATTATCAATAGATCCTTCTAGCAAAACACTCGAAGTTACTTTCATCGGTATGAAAAAAGAAGAGGTTGCTATTGGAAATAATACGAAATTTACAATAACATTGTCTGAAGAAAGTATCGGACTGGATGAAGTTGTAGTAGTAGGTTATGGTACCCAGAAAAAAGCAACAGTAACTGGTTCTGTATCTCAAGTGGGAGGTGACGAACTGAAAAAGGTTGCTTCAATAAACTTAAGTGGTGCTTTAGCAGGAAAAACAGCCGGTATTATTTCAAACGTACGTTCTGGTGAACCGGGTGAAGATGGTGCCAGCATTTTAATTCGTGGTAAAGGAACTACAGGAAGCAATGCTCCGCTGATTGTGGTCGATGGTGTGGCCGATCGTAGTTTCAGTCGTTTAAATCCGGAAGATATTGAAACTATTTCTGTATTGAAGGATGCTTCTGCTGCTATTTACGGTGCCCGTGCAGCAAACGGTGTAATTCTTGTTACTACCAAACGTGGTAAAGAAGGAAAAGTGAAGATTAATTATAATGGTAATGTAGGTTTCACCCAACCAACCCGCGTTCCTGACATGTTAAATGCTTTCCAATATGCTACATATATAAACGAATATGACAGAGGACATGATATGTACGAAACATATTCAAAGGATGTACTTGAGAAACTGCAGGATGGATCGGATCCTGTTAATTATCCTAGTACAAACTGGTGGAAAGCTGTTTCAAAAGATTGGGCTACCAAAACTCAGCACAGTTTATCAGTAACTGGTGGTAATGAGAATGTTTCTTTCTATACATCTGTTCAGTATTTATGGCAGGATGCTATCTATAAAGAAAGTACACAGAATTATAGCCAATATCAGTTTACTACAAATGTAGATGCCAAGGTTGGAAAAAGAGCAAAGTTTAGCTTTGATATCTTAGGACGTCAGGAAGTGAGAAACAGAGGTGTATTTGATACTGAATACTTGTTTGGTAAATTCCTGTCAACTTCTCCGATGGCTGCTGCTTATTATCCTAATGGGTTACCTAGAAGCGGTTACGATGGAATAACCAATAATGCAGCAATAATGGTAACAGATAAACCGGGTACAAACAAACAAAAATACAACATTCTTACTTTAAAGCCTACTTTCCGTCTTGATCTTGATCCGATTACTAAAGGATTATATGTGGAAGGATATGCAGCTTTGGACTTCTCTTTCAGAACTGGAAAGAGCTTAAATACTCCTTATGATGTATATTTATATAATAATTCGACAGGAGAATATGAGAACCAGCGAGCCGGTACTGGAGCTATCAGTGTAAACTCATGGGCTGATAATTCTAATAAAATTACCTTAAACGGACGTTTAGGATATAGTCGCACATTTAATGAAGCTCATAAAATTGACGCATTTGTAGCTTACGAACAAAGCAAATATAACTTTAGTTCTGTTTCTGCATACCGCACAAATTATATTTCGGCTGCTATTCCTGAAATTTTTGCTGGAAGTGGCGTGCCTAAAGACAAAGATAACGGAGGATATTCTGATGCATCGGCTCGCAGAAATGTTTTCGGACGTATCAACTACAGCTATAACAACAAATATCTGGCAGAATTCACTTTACGTGTTGATGGTTCTCAAAATTTTGCCAAAGGTCATCGTTGGGGTACATTCCCTGGTGTTTCTGCCGGTTGGGTTATTTCTGAAGAAAACTTCTTCGAGGGAATTAAGCCTGTTGTAAGTTTCTTAAAGTTAAAAGGATCATGGGGATTAATGGGTAATGATGCTGTACCAGCATACCAGTTCCTTACAGAATATGGCTTAGGAAATGGAACTACTTTCGGCACAGAAAATGCTGTTAACAAAAGCACTTATATGGTTAGAACAGCCAACCCTCTTATCACATGGGAAAAAGCTCAGACTTACAATATAGGTATCTCTACCCAGTACCTTGACGGAAAATTCGGATTAGATATTGATTACTTCAAATCTATGAGACATGACATTCTGATTTCCAGAAATGCTTCAGTGCCTTCTTACACCGGACTTACTCTACCTCAGGAAAATTTAGGTAAGGTTAATAATCAGGGGATAGAGTTTGTTGCAAATTACCAAGACAAAGCTGGCGACTTTAAATGGGGTGTAAGTGGTAACTTTACCTATGCGAAAAATAAGGTAGTATACGTGGACGAAGCAAAAACGACTCCTGCATGGCAAAAAACAGAAGGTCATCCAATTGATGGATTTGAATTATACGAAGCAACAGGTATCTATCAAACACAGGAACAAATAGACAATACTCCACATATTGCTGACACAAAACCTGGAAATCTTATCTATAAGGACAAAAATGGCGATAATAATATTACATGGGATGATGCATATCGTGTAAACCAATCAAGTACTCCTCAAATTATGTACGGTTTCACATTAAACGGTTCATGGAAGGGATTTGATCTGAATATTTTCTTCCAGGGACAAGCATTGGCTAAGCAAATTATTCAGCCAAGTATGAACATGGTTACTGATTTTTATAATGGCAGATGGATTGACACAAATACTGCTGAACAAAATGCAAAAGCAAGATGGCCAAGAGCTTTCATAAAACAGACTTACGGTGATGCTTTCAATGGACAGGCTTCAACATGGTGGATGAGAGATGCAAGCTTCCTGAGACTTAAATCTCTGGAATTAGGTTATACTCTTCCTAAGAAAGTAACAAAATTATTAAGTATAGAAAATATGAGAATTTATGCAAACGGTAATAATCTATTCTCTATAGATAACATAAAGATCTGTGATCCTGAAGTTCCCGATAATGTGGCTGGTACCAATTTCTATCCACAACAGAGAATCGTTACTGTTGGTGTAAATGTCACTTTCTAATTTAACTAGTAACTCTAAACTTATAAAGAAATGAAAAAAATATATATATGCGCAGCCATGATGATGGCTGGAATCTTCAGCTCATGCACCGATATACTGGATCAGAATCCGCTCAATTCATATACTGATAGTGCGATTTGGGGCGATTTGGCTCTATCGGAAACATTCCTGAACGACCAGTACAATAGTGTAGAAGCTGAAACTCAGAAAGGATCACGATTTGCAAGTTATACAGAAGAAGTGTATCAAATGCATAAATATGGTACAGAGTCTATCCAGCAAGGTTTACTCTCTCCCGATCAGTCGAATATCGGATGGGATGGTTCAACATGGAATCCATGGTCTTTCTATTACAAGGCTATTCGTAATACAAATATATTCCTGGAGAATATTGGAAGAGTACCTGCAGCAGGTGAAGAGAATATTAAATGGAAAAATGAACAAATTGGTCAGGCGTATTTCCTGAGAGGGTTCTTCTATTGTCAGCTTTACAGCTTATTCGGCGAAGTGCCACTTATAAAAAATTCATTTGGACTTAATGATGATTTTACCAAACAAGTAAGAGCTCCTAAAGATGATGTTGCAGAATACATCGTTTCACAATGTGACAGTGCTGCATTGTTTTTACCTGTAAAGTATAGCGACGATAACGACCTGGGAAGAGCTACAAAAGGAGCTGCACTGGCTTTGAAAGCAAGAACACTCTTGTATGCAGCCAGTCCACTTTTCGGCACTCCATCTCAAGCTAAGTGGAAAAAAGCATCTGATGCAAACAAAGCTGTTATTGATCTGAAAGACGAAAGTGGTGCTCCGGCTTATTATCTACAAGATGTATCAACCAGTGAAGAGTATGCAAATCTGTTTATTGACAGCCAGAATCCTGAGGTTATTTTTGAAAAGCTATACAACATTCAAGGTGAAGGTGCTTACAATAATTCATATCTGTTCCAGGCTCCATGCGGAACAGGAAGTGGTTTTAATGGATGGGGAAACTTCCAGGCTACTCAAGAGATTGTTGACCAGTTTGAAATGGCCAATGGAACAACTTATGTAAGAGGATCTGAAAAAGAAAATCCTTATGTGAATAGAGATTTGCGTTTCGCTGCAACCATATTTACTGATGGATCTACATGGGGATACCGTGCTGACGAAAGAAAAGTAGAATGTTTCTTTGGAGCTGAAGACGGAGTTCCAAACGGAAAAGACAGCCGTCGTGGAGATTCATGGTGGAATGGTACTCAAACGGGTTACTATATCAAAAAGTTCCTTGATAAAGATTATGATACTTATGCAACTGATGCTCCCAGCACTCCTTATTTCATGTTCCGTTTAGCTGAATTCTATTTGAATTATGCAGAATGTCAGATTGAATTAGGTAACACACCCGAAGCTGTTGAATATATCAATAAAATAAGAAGACGCGTTCACATGCCGGATATTACAGCTGATAATATTGTAGCAAAGTATAGACATGAAAGACAGATTGAACTAGTATTCGAAGGACAACGTTGGTTCGATATCAGACGCTGGATGATTATTGAAGATGTTTATAGCAAACCTGTTACTGGTATGATTATCTGGAAACATAGTGACGGAAGCAAAACTTATGAACTGAATCCTGAACCTATCGAATACAGAACATTCCATGCACCTAAAAATTATTGGTTGCCAATTCCTAGATATGAGTTAAGAAGAGCTCCACAACTGGATCCAGCTCCTTATCAATAGGGTTAATAACATCAGAATGCCTTGAATTATTTAAGGCATTCTGATAAAAACAAATTTTATTTTGAACAAGATTTCTTTTACTGTTGAAACATGAAAAAACTTCTGATAATAACATATCTATTCTTACTGACAATATCAGCAAAAGCACAAATGTTTTTCGGAGAGAATCAGAGCAAACAGGATTCTATCTTTGAAAGTCTGGCAGCCACACCACCAATGGGCTGGAACAGTTGGAATAAGTTTGGCTGTGATGTGAATGAAAGTCTATTAAAACAAATGGCAGATGCTATGACTAACTCAGGCATGAAAGATGCCGGATATCAATATATCGTAATTGACGATTGCTGGCAGGTTGGTCGTGATAAAGATGGAAACATTATTGCTGATCCTAAAGCTTTTCCAAATGGAATTAAAGCATTGGCGGATTATATTCACAACAAAGGTTTAAAGCTTGGAATATATTCATGTGCTGGTTCTCTGACATGTCAGGGAAGGCCGGGCAGCAGAGGATATCAGTTTCAGGATGCTCGCCAATATGCAAAATGGGGAGTTGATTACCTGAAATATGACTGGTGCTCAAATGAAGGGCAAAATGCAGAAGCTGCATACAGAACAATGAGCGATGCTCTCAAAGCTTGCGGACGACCTATCGTTTTCAGTATTTGTGAATGGGGCGAAAGTCAGCCATGGAAATGGGCAAAAGGTGTAGGACACTTGTGGCGTACTACTGCCGACATTCGTGATTGTTATCAATGCAAATTCGATTGGGGTGGTGTTGGTGTTCTTGATATCATTGATACTTTAGCCGAAT
>Ga0074197_1002585_pt1 | contig 12326 bp, 11 predicted proteins | sample EPASupsiteSAE305_FD_64526 | JGI IMG/M metagenome (GOLD analysis project Ga0074197, IMG submission 64526) | Bioremediated contaminated groundwater microbial communities from EPA Superfund site, New Mexico - SAE3-05 reassembly with SPADES | ecosystem: Environmental > Aquatic > Deep subsurface >...
CGGCATAGAGCTGGTGCGTGCCCTTAACACGGGGGACGGCCCGCGCATCCCCGTTCTGGTGATTACCGGCAGCCACTTCAACCGGGAGATAGAGCAGCTGTTTTCGCAGGAGGGGCGCGTGGCCGGCTTTTTAAGCAAAACTTCCCCGCTTCAGGATATCTTCGAGAAAGTGCTGGAAACTCTCGGGCAGCCGGAGGCCGGGTAGTTATGGGGGCGGCCGTCAACGTTTTTCTCATCGCCCCAAAAAAACTCTTCTGGGAGGGGCTGGCGCGGGTTTTCGAGGAGAACGGCCTGCAAGTCTCCGCGTTCTGTTCGCCGGAAGCGGTTCCCTGGTCCCGCCTGGGCTCCGGAGTGGCCTTCCTGGACGCGGAATGCCTCGGCGCGGCCAGGATCTGCGGAATAGCGGAACTAACGGCTTGCGCGCACGGGGCGCCGGTGCTGGTCGCCTGTGACGGGGAAAAGACCGGCAACGGCGGCATAGCTGCCATGCTGCTGGCCGGGGCCGATGACGTTATATTTTACGGCATGGACAAGGCGGTGCTGCTGGCCAAGGCCCGGGCGCATCTGCGGCGCCTGCGGGCCTGCGCCCCGGCGGCCAAGCTTTCTTCCCGGGACGGCGAGATCCGGCTGTGCCGCGCCGGCAGGTGGATAAAATTGCGCCGCCGCGGGCGCGTAGTGGAACTGGATACCCTGACGCCACGGGAGTTCGACCTCCTGGCGCTGCTGCTGGAGAGGCAGGAGCAGGCGCTGAGCCGTTTTGATCTGTTGGAAACCATCTGGGGGGAGAAGGCCGGGGCCATGAATTCCGAAACGGTGGACAGGCATGTGGAGTCGCTGCGCAAGAAACTGGGCAGCTGGGGGAAGAAAATAAAGACCTTGTACGGCGTCGGCTACGTTCTCAGGAACGGGGCAGGCGCCGGGGGCTAGGCGGCGGGAGCAGTTCTATGGGAAAAGACTCTGTGTTTTCGGGCCTTGGGCAGGGAAAGCGGGGCGGGGAGAACGCCCCCCTTGCGGGCGGTTCCGCGCCGGAGAAGGGCGTTGCCGAGCTCAGGGAGAAAGTGGTTTCGCTGGCGGCCTCGGTGGCGGCCTTGAAGGCGCCTGCGCCCGGCGTGGACCAGAACGAACTGGCGGATATGCTTTCCGGTTTTCAGAAGCGTATTTTAAAGCAGGGCGCGGAGCAGGCGGAACTGAAGCGGGAATTGGCGGAGTTGAAACGCGAGCAGGCGGGTTGGCGCGGCGCGGCGGAGCGGCTGGACGAACTGTGCCGGAGGGTGGACGCGTTCTTCGCGGACCTGCGCGCCGGCTCGGAGGCGGCCTGCGGCCTGGCGGCCGGCCAGGCGCAGGAGACCAGGGAAAAACTGGAGATCTTCGCGGGGGAATTATGCGGTCTGCGCGGTGAGCTGGATATTTTTCTTAAGAAACACCGGGCGTCGCTGTCGGACCTGACCCTGGTCCGCGCCGCGCAGGCGGAACTCTACTCGCAATGCCGTGAACTGGCCGCCAGTTCGGCCGCGGGTGAAAGGAAAACTGAACGGTTGCTGGCCGGTTGGGAAAGAAAGCTGGCCGGCCTGTTGGAAGATCAGAAGCTCTCCAGGGCGGCGGCGGAAAAGGGCGTGAGGACCGCGGCAGCGGCCGCTGCCGGGCAACTTGCGGATGTTTCGCAGCGGGTGAATCTCCTGGACCGCGAGTGCCGGGTGGTCCTGAAAGGCAGGTTGTCGGCGCTTGAATCCCGGTGCGGCAGGGTGGAAACTCTGGCGGACCGCCTTGCCGGCGCCGCCGTGCCTTCCGGAGGCAGGCGGCAGGACGGGAAGGGGCAGCCATGAAGGTGCTGGTGGCGGAGGATAATGAGCTCTTCCGGTCGCTGCTCCTGGAGATCGTCTCGGATGCCGGGTATGAGGTTTCCGGGCACGCCAACGGCCGGCTGGCCTGGGAGCATTTGTCCGCGCAGGGGGCGGACATGGCCGTGTTGGACGTCGATATGCCGGAACTGGACGGGCTCTCCCTGTTGAAGCTTATCCGGAACTCCGGGCGGTTCCGCGGCATGCCGGTGCTGCTGCTGACCGTCAAGGCTTTTGTGGAGGACCAGGTGGCCGGCTACGAAACCGGCGCGGACGACTATCTGACTAAGCCGTTCTCCGTGGAGGTGCTGGCGGCGCGCCTCAGAGCGCTGGAACGCCGGATCCTCAGGCGCGGTACGGCGCGGTAAGAGGCCGGGGTAGCGCCGGGGGGCTTATAAAACCGGCCGGCTATGAGGTAGAGTTATCTCCTGCTCGAGAGGGCGGGTTTCTGGAGGATTGCTGAACAATGAATATTTCTCTTTTACTTTTGCCGGCGCTGGCGGCGTGGGCGCCGCTGCGGGCGGGGGCGGCGGCCGCGCCTCCCAAGGTGGTTTATGGCGCGGATGACCGGCGCGACCTTTACCAGGTCGCCGACCCCGGGCTCCTGAAGTCCGCCGGCTCCACGGCGGCGCTTTTTGAGCGCTCCCGCGTGCAGGCCGGAGGCGCCGGGCAGCGGGCGTTGCTGGTGCTCAGGCCGTATGGAAAGGAATTCAACTTGTGCCGCCGTGAGCCGTTCTTTGAGCAGGGAACCGGGGCTTTCTGCACCGGCGCGCTGGTGGCGCCGGACGTGGTGCTGACGGCCGGACATTGCGTACGGGAACTTTATGACTGCCGGCAGACGGCTTTTGTCTTCGGGTTCGCGCTGGGCGCCGCGGGTCAGGCCGCGGACAGCGTCCCTATGGAAGATGTGTATTACTGCAGGGAACTTCTGGACAGGGAGGAGCAGAAGCCCGGCGCCGACTGGGCGCTGGTCAGGCTCGACCGGCCTGTGGCCGGGCGGGCGCCGCTCGCGGTTTCGCGTACCGAGCCGGCCGCTGGAGCCCCCCTTTTTGTGATAGGCCACCCTTCCGGCCTGCCGACCAAGGTGGCGGGCGGGGCCAATGTGCGCGACGCCTCCCCGCCCGGCTATTTTGTCGCCAACCTGGACACTTACGGCGGCAACTCCGGAAGCCCCGTGTTCAACGGGGAGACGGGGCTTATAGCCGGCGTGCTGGTGCGCGGCGAGAAAGACTACGCTTTCGACGAGGATGAAAATTGCCGCGTCTCAAATATCTGCGCGGACGACGGCTGCCGCGGGGAGGACGTTACCCGGATCTCGTCCGTTCGGTTCCCACACGGAGGTTTTTAATGGGGAGGCGCGCATGAAACGCATTCTGGCCGTGGACGACGACCCGGCGATGGTGGGATACTATAAGACGCTCCTGCCCGAGGCCGGTTACGAGGTAATGGCCGCCATGGACGCCACCGCGGCGTTGATACTCTTCCGTGAGTTCCGTCCCGACCTGCTCATACTGGATATGCAACTGCCCGCCGGCGGCGGCGGACAGGTGTTCGATATCGCCCGCGGCGCCGGCACCGGCGTCCCGGTTATATTCGTCACCGGCCTTCCGGGCAAAGCCGCGGAATTCATGACCTCCCATGCCGGGGTGCGTGTTTTTGCCAAACCGGTGGATTCGAACCTGCTCCTGGCCTGCGTGGCGGAACTGCTGCAAAGGGGCCGCACGGCCTGAACCGCGCATTATGTCCTGCGCGTGTTCTATCTATATACAAGATGACCGAAGACTTTAACGAGCTCGTCAAAGAAGCTGGGGAACTGGGCAACTATTTTTCGACCACCTGGTGGAGGCTTTCCCATCGGTGCTCTTTGCTCCATCCCCGCTGGAAGCGGAAAGTCCTGGAATATGTCAGGTGTTCTCTCGGAGAGCGGAGCCGCTTCTATCTGACCCTGGCGGAGGTCGAAAAGGAATACTCCGACAGGATGCCTGGGAAAGTGTTGCTGCATTTCCTGCGCACACTAAAAGAGATCAGGTACCTCTCTGAAAATTCACTGCTGCCCCCGCGCGTTCCCGAGGAGCCCGTAGTCGCGGTGCCACCGTCGCCATGCGCTCCTGCGGAGCCCGTGGTCCTCTTGTTGGAGTGGGAGGCGCGTCCGGAGCCGCCAGCGGCGCTTTTTCAAACGCCGGAACCTCGGGTAACTCCGGAGGCCGTAGCTCCGTCCGGGCCGGAGTTGAAAATCCGGTCAACGGATGGAAATGCGGAGTTTCCTCGGAAACCGTTCGTGCAGCTGGAACTGGAGGCGGAGGAGATATATCGCGGCCTTCTGGCCGCGGCCAGGGAATACATGATTTATCCCGACCGGCCCCGGGGAGGGGCGTATGAGGAAATAGCAGCCGTTTGCGATCCCTCCCTTGAAACCCTGAAAACGAATACGGTGCTCCTTAACTATATATCATTCTCTTCCGCGGAGAATTATCTTTACGCCCACACCGCTAACGTTGTTGTTCTCAGCCAGGCCATCGCGCTGGACCTTAAGCTCTCGCAGGATGAAATTCGTCTGCTCTCCTTCTGCGCCATGGCCCATGACTGGGGGATGACGGAATATCGGGAACTCTCCTCGAAAAAAGAGTATTTGACCGACGCGGAATATTCACGGGTTGCGCTTCATGTGGAGGCTGGCGTGGCCAGGCTTGACAACCTGGCTGACATGGACCCGCGCCTAAAGGAACGGAGCGGAAAAATTGTCCGCCAGGTGCACGAGCGTGTCAACGCCGGCGGTTATCCCTTCAGGCTCCGGGGCAAGGAAATAGACCTCCTGGCCCAGATCCTAGGCGCCGCCGATGTTTATGAGGCTATGACGCACCCGAGAAGTTGGCGTGAAGCTTTCTCCCCCGCGGAAGTGGTGAAGCAATTTATAGAGCGGAGGGGCGGCCAGGAATTCAACCCGCAGATATTGAAGGCCATCATACACGTTCTCTCCATTTATCCGCCCGCTTCTTTGGTGGCGCTTTCAAGCGGGGAAATCGCCCGTGTAATAAAACTGCGCAAGGGCTCGCTCACAAGGCCGCAGGTCGAGATCCTTCTGGATGCGGACTTCGTCCCGGTTCAGGGCCCGGTGCTGGATCTGTATGAGGACCCTCTTCGCGCCGGAATAGTCCGGCCGGTTTCCCTGGCCGAACTGAAAAGGATTCATCCCGAATCCGCCGCCGGCTTGGAAGCGGCGCGCTGGTGGGAAGGGAATAGAGAGGCGGAGCCCCGGAGCGTTCCGGCCTGTTCGCGGGAAGCGGTTTCATGAAGGCAGGCAAAGCGCCGGCTTATGGAGTATTCTGCTAAACTATGGTGGTGAGGTTTCGCCAAGTGGCGGAGGGAAATTCGACTTGAAAGAGGAAATGGCCAGGTTCAACGTTTTCTTGTCTGCCGGCGCCCGCTATCTGGTCCCGTTTTTCGTGCTGCTGGCCGCCCTGTTGCTGCGTCTCTCCGGAGCGGAGCAGATAGACGCTTTCCAAAATATAGTCTTCGACGGCTTTCAGAAACTCTCGCCGCGGGTCTACTCGGCCGCGCCGGTGAGGGTGGTGGACCTGGACGACGAGACCCTGGTCCGTCTCGGGCAGTGGCCCTGGCCGCGCACCAGGCTGGCGGCGCTGGTGGACACCCTGGCCGGGGGAGGGGCGGCCGTGATAGCCCTGGATTTTGTGTTCCCGGAGCCGGACAGGAGTTCCCCGGCGGAGCTTGTAAAACTGCTGCCTGACGCCCCAGGCCTGGCCGCGCTGAAGAAGCGCGCCCTGCTGCTGCCCGGCAACGACGCGGCCTTCGCCGCGGCCATAGCCCGGACCAAAGTGGTTGCGGGCTACGCCCTCTCCCTCCGCGAGAGCGGCGCGGCTCCGGCCCTGAAGGCCGGCTTCGCTTACTCCGGGGACGACCCCTCCCTCTACCTGGAGGAATTCCCGGGAGCGGCGGTGAACATCCCGGAGATCGAGGCGGCCGCCGCCGGCAACGGCTGCTTCAGCATCCCCGCCGGCAGCGACGGCGTGATCCGCAGCATCCCCCTGCTGCTGCGGCATGGCAGCCAGGTGGTGCCGTCTCTCGTGCTGGAGACGCTGCGCGTGGCGCAGGGGGCCTCCTCCATACAAGTGAAATCCGCCGGGGCCAGCCTGGTCTCCAGTTTCGGCGAGCATACCGGTATAACCAGCGTGAAGACCGGCAACCTCGTTATTCCCACCGATCCCTCCGGCCGCATGCTGCTGCGCTATTCAGCGGAGGCGCAAGGCCGCGTGATCCCGGCCTGGAAGTTCTTCGCGCCCGGCGAGGAGCCTGACGTGAAGGACGCCATCGTCCTGTTGGGCGCCAGCGCCTCCCGGCTGATGGACCTCCATCCGACTCCGCTCTCCAGGGCCTATCCGGGCGTGGAGGTGCACGCGCAGGCCATAGAGCAGGCCCTGGCCGGAGAGTTCCTGCAGCGCCCGGATTGGGCCGACGGCGCGGAAATAACCGGCACGCTGGCCGTCGGCCTCTCCCTGTTGCTGCTGCTGCCGCGCCTCGGTGCCTGGTGGTGCGGCCTCATGGGGCTGCTGGCCGCCAGCGTCGCGTTCCCGTTCTCCTGGTACGCCTACGCCCGCCTTGGCCTGCTGCTCGACCCGGTCTTTCCCGCGGCGGCGGCCCTGGCCGTCTACATTACCTCCTCCTGGCTGGGCTACGTCAGGGAGGAAAAGGAGCGGCGCAAGCTGGAGGTGCTGGACCAGGTCAAGGACGAACTGGTCTCAACCGTTTCTCACGACCTGCGCGGGCCGGTGAACGGCATGATCATGATAATGGACATGATGGCGCGAGGCAGTTACGGCCCGCTGACGGACAAGCAGAAGCACTACCTGGCGTTGATGAAGGACTCCGGCCGCAAACTGACGGCCTTCGTCACCAACGTGCTGGACGCCGCCAAGATCCGCGCCGGCAAGATGGAATTCCACAAGCAGGACGTCAAGGCGCAGGAAGTGCTGCCCGCCCTGGCCGACCTGTTCGCGCTCAGCGCGGCCTCCAAGGGCGTCAAACTGGAGTACAGGCTGGCCGACGGCCTCCCTTCGTTCCCCGCCGACCGGGAGAAGCTGGAACAGGTGATCAACAACCTCATCGGCAACGCCATCAAGTTCACGCCCCCGGGCGGCACCATCACGCTGGAGGCGGAGCAGGACGGGGAGTTCCTGCGCTTCACCGTCCGCGATACCGGCATGGGCATAGCGCCGGAGGACATCGGCAAGCTTTTCAGGAAGTTCGCGCAGGTGGACCTTGCGGCCCAGAAGGACCAGAAGATCACCGGCACCGGCCTCGGCCTCTCCATCTGCAAGACCATCGCCGAGGCCCACGGCGGCCGGATCTGGGTAGAGTCGGAGAAGGGCAAGGGGGCGGCTTTCCGCTTCACTATCCCTAAAAACGCGCCCGGAGGCGCGGAGGTAAAGGCGCAATGAGAAAACGCACCAGAACAGTTTCACTGCTGGCGCTGGCCGCCCTGGCGGCCGCAGCCTGTCCGTTATGCGCCGGCACGGCGCCGGCTGAAGCCACTTTCGAACAGGTACTCGCCAGGCCCGATGACCCCGACCTGAATTACCGCTACGCGCTGGCGCGCGTCGAGGCCGGCGACCTGCTGCCCGCGCTTTCCGCCCTGGAGCGGGTGATAGCCGCGGCGCCGAAGCGCTACGAGGCCCTGCTGGTGCACGCCCTGGTGCTGTACCGCCTTGAAAGCCTGGACGAGGCCTCCCGCGAACTGGAGGTGCTGGAGAAGCTGCCGCTCGAGCCGGGCCTGCGGGCCAGGATCCGGCAGCTGCAGGCCGAGATCCGCCGGCGCCAGAGCTCTTTGCGCCTGAGCGCCAGGCTGGGCGGAGGGGTGGAGAATAATTCCAACCGCAAGGCCCTGCCCTCCTCCGGTAAAATGCTGTTCAACGACAGCCTGGTGGACGTTTCTGCGGCGGGCAAGGCGGACACCAGCGCGTCGCTGTTCGCCGGGGCGGACTTCTGGCAGGACCTCGGCTCGGCCAAAGGGCACGAGCTTTCCGAGTCCATAACCTACTACCGCACCGAACAGGGCAGGGTAAAACCGCTGAACATGGACGCGCTGTCGGCGCGCGTCGCGGGGCGCTACAGGACGTCCGCCGCCGACGCCGTGCTGGAACTGAAATATGCGGAGGTCATGCTGGCGAGGAGATCATACCTGCGCAATCCGGGCGCGGCGCTGCGGCTGGAGAGACGTTCCAGGAGTTCGCTCCTTTTCCTGGAGGAGAGTTTCTCTCTCCAGCGTTTCGTAAAGAACCCCGTCTCCTCCGGGGCGCCGGACAGAGCCGGCAGCTCGGCCAGGGTTTCGCTGGGCTGGGAGCGGCAGGCCGGGGCGGCCATGCGGCTGGGCGCGGAGTACGGCCTTTCCTGGAAGGACGCGGCCGCGGCCATTTATAATTACGCGGAGCATTCCCTCTCGCTCAGCCACGTCTGGTTCCCCGGCAAGGGCGCCTTTCTGGAATCTTCGCTCGGCTGCTCGCTGGCTTCCTACCCGACGCCCAACACCTTCGTCAGCAGGCGCCGCCGTAAGGATACCGCGCTGAAAGCCGGTATGACGCTGGGCCTGCCGCTCGGCCCGGCCTGGCGGGCGCTGCGCGACGTCCTGCTGAGCGTCTCCGGAGAAGCCCAGAATTTCAGGTCCACCATAACCAATTACTCGTACAACAACTACAGGGCCGGCCTGACGCTGTCCTGGCGCTGGCAGGCCGGGTTTTAAACGGAGACGAAACTATGGAAAAAAAGATCCTGACCGTATTGACGGCCCTGGCGTTGCAGCCCGCCGCCTGGGCGGCGCAGCCTGTGAAGGTGGGGGTGGCCGCGGCCATCAGGGGCCGCGCGGAAGTTCTCCAGGCTGGGGCGCGCGCGGAGCCAAAGACGCTGGCCGGCGGGGACGCGGTTTACCTCGACGACAAGATCTCCACCGGGGATAAAGGGCAGGCGCAGATCGTGCTGCTGGACGAAACCGTCTTCACCATCGGTCCCAACTCCACGGTGGTCCTGGATAAGTTCGTCTATGACCCGGCCTCCGGCGCCGGCGAGGTTTCCGCGGACGTGGTTAAAGGTTATTTCAGGTTCGTCACCGGCAAAGCGGCCAGGAAATCGCCCGGGGCCGTGAAAGTGAAAGTGGCGGCCGGGACCATAGGCGTGTTCGGCACCATAGTTTCCGGCGCGGTTAACGGCGACAAAAGCCTGGTGGTTCTCGAGGGCCCCGGCGCCTTCAACAACGCTGGCGAGAAGTCCGGGCGCGTAGTCGTGGAGGGCACTTCGGGAGATCCCGTTACGTTGAACCGCCCGGGTTACGCGGTGACGGTGGGGCCGCAGGGAGTATCCGGGGCCTATCGGCCTGAGCCGGAGCTTCTAGATGAACTCGGCGCGGCCCTGATCCCCGGCGCAGGCCGCAGGAACGGAGAGCGGGAGACCGTGTCCCCCGCCTACGACTCGGCCGAATACGTCTCGGGACAAGCCGCGGCCGCCGGGCTCGACGGCCTGGAAGGCCTGTCCTATATCTCCTGGCTGGGCGACGAGCTGAATGAACTGGGCGGCGATACCTCTCAGAATTTGTCGGGTCTCACCGACCCGGGCTGGGACGACGTGCGCAAGATCGCCGGCACGGCCACGCTGGCCACCGGGGCCGGCTCCGGGTTCTTCACTCCCGGCAGCGTCTGCGCGGGAGGCGTGCTGAACTGTATGGGAACCTGGGATTATTCTCTGAGTATCAACTTCGACACGCGGAGCATACTGGCGAGCGCCAGCATAGCCAGTACCAACATCAACGACACCATCACCAACGTGCCGGTCAGTTATGCGGCACTTACGGGGGATGCGGTGTTCTCCGTGCCCACCGGGGACAGCAACGGTACTTATATCTGGACTTTTTCCAACATGGGCTGGAACACCCACGACATAACCGTAGAAGGAACCTGCGCCTACAACAGCGGCGCCGACGAGGGCTCCTGTGCTTCCGAATTCGTCAGCCGCTAGGCTAGAAGTCCACCCGGCGGCCCTCCATGGCCGCGAAGCAATCCAGCCGCCCGGCCGCCCGGGCGCGGCAGTATTCCACCAGTTTGTCCATGGTTTCGTCGTTATGGTCGGGATCGTGGTGGATGAAGGCCAGCCGCTTCACTCCGGCGGTGACGGCCGAATCCACCACGTCGCTGAAAGTGCTGTGCCCCCAGCCTTTGCGCGGGGCGTACTCCTCGTCGGTATACTGCGCCTCGCGGATCAGCAGGTCGCAGCCGCCGTAGAACCGCGCCAGTTCCGCGTCCTGGCGGCGCGCCACGTCGGTATCGCCGTTGAGCCTGGCGAAGGTCTCATGGTCGCTGATGTATGCCACCGAGCGGCCGCCGCAATCCACCCTGAAGCCTATGGCGACGCCTGGGTGGTTGAGGTGCATGAAGGAAACCGTAGTTTTCCCTATCCGTACGGCCCCGGTCATTTCTATGAACTTCAGTTTTGCCCCCAGGCTGTTGAGGGGGATGGGGAAGTAGTCCGCCGCCATGCTGCCTTTGAAGATCTCCTCCAGCGAGCCGTGGGCGCCGTGCACGTTGTAGATGCTGAAGTTGTTTGCCGGGTTGAACAGCGGCACGAAGAAAGGGAAGCCCTGGATATGGTCCCAGTGCGTGTGTCCCACAAAAATGTGGCCGGAGAGCGGCCGGCCTTTGAATTCCCCGGCCAGCGAGAAGCCCAGGCCGCGGATGCCGGTGCCGCAGTCGAAGATAAGGACTTCGCCGCCTATGCGCAGTTCCACGCAGGCGGTATTGCCGCCATAGCGCACGGTGGCCGGGCCGGGTGTGGGGCAGGAACCGCGTGTGCCCCAGAACTGCGCGTAGTCGGGGACCGGCGCGGCGGCCGCGGGTGGCTGCGCGGGAGCCGCCGCGGAAGCCGGGGGAGGTTCCGGCCGCGGCGCGGCGGCCGCGGGGGCTTTGCCGGAGAGCAGTTCCGCCGCTTTGGAAAGCAGCGCGTCAGGTTCGAACGGTTTTGTCACATACGCGTCGGCGCCGGCGGCGGCGGCCTGGGCTTTGTCGGTGGCGAAAGACTTGGTGGAAGTGATGATTACTTTCGCGGTTTTTAAGGCCGGGTCCGCCTTAAGCCTGGCGCATAACTCGTAGCCGTGCATCCTGGGCATCATCAGATCGGAAACCACCAGGTCTGGTTTGAAGGCTTGGGCCTTTTCCCAGCCGTCCTGCCCGTCCATGGCCTGCAGCACTTCATAGTCGGCGGCCAGGACGTCGGCCGCCATCTCCCGCATAATGGCGTCATCGTCAACTACCAGGGCTTTGGGTCTTGTTTGCGTCATTGGGGTCCCCTTTGAGCCGCCGGACCGCTATCCGGCGCGCCGCAAATTAAACCATATTTTGAGCCGCCGTTCATCGTTCAGTAATAGGCCACGGTGGTCAGGCCGAAGACTACGAGCGAATGCATCTGGGAGTAGTCGATGCGGAAAAAACCGTTCTCGCCCCAGTCCGTGCCCCAGCTGTTCTTGACTTATGAAGTATTCTTCCTCGTCGTTATAGCCGACCAGCAGCACGGCGTGGCCGCCGAGGCGCTTGCCGCCCACGCGGGTGTAGATCCCGGACTTGTAGTCCAGGAGATCCGAATAGACCTGCATCGAGGTGGGCAGCGGCCCGTAATGCGCGAGCGCCGCCTTTATCTTAGAGAGCGAGGGGCTGACCATGCCCCAGCCGTCTATTTTGTGGGCCTGCCCCTCCCAACCGGGTTTGGCGTCGGCGCAAGAGCCGTTGGCCTCGATGTAGGGGTAAGCCGACTCCGGCGGCAGGCCTTCCCGCAGCAGGAAAAGGGGGAACAGCACTCCGCCCTTGCAGCTGCCGACGCTGCTGCAGGAGACGTAGACCTGCTCGGAGAGGTCCAGATCGGCGCCGGGTGTGTTGCGCTTGCGCAGCACATAGGATTCCAGCGCGCCGGTCATGGCGAAGGACCAGCAGGAGCCGCAGCCGCCCTGCTGCCTGGCAGGGGTGACGAAATTACCGCCATTGTCGCGCCAGTCCACGGCGCGCGGCAGCCATTTTACCGGCGGCTCCGGGGCCTGCGGGCCGGTGGGAGGGGTGGAGTCCAGGCCGGTCAGGCGGTGCCACTCGCTCTCGGGCAGATTTGAAACCGAAGTCTCTCCGGCGGTCCAGCGGGCGCCGCTCGAGCGGATAGCGTCCCGCACCGGGCGCAGGCGGGCGCGGGGGCCGGCGGCGTCGGTTTCGGCGGAAGAATTAAGCGGGAACACGGCGGCAGCCAGCGCGGCCAGAGCGACCGTAGAGAGGAAGAGGAAGCGGTTTTTCATATCATATAGCCTAGCGCACCGCCATCCCGGCTTTCAAGGCCACGTATTCAATCAACTAAAATGTTACCGAAGCGGGTATCGTTGAATCATCTAAGATGTTACCGAAGGGGCCTTTCCCTTCCGGGAGACATTTATGATGAGCCCACAGGCCAGATGGGAATACA
>Ga0074197_1002586_pt1 | contig 12325 bp, 9 predicted proteins | sample EPASupsiteSAE305_FD_64526 | JGI IMG/M metagenome (GOLD analysis project Ga0074197, IMG submission 64526) | Bioremediated contaminated groundwater microbial communities from EPA Superfund site, New Mexico - SAE3-05 reassembly with SPADES | ecosystem: Environmental > Aquatic > Deep subsurface >...
TTCATATCCTTGCCGTCAAATGTGAACGTTACTTCCTTGCCGTGATGGAACTCAAGTATCGGGTGTTTCTGTATCAGTTCCATAGTATCAGCTCCTAAAATATCTTCTTATATAAACCAAGCCACAAAACCAATGATGAACATTACTATTGTAACAGGGAGTACGTATATAGAAATTTTAATTGGATCAACTTCTTTTGCTAGAACACCACCAACTATCCCAGCAACAACAAATGCAGTTAAGTTCCCGGGGGGAAGAGATTGACCAGCACATGCAATATGTGCTCCACCTAAAGCAGCCATAACGGGATCAACGTTAAGTGTTTTTGTTAGTATTTGACTTAGAAATGTGAAAATAGTATTTTGGGCTGTAGTTTGAGACCCTGTTATCATTCCAACTACCCCCATCATTGCGCCTCCGCCGATCTTAAGTGCACCGCCAGAAAGTCCTTGAGTATAAATTATTATTTTTTCTATCATCCCGGAAGCATAGAAGGAACCTAGCATAATACCAGCACAAATTTGAATAGTGACTGTTTTTTTAACACTGTTTACTCCGTTTTTTAATACGGAAAACCCTTGCTTAAAAACTTTTGGAAATGCATAACTTACCAATATTGCAACTATTATTGCCTGGTTAGTTCGGCTAGCACCGCTTTGGTTGAACATATTCCTCAATATTGGTACGTCTTTAAAAATATTAATGATTGGATCAATAACTTTTAGTATTTCGATCTTAAAACCAGTACGAAGAATAATAATACCAACTAAAACCATAAGAGGAACAAGTAGTTTCCATCCATCCTTCAATATTTGAGATGCAGTAAGTTCTAATTTAACTTCACTGGCTTTCTTGGTTTTTGGAATAAAACGTAATACTGTAAATATTGCAACAATGACACATATTCCAACGGTAAAATATCCGATATTAAGCACGGGATCAACATCAACACCTACAAGGCTAGATGATAGAAAAAATCCCTGTGTAATAGGAGGCATAAGTGATCCGAGGATACCTCCTATCATTAAAATAGAGCCAATTTTTTCCGGTTCAATATCCAAATCATCAAGTGCACTTACAACAAGAATACCGATCACTGTACAGGAAGCTATTGCGTCCCCAAGCAGAGAACCTGCAATAACAAGTGTCATAAGTATTGATATTACAAGTCCTTTATCTGTTTTGCCAACCGAAGCCCTTAAAGAATTTAGTACTGTATCGATAGTTCCTAGTTTTACTTGTGTCTGAGCATATATACTTCCAAAAATAGAGAGTCCTATCACCCATGAAATTCTTTCTATTCCATCAATAGCGGCAGGAATTACTTTCTCGAATGGTACGGAACCGGTTATAAATGCAACTGCTGAAGATGCGAGGAGCGCAAGGACAATATTATGCTTCTTTATTGCTTTTATCGGCGCTAATATTATTACAAAAAGAACGAAAACTGGAAGAATGATTGATAACAATGCAACTACCTCCCTTGTTTTATTGTATGCTTGTTATTTAGTGATTTACGATTTTACGATCTACCGCAAATGGTGATAGATCAACTTCAGCTTTCTTATCCAAAATTAGTTCCGCCATACTCTTGCCTGTGATAGGAGCATACGCAATACCGTCGCCTTCATGCCCAGCCGCAATATAAAGCCCGCTGAATCCGGGAACTAATCCCATGAAAGCCTTACCATCGGGTGTGTATGGTCTGAGACCGGCAAATGTACGAACTGCACGAATTTTTTTAAGCGCCGGAACAATACGGGCTGCATGTGACGAGACTGTACGGATTCCTATTTCTGTGACATTTTTATCAAAGCCGGAGAACTCTCTCGTGCTGCCGATAAGAAGCCCGCCTTCGGAGGTCTGCTCAAGTGCCATTCCTACCCCGAGACGGGTAGCATCGTCATGAGCGTTTTCAAGAAGTTCAGGGTGATATTTTGCGGCGATGTATTTGGAACAGAGCATTACGTGGCTTATCAAAGGCTCTACAGGTTCAGTGATAACAAGCTGTCCGCGCCGTGGTTTTATAGGAAGGTCAACTCCAATTTTTGACATAAGTTCCGGAGTTTTTACTCCACCACAGCATACTACTGCCTGAGAACAGAATGTTTCGCCTCCGGCTGTAACTCCGGTTACTTTGCCCGCCTTAACTACAATATCAGTTGCAGGCGTATTCTTATATATAACAAGTCCATTGCGTTTTGCCGCGCTTATATAACCGTTTACAAGGTACATAGGGTTGATTTGGGCATCACGGCTGCTTATCGTAGCGCCTACGATATGACTTGCAAGAGCAGGCTCTATTTTTCTGGCCTCATCTCCTGTCAGCAGATGTACATCAAGTCCAAGTGATTGCTGCTTTGACATGAAAATTTTCATTGCCTCGAGCTCCTCTTCCCGCTCAATGATAATCATCCCCCCGCAGCTGCGATATCCGATATCCCAGTTCAATTCTTCCGGCAGTGTGCGGTAAAGAACTTCGGAGGCAAGAGCCATTGTAAGGTGCGGACCAGGGCTTTTTGATTGTAAAATAACAAATCCATCACATGCACATGAACTTCCGCACCCAACAGTACCGCCTTCCAGCAATATAACGCTGGCACCTTTCTTGGTTAGGTTATAGGCTGTAGAGGAACCTATAACACCTGAACCGATTACTATTACATCTGCATTTTTCAGCATCATAAAACCCCCTTCTTTGGAGCCGATATAAATCAATAGTAATTTTTCTTCCCCTGCTGACGCGCTTTTTCTGCCCAGCCGGGAACAGGCGGAACACATTTGTCTTCAGGCTCAAACGGAATCTCAAGGAAAGCAGGACCTTCTTTTTTGAAAAGATTCTTTAAGGAATCTGTAAGCTCTGTATTATTTGTTACACGTTCCGCAGGAATTCCGAATCCTTCCATTATCTTCACATAATCAATATCCGCAAACTGGGTTGCGAATGGGTCATTATTGAATGCCATGGCATTTGAAACACGTATCCAGCCGAAACTGTGGTTGTTGACAAGAATAACCTTTACGTTACTGCCTGTTCTTACAAGCGTTTCATATTCACCTGCGCAGAAACCAAAACTGCCGTCGCCTGTAATATGAACTATTGTGCTTTGGGGCGAAGCTTTAGCAGCACCTATGGCAGCGCTTGTAGCATAGCCAAGGGAACCCTGTGCAAAGTTGCATACGAAGTTTCTTCCTGCTTTTTTTATTTTTATGAAACCGGCAGGGTAGACGGCCGCGATACCGGGGTCCACTACAAGTATCGAATTATCAGGCATTACAGAGCTAAGTTCTGCCATGACGTGAATTGGATTGCACGGAAAATCTTCACTTGAGACTGCTTCTAAGATAGTTTTTTCATATTCAGAACGTTTTGCAGCAATTGATTGTGTGTATTTACCTGAGCCCTTGTCATAGTCTTTACTGTAGTCAAGCAATTTTGAAAGAGTTTCTTTTGCATCCCCGAGGAGTGTGGTTTTTGTAGGGTAGTTATTTCCAAGTTCTGCCTCATTCACATCAAGCTGAATAAGAGATGCGTCAGTCTCCCTTGACGGAATTTTCCATCCAGCAGTACCTGCTGAATCAGTACTTGAGCCCACAAAAAAGATAACATCGGCATCTTTAACAAGCCCATTTGAAAAGCTGTTTGCCCCTCTTGCTCCTGTAACTCCGCCGGAAAGAAAATGTGTTTCTTCTATAATTCCTTTGCCGTTTATTGTTGTTACAACTGCGAGCTCAAATTTTTCAGCTGTTTTTCTGACCTCATCCCATGCGCATGAGGCAAGAGCTCCCTGTCCACAGATCATAATGCCTTTTTTTGCTTTTTTAAGTTCATCTATAACATTTAATATATCTTTGTCGGCTGCAGCTGAACGTTTCCCAGGTATATATGCAAATTCTTTTTGAGCATAAATATCAGAGATGTCAACATCCTGAGCAAGTACATCCTGTGGAAGTCGTATGTGAACAGGTCCCGGTCTGCCGCTTGTCGCAAGGCGAAAAGCCCTCCTGATAATAAACGGGATATCTGTTGTTTTGTGAACAGTAAGGCTTTCTTTTACAAAAGGTTTAAACATGGATGTTTGGTCCGCACCGGTAAGCATATTGTGTTTTTCACCGTTAAGGGGAATATCACTTGTAAATGCAATAATAGGTATACATGAGCTCCATGCTTCTACTATTCCAGGCAGCATGTGGGGGGCGCCTACGCTTGGCCCTTCACATATACCAGGTTTGCCGCTGACTTTTGCATAGCCATCAGCCATAAATACTGAATTACGTTCATCTCTTACCATTACATGCTCAATACCGTCAAAATTTTTCCATTCGTCATACCACGCAAGAGTTGTTTCTCCAGGTAGCCCAAAGACACATTTCACATCGTACTGCTTAAGCATTTCAAGAATCACCTTACCACAATGCATTTTACACATCCCCCATATTATTCATAATAATTTAATAACGAACTAAGCAGTTGATCATTTATGATCATCTAAAAATAAATCATTGTTTAAAAAATAGATAACACAATAACAAAATTATTCAATATGGCAAAAAATACTATGCATATTTTCGTGAAACCTATATAAATACAATGAATATTGTAAAAATATTTCACAAAATCTATCCGTCAGTTAATCATTGATGAGCAATTAAATAATAAATAGTTCATTGTGTTTTGTCAATGCAATTTTTAAAATATTACAAAAAAACAATCCTGTCCCTTAAATTAACATTAAGAGCATCACATCCCTTGACTATTGGAGGATGATGATTTAGCCTATACTGGTTCATTTCTGCAAAAAAACTAAAGAATCCTTGCGTTTAACAATGTAAAATTGGGGTAATGATTATGCTGTCAAATGATATTGAATATCAAATACTTTCCTTAATAGAAAACTCAGATACCCCGCTTGGGTCGAATGCGCTTTCATCCATGCTGAAAAACAAGGGAATTAGAGCAAGTGCACCCACAATAGGAAGGGCGCTCTCAATTCTTGAATCACAGGGATACCTACAGCTAATTGGAAAAAAGGGACGGGTACTATCTGAATCGGGGAAAAATGCACTCTCACGTATGCACCTGAAGGAAGAGCTTGAAAATGCTGCTTCAAATCTTGTTAACATATTGACCCGCAGCGACTCACACGATATTCGCAAATTAATAGACCTAATGACAACAAGAAGAGTACTCGAAAGAGAAGCGTCATTTCTTGCAGCATTGAATGCCACCGATTCTGAATTAAATACAATATCAACTTACGCAGGTATACTTGATAGCGTAATGAAGGGGGGCCCCTCTAAAACAGATCTGCATCACGTTGCTGGATTGGGAAGGCTCTTCCACGAATCTATTGCAAAAGCAAGCAGGAATGAAATACTTTATGCGATGATTCATCTTATCAATCAAGATATAGCCGCCAGAGATTATCTTTTTATACTTCTTGAAAAAACAAATTACTCATTTAATACAGGACACATTAAAATATTGAATGCTATGAAAAGACGCAAGCCGGAAGAAGCTGCTTTAGCTGCTGCAGAACATCTTGACACTGTTATAACCGCTCTTATGAAGCTAGAATCAAAATATACCGCTTAGATTATAAAATTAACCGCAGCAGTTTTAGTTTTCACACCCACTTACGCTTCAATAAAGTAAGCGTCAAGTATCCCGGATCTGGATAACATCCAGAATTCCGGGATATTTATTTTTGCACTAATGACAAGCAGCCGTGGACTCTCTGAGGATCAGAAGTTTACTGTGCAGGGTTAATGTCGTTAGGCCTGTGCCGCTTTTCTTTTGCCGTCTCAATGATGGAGCAGATTATTGAACCTGCTTTTGCTCCCATCGGAGTACATCAGAAGAGCCAGTTCTTTCTGCCTATGGCAAAGGGTTGTATACTGTGTTCTGCTCTGTTGCTGGAGACTTCAAGTCTGCCGTCAAGATAGAGGGTCTCAAGGCATGCCCTCTGTTCCAATGCGTAGTGCAGGGCCTTGCCAAGTGCGGATTTCGGCAGCGCACAGACAGAGAAAGCCCATGTAAAGAATGCCTCTGAGGCAGGCCTGCTTTGTTCAGCGCTCTTTTTATGACGTTCTTCAGAAGTGAGATGTTCATATTCCCGTTCCAGTTCGAATAGTCTGCTGCAGAAATCAAGTCCTTTCTGAGAGACGCTGTTTGTCTTTTCTTCAGGAGGGGCAGCCTCCACCGCTTCGTGGAATTTTCTTCTCGCACGGGCCCAACAGCCGCAAAAACGAATATCTTTCTACAGTGTCTTGTAGCCCGAATAGCCGTCTGTATGGAGGCAGCCTTTGAAGTATTCAAGAAATCTTTTGGACAGGCGCCCGACTGGCCGAACTGACGGTGCTGATTTAAACGGAAACACTCTTCATAATACGCGACAAGCTTCGCAAGCTCAGAGTTGTTCCAGTTGACATATGAGATTTTCCATAGGGGAATAATACTGTGATCAAGCATAAAATCTCCCCCCATGCTAACTTGTCGGGGAGACTTCAAAATAGGAATATTATTCCGAACAGGTACGGATGGTTTGACGCTTACTGTTATTTCATCTTGCTGAATCGTATAAAATACTGACACTGATAGCTTAGTATTGACTTGGAGATAAATATGCTATAGTGAAAGATGATCTAAAACGTATAAAAGAAAGGAAACTGCAAAAAAATGAATACAAAAGAATTTCAAAAAAAATCTCTGGTTTCGATATTCTTTTCATATTTTAAACCACACAAAAATTTATTTATATTAGATATGTCATGTGCATTTTTAATTGCAGTTATTGACTTGTCATTTCCGGCAATAACTCGTTATTCTCTATATAAGCTGCTACCCGTTAATGCTTATAAAATCTTTATAGCTGTTATGGTTATTATGCTAATTGCTTATACATTAAGAGCTTTTTTCTACTATATAATAACTTACTATGGACACTCTTTTGGTGTATTGGTAGAAGCAGACATAAGAAGTGATTTATTTCAGCATATGCAGGAATTGTCTTATGGATACTTTGATAAAAACCGCACAGGTCAACTAATGAGTAGATTAACAGCAGATTTATTTGATATAACTGAGCTTGCTCATCATGGTCCTGAAGATGTTTTTATATCCACCTTAACAATAATAGGGTCACTAACTATTTTATTTACTATTCAATGGAAATTAACTTTAGTCATTGCTTTGATCTTACCAATATTTTTATTAGTTGTATGGCATAGGCGTTCTGAAATGTCAAAAGCTTCTCTGGAAGTTAAAGTAAAAACTGCTTCCATAAATGTAGATATTGAATCAGGGATTTCAGGCATGAAAACAGCAAAAGCATTTGCAAATGAGGATTCAGAATTTAATAAGTTTAATGAATCAAACAATGCCTTCAAAAAATCTAAAGCCACGTTTTATAGGGCTATGGGACATTTCAATGCTACGATGGAATTTTTCCTTTGTATTCTGCCAGCAACAGTTATCTTGGTAGGTGGTATCTTGATCATGAAAGGACAGATGGATCAAATTGATTTGATCACTTTTAGTTTATATATCGCCACTTTTATAACTCCAATCAGAAAACTTTCAAACTTTGCTGAACTATTTGCAAAAGGTGAAGCCGGACTTGTGCGTTTTGTAGACATGATGCGTACTGAAACTGAAATGAAAGATGATCCCAATGCTATAGAGCTAAGCAAAGTAAAAGGCGAATTAGACATTAAAAATGTCAGCTTTTCTTACAAAAAAGGAATTCAAGTACTACACAATATTTCTCTTCACGTTGATCCGGGCGAAACAATTGCAGTCGTAGGTCATTCAGGGGGAGGAAAATCAACAATATGTAAATTGATCCCGCGTTTCTATGATGTTGATGAAGGACAAATTCTGCTTGACCACGTAGATATACGCAAAATAACACAAGAATCTTTGCATAAAAATATTGGAGTTGTGGAACAGGAAGTATTCCTTTTTGCTGACAGTATTCTCGAAAATATTAGATACGGCAGACCTGATGCTACTCGCAGAGAAGTTGCAATAGCAGCAAAACAGGCTGAGATCTATGATGATATTATTGCCATGCCTGATGGATTTAATACTTTTGTCGGAGAGCGTGGTGCAATGCTTTCCGGCGGACAGAAACAACGTATATCTATAGCCCGTATATTTCTAAAAGATCCGCCGTTCCTAATTTTAGATGAAGCAACTTCTGCCCTTGACAGTGTCACCGAAGCTAAGATACAAGAAACTTTTGATCGTCTAATAATTGGCAGAACAACTTTTGTTATTGCTCATAGATTATCTACTGTCAGAAATGCAGATAGGATTCTTGTATTTGAAAGCGGAAGAATTATTGAAGACGGAAATCACGAATCTTTAATAAAAAAGAACGGTGTCTACGCTGAGCTTTATAAAACCCAGAATTTGAGTAAATAGATTTTTGAACATCAAGTAAATACTTGTATATACAAGCGGTAATAATTATGCTCACAACAATTAAAAAATGGGGAAACACTCAAGGAGCGAGACTCCCGCTGCTGGGCATTCCTAGAGAAGGAGAAGCGAAAATAGACAAGAAAAGTACGGTCAATATTTCTGTGCAAGACAACTCTTCTTTCCGTGGAAATCTTTTCCAATCTTTGAGGAGGGCTTCTACCTCTTCAGGAGAAAGGTCCACATCCGGCTGTTAATCAGCTTTTTAATATATTGTCCCTCACTATAGTGAGGGACAATATATTTATTAGTTTGGTTATTTTTACTTCTTAGATTTTGGCGCCCGGCACAGCAGGGTAACAAACAGCTACTATCCGCCTGTTCTAGCAGAATATTTTCTGCACATAGGATGACGTAGAGGCAGAAAGCATTGCAGGGTAATCAGGGCGGAATCTCAAGGTGTCTCCCGCTTTATATTTTTTAGGACAATCTTCCAGATCCACAAGGAGGTGGTCGCTTGAAGCAGTGATGATCTCCACTCCCTCATCAAGCGGCAAGAGCCCTTCTATCCTGATATCCTGCCTTCCTATTGCAAGAACTCCGCGCAGCCTGTTGCCTCTATCAAGAAATATCGGAACGTTTCCTGAGAAGTCCATCCCGATTTCTCCAACCGGAAGGGTCGGTTTCACTCGAACTTCACATAATTCCGCCACTATTTCCATAGTGTCCTGGCTGAGCATGGTAAATGGAAAATTTTCAGACGAATCAGTGCCTAGAAGTATAGATTCGCCAAGTCTGAGGCTATTTATCCCTTTGGGAATGTTCCCCCTTATCATTTGGACAAGCGTACAGGTACCACCACCCGATACTAATTCAAAGCGGCAGTTCAGTTTATTCTCCAGCTCTTTGCAATATCCAAGAAGACTGGTCAAATTGTCTCGTCTGGGCAGCGCTCCGCTGGCACAGGCGAAATTTGCACCTACTCCTGCAATATGCAGATAAGGTGAAATATTCTTTAACTTCTCACACGATGACTCTAATTCTGTCGGCCAGAATCCTTCACGTAAGTCTCCCATGTCTATCATTATTACAATTTTATGGTTCTTCTTTAGCTTGTCACAAATACGGGACATTTCAAGGACACTGTCCAGTTCAGAAGCCAGAGAATAATCGCAAAGCCTGACTGTTTCTTCGATCTCGGATGGCATCGGGATCCTTATCAGTGCATATTCACCTTGTATCCCCGCCTCTTTCATCTTTACGATGTTAGATATCCTACTGTCTGCAAGTACCTGAAATCCCGCCTTTTTGAAGGCCAGCGCGATCTCGGGATGAGCGCTCATTCCTTTTGTGACCGCCCATAGTGATATCCCGTTCTTGGCGCACTCTTTGATCAGAAATTGTCCGTTTTCAACGATTTTTTCTGTGTAAATTTTCAGTATTGGGTATCGCAAGATGAAAGTCCTCCTAATATGCGCTTTTATCCGATATTGATATAAGGTCCTCAATGACCCCGTAGGCCGTGTCAAGAAGATCAGGGCGATCCTGTATCAGCGTGTTCGTGTGCATAAGATCTGATTCAATGCGTATTGCGGCTCCAAAGTGCGATATGAGTGCCATCACGTCGTCCTTGTTTACCTCTTCCACTTTTACACTGGCCGTTATTTTTCCATCGACGTTATGAGCACGGCACATCAGCTTTAGCCTTTTTCCTCGCTTTAAGGCATCCTGGCACATTTCCGGTGTGACTTCCGAGATTCCCTTACGTTCCACATCATAGGGAGTAATTTCCGCATCCATAAATACATTGGCAAATGCTGCAGTCTTGGCTGCAGGGTCCCATCCGTCAGTATCCATTGTTGGATCTGCTTCGGCAATTCCGGCCTCTTGAGCCTGTCTTACTCCTTTTGCAAAAGTACCGCCATTTTCCATGTACGACAGTATGTAGTTCGTCGTTCCGTTCAGGATACCGGAGAATCCTTTAATAGTGGATCCCTTCATGCAGCGCCGGACGAGGTTGAAAACTGGCGCCCCATCCATTACAGCAGATTCAAACAAATACTTAACGTCCTGTTCGTCTGCCAGTTTTTTCAGCTTATGGTAGCTGAACGCAACAGGTCCTTTGTTTGCAGAGACTACAGACTTACCCCGTTCAAGTGCCGCACGGATGTATGAAGAAGCAGGTTCGCCTTGTCCGATTATCGATAGTGCCGATAGCTCAACAAGAACGTCGTAGTCAAGTATCTGCGCCGCTTCAAGCGGTGTGAGGAAAGAGAGTTGCTCATCTTCACAAACCAATGTATTTTTTTCTTTTAGGTTGCGTAAAACGGATCTCAGATCAAGCCCGTTGGTATTTTCGACACCGCCATGACGCTGAGTAAAAATTCCGATCACAGTAGGATCTAAGTGAAGCCTAGGGTAAAGCTCTTTTTCTGTTAAAATTCGCGCCGTTTCTTTTGCAACATTTCCAAAGCCAATAAATAAAATTCTCATATCATTTACTCCCGTATTTTTAAAGTAATAAAAATTGTAGGGCGACATTTGGAGTCGCCCTCAATCAGGTAAGCAACAGTTTTTCTACAAGCTATTTTTTGAGCCTTACATCCGGCTCAGAGGGAAGGCCAAAAAGAGGAACGAACCTATCCAGTCCTGTTAATGTGAGGATGTAGATAGAAACTACACTAATTATTCCCATAAAATTATAGTAGAGGTCTCCTATTTGGAAAGAATAAAGAGGATAGACTGCGGCTGCCAGACCCATGTAGTAGGCAACTCCTGTATGCCATGGGATCAAAGCTGCGGAATGTACACCCACAGCATCAGAGAACAGTGCGTTCCTGTTGCGAAGAATGTATTTGTCTTCCTCGGAACCTTCTACATTTACATCTACGATATTTTTGATAACAGGTCCCACTGTTGCCATCTGGGACATCTCTTCATTAAGAGTCGCGTTCATGAGGAGACATAGAAGGCCATTACAGACCAGGAGGTGGCGCACACGAGTACTTATTTTGACAAAGAACTGTGCAATTGGACTAAAAGCATCCATTCTCCTCATAACAGCACCAAAGCCCATAGCCCAGAAAAGCATTATAACAGCCCAACTACCGGCATCTTCAAAACCTGTTTGGACCAAACCGATGATATCTTTGAGGGAGGTTACTGTTCCAGCTGCAAAACCAAAAAGTATCGCGCATACGATCCCGGAAGAGAGGCATGATATAGTATCCATTTTCATTATAGCCAACGTTATCACTATTATTACAGGAATCACCATGTAAAGCGGTACGCCGTCAGATACCTGAGCGAGCAAAGTCAGAACGGACGGACGTTCCTCCTGGATGACAGCGACAGTTTCCTTAGACATATTCGCAAGTATCTGCGAGGGGTCTCCCAATGTGTCAGGGAGTCCCATCGAAATGCTTACCACGTAAAAACATATCGCCGACAGGATAACACAGATAGCTGACCATGGTGCCTGGACCCTCACCCTGTCAACAACCTTTATACCCTGCAATCCTGAGCTCAATATTGTTGTATCAGAAATCAGTCCTATATTATCCCCGAAAGCAGACCCACCAACACAGGCTGCAAATGTCAGCGCCGGATTTCCGCCGACCACATTGCAAAGCCATATAAAAATTGGTATGCAGGCTGCAAAAGTACCCCATGAGGTTCCGGTAGATACCGACAAAGCACAGGTAGTCAAGAAAGCTACCAGCGCAACAGTTTTCCCTGTTACTCCCATATTGATGAAAATCGATATTGCAGCAGCTCCAACACCGGTCGTCATGAAAATCTCAGCAAGCGCGTATGCCAACATTAGAATAAACGCCAATAACGTTGCTTCTTTCGCTCCCTCTACGCCTTCGTTCAGAACGTCAGAAAATTTCATTTTCT
>Ga0074197_1002587_pt1 | contig 12319 bp, 6 predicted proteins | sample EPASupsiteSAE305_FD_64526 | JGI IMG/M metagenome (GOLD analysis project Ga0074197, IMG submission 64526) | Bioremediated contaminated groundwater microbial communities from EPA Superfund site, New Mexico - SAE3-05 reassembly with SPADES | ecosystem: Environmental > Aquatic > Deep subsurface >...
CGGATAGAACAGTTACCGGAAGTGTCGATGGTGGATGTTAGTGGATTGCTGCAAAGACAGTTACAGATAGTGCCGGATATGAGTAAAATGGCAATGCTGGGATTGTCTATTGAGAATATTGAAGCGGCACTGGCGCGAAATAATATTGAACCGGGAAGCATGACGGTGCGTGATGGTTATTATGAATATAACATCAAGTTTTCAACTCTTCTCCGCACAGCGCAGGATGTAGAGAATATTTATATCCGAAAGGAAGGCCGCATTATACAGCTTAAGGAGTTCTGCAACGTAAGCATTGTACCGGAAAAAGAGAAGGGAATCTCTGTCTCTAATGGGAAACGGGCTGTGACATTGGCTATCATCAAGCAGGCTGATGAAAACATGGATCAGATGAAAGCTTCGTTGACGAGAACTACGGATTATTTTGCCCGCATATACCCCGATATTGAATTTAGCGTGAGTCGCAACCAAACGGAATTGCTGGATTATACAATCTCTAACTTGCAGCAAAACTTATCTCTTGGGTTTCTATTTATCTGCATTGTGGCTGTATTGTTTCTAGGCGATGTGAAATCTCCTTTTATTATTGGGCTGAGTATGGTGGTGTCCATCGTAATCAGCTTTTTGTTTTTCTATCTATGCAACATGTCTTTGAATATAATCTCTTTGTCGGGCTTGATACTGGCATTGGGTATGATGATAGACAGCTCTATTATTGTAACGGAGAATATATCGCAATATCGTGAGCGGGGCTATTCGTTGAGAAGGGCTTGCATAACCGGAACCTCTGAAGTTATTACACCTATGTTGAGTTCCTCCTTAACTACTATTGCGGTGTTTGTGCCGTTAATTTTTATGAGCGGCATTGCAGGGGCAATCTTTTTTGATCAGGCATTTTCAGTTACTGTGGGATTGATCGTTTCTTATTTTACGGGAATAATGTTGCTGCCGGTGCTGTATATGTTGGTGTATGGTATGGGGATACGAAGGTTTAATTGGAAGATAAATAATCCGTTAAAGGAGCATACTCTTGATGCTTTTTATGATAGGTGGTGTGATTGGGTTTTTGCGCATAAAACTATTACGGCAGTGTTTTGCATCGTCTCCATACCTCTTTGTGTCGCTTTGTTTTTCTTTATAGATAAGGAGAGAATGCCTAAAATTGATGAGAACGAATTGGTGGTGCGTGTGGAGTGGAACGAAAATATTCATATTGATGAAAACAGAAAGAGAGTGGATGGGCTGTTTCGTGAAATGAAAGATAAGACGGTGGAGCAAACTGCATCCATTGGGCAACAAGATTTTATCCTCAACAGAGAACAAGAACTATCGGCATCTGAGGCTGAATTATACTTTAAAACGGCTGATCCCAAAGAAATTGAGCCTTTACAAAAAGAAGTGTATAAGGTATTAAAGCAGCAATATCCGTTAGCGGTGATCTCTTTTTCGCCTCCTGAAACGGTGTTTGAGAAGCTTTTTACAACGAATGAGGCGGATGTTGTGGCTGAACTTTATGCTCGGAATAAAGAGAAGGCTCCGGCTGCCGGTGAAGTGCGCAAATTGGAAGAACGTTTTGCCGGTAAAACCGGTGTGGCTCCCACAGGCATTGCTTTTGAAAATCAGTTGAATATTCGCATCAGCCATGAGAAATTGCTTTTGTATGGGGTATCTAATGATGAACTGTATCGGGAACTGAAGACTATCTTTAAAGAAAATAGTGTTGCTATGCTGCATTCTTATCAGCAGTATCTGCCTATTAATATTGTAGGAAGTGAGAAAACAGTAAATAGGGTGCTGCAAGAAACACTTATACGCACAACGCCTGATAAGGATGGGGCTGTGAATTATATCCCGCTCCGCGAACTGATAACGGTTACTCCGGCTGAAGACTTTAAAAGCATTACAGCAGGTAAAAACGGAGAATACATCCCTTTTCGGTTTTATGATGTGAAGGCTCCCGAAACGTTAATGACGAAAGCAAAGCAAGTGGTAGGAGAGTCGGATGATTGGGACATGGCTTTTTCGGGTAGCTTTTTCTCGAATAAAAAAATGTTGGATGAATTGGTGATCATTCTGTTTGTTTCCATTTTACTGATGTATTTCATTCTGGCGGCTCAGTTCGAGAGTTTCGTGCAACCGTTGATCGTGTTGCTTGAAATTCCCATTGATGTTGCCTTTGCGTTATTGCTGCTTTGGGTGTGTGGGCATACGCTCAATTTAATGTCGGCCATTGGCTTGATTGTGACTTGCGGTATTATCATTAATGACTCTATTCTGAAATTGGATGCGATTAATGAATTACGGAAAGCGGGTACTCCCTTACTTGAAGCGATTCACGAAGCAGGGAGACGTAGATTGCGCCCTATCATCATGACTTCGCTGACTACCATTTTTGCCATGGTGCCACTGCTCTTTTCTTATGATATGGGGTCGGAATTGCAAAAACCTCTATCTATAGCTATGATAGGAACGATGGCGATTGGTACATTGGTGAGCTTGTTTGTCATTCCGCTGGTCTATTGGTCTATTTACAGAGATAGAAGTGCCATATCAAGAATCAAAAAATAAACTACTATGAATTTTCATATTATGATGAGAAGGAATTTCTTACGTTTCGCTATTTGCTTGAATTTAGGGTGTGTATTTGTACCTTTTCTTTTTGCTCAGACGAAAATAGTCTTAGACTTGCAACGAACAATTGAATTGGCAAATGATAGTTCACTGGAAGCCTTTCGTGTCCGGAATCTTTATCTGTCAGGTTATTGGGAATATCGTACTTATAAGGCAAACCGCCTTCCTAGTATCACTCTGAACGCTACGCCGGCCGAATATAATAGGGCTATTACGCAACGGTATGACTCGGAAAATGATGTGGATGTGTATCGTAGCCAACAATCATATTTTGCGTATGGTAACTTATCTGTTAAGCAGAATCTTGATTGGACGGGAGGTACTTTCTATGTGAATTCTAATCTTAGTTATATCCGTAGTTTTGGAGCCACGGATGCTACGCAATTTACCAGTGTGCCTTTAAGAATAGGTTACTCGCAGAGTTTGTTGGGTTATAATGCTTTTAAGTGGGAAAAACGCATTGAGCCTTTGAAATATGAGAAAGTAAAGAAGCAACTTATTTATAATATGGAAGCCGTCTCCGAGCAAGCTACTACTTATTTCTTTGCTTTGGCAATGGCGGATGCCAAGTACAAATTAGCGCAGGATATTGTTGCCTCTAGTGATACTCTTTATCGGATGGGTATGCAACGCCATAAAATTGCGGCTATCTCTCAAGCGGATCTGTTAACTTTGAAACTTGATTTGGTGAATGCTCGTAATACTTTGCAGAATATAGCCATTTCTCGTAAACGAGCGATGTTTGCGTTGGCTTCGTATTTGGGTATGGATAAGAACACGGAGATCCAGTTAGATCTTCCCGGACGTCCGCACGAGATTTCTATTATGGTAGACAAGGCGCTTAATTTGGCAAAGGAGAACAATCCTAGTTTTTTGGAGTGGAAGCAGAATGTATTGGAGGCACAACAGGCGTTGGATAAAGCAAAAAAAGAGTCTCGTTTGAACGCTAGTTTTGATGCTAGTGTCGGTTATAATCAGGTAGCTGATAATTTAAGTGATGCATATCGTAGGCCTATGCAACAAGAACTGGTATCGGTTAGCTTTAGTATTCCATTATTGGACTGGGGGGTCAGTAAGGGTAAACGTAACATGGCACATAATAACTTGGAAGTTGTGAAAACGTCTTCACGTCAGAGTGAACTTACTCTTGAAGAGGAGGTGATCATGACGGTTAATGACTTTAATATCCAGCAAAGTCTCATTGCAAGTGCGGAGGAAGCTCTGGACTTGTCTATTTTAGCTTATAACGAAACTCGTCAACGCTTTGTGATTGGAAAGACAGACATCAATAGTCTCACGCTATCACTGAATAGGCAGCAGGAAGCTCAGCAGAATTATATATCCGCTTTGCAAAACTACTGGTTGAACTATTATAAGATAAGGAAGTTAACGTTGCATGACTTTGCTTCCGGCTTTTCTCTCTCCGAAAAATTTGATTATAATTTAAACTCTCGGTGGTGATTCATCTATTTGGGTATTTTGATTGAGAATTGGCACTCAATGAGTGATGTTAATGTTTTATTAAAGAAGTATTGATGACTAATAATAAAAGAACTGTTTCGTCTTTTACGATAATTGTAGCATTTATTTGTGTTGCATTGCTGGGATTGGCACTGATACCTCTACTGCCTGTTAAGTTGAATCCTTCACGAACGTTACCGGGTTTCACGGTGCAATTCGGTATGGCAGGTACATCCTCTCGTGTCGTAGAAATGGAAGCTACTGCCAAGCTTGAGGCGATGCTGGCACGTATTAAGGGCATAAAATACATCAATTCTACTTCGGGTAATGGATGGGGGCGGATCACAGTTGAACTGGATAAGCATGTTGATGTAGATGCAGCACGCTTTGAAGCCTCTACTATTATCAGGCAAACGTGGGCGCAATTGCCTCAAGGGGTTAGTTATCCGTACATTCGAATGAAGCAACCTGATGAAGATGCTTCGCGTCCATTTATGTCGTTTACTCTAAATGCTCCGTCAACTCCGATATTGATTCAGCAATATGCGGAAGACCACATAAAAACACGCTTGGCACAGATACCGGGTGTTTATCAAATTGAATTGAATGGAGCTACTCCTATGGAATGGAGGCTGGAATATAACAGTGATCAGCTTTCTCGTTTGGGAATAACGATTGCAGATATTCGACAAGCTATTTACCGTTATTATCAAAAGTCTTTTTTAGGAACGTATGATACTGAAGCGCTCCCGGGCAATAAACAATGGATACGGTTGGCTTTAGTGCCCGAACATGATGGATCATCCTTTGACGCGTCTCAAATCCAGGTTTCTTATTTAGAGGGTAAGCTGATACGGCTCGATGAATTGGTAACGGTAGAACGAGTCGAGGAGGCTCCACAAAGCTATTTTCGCATCAACGGATTAAATTCTATTTATCTGTCTATTACAGCAGAAGAAACAGCTAATCAATTGCAATTAAGTAATTCAATCATGCAGAAGATGCACGAGATAGAGCGTGTTTTGCCCGCTGGATATGAGATTCATACAAGTTACGATGCTACCGAATTTATTCGTGCAGAGCTGGATAAGATTTATTTTCGTACAGGACTTACAGTTTTAATTTTATTGGCGTTCGTTCTGATGATTACTTTGAATTTGCGCTATCTGTTTCTTATTATCACCAGCTTAAGCGTCAACATTGCCATCGCTATTATTTTTTATTATTTCTTTGGGCTGGAGATGCAACTCTACTCGTTAGCCGGTATCACTGTTTCACTCAATTTGGTGATTGATAACACTATTGTGATGGCTGATCACATCTTGCATCGCCGTAATCTGAAAGCTTTTATCTCTGTATTAGCAGCCACACTTACTACCATGGGCGCTTTGATCATTATCTTCTTTTTGGATGAAAAAATACGGCTGAATCTTCAAGATTTTGCAGCGGTTGTGATCGTTAATCTGTCAGTCTCGCTTTTTGTCGCTTTATTCTTTGTTCCGGCTATGATTGATAAGATTCATCTTGAAAAGAACCATTCTCGTACCTTCTTAGCTCGACGGCTTTCTTTTTTTCGACGAAACTCTTTATTGGTGAAACGGATTATTGTGCATTTCACTCGGATCTATAGTGTACTGATACGATTCTTATGTCGCTGGAAGATGACTGTTTGCTTAATTCTTATTCTACTTTTCGGACTGCCGCTGTTCTTACTTCCCGAAAAAATAGAGGGAGAGGGGAAAATGGCGGAAGTATATAATAAAACGATTGGGAGTATCTTTTATAAAGAGACAGTGAAACCTGTTACCGATAAATACTTGGGAGGTAGTTTGAGATTGTTTGCTCAAAAAGTATACGAAGGTAGTTACTTTACCCGGAACGAAGAAGTTGTATTGTATGCCAATGCGAACTTGCCCAATGGCAGCACGCTCGAACAGATGAACACGCTGATGAAAAGAATGGAAACTTATCTGAGTGAGTTTAAAGACATTAAACAGTTTCAGACATCCATATACAGTGCACAAAGAGCTACTATTAGTATTTACTTTGACAAGGAACATCAAAATAGTGGTTTCCCGTATACACTAAAAGCAAATATTATCAGTAAGGCCCTTGAATTGGGAGGTGGAAGTTGGGGAGTATACGGACTGCAAGATCAGGGCTTTAGCAATGATGTGCGTGAAGGGGCAGGCTCATTTAGAGTAAAGATGTATGGCTATAATTACGATGAATTGTACCATTGGGCAGAGAACTTGAAAAAAAGGTTCTTGGAGCATCGAAGAATAAAAGAGGTGCTTATTAACTCGGAATTCTCTTGGTGGAAAGATGATTATCAGGAATTCTTTTTTGACTTGAACAAAGCGAAAATGGCGCAACAAGATCTTCAGGCCAGTACATTGTTTGATGCAATCAGCCCTATATTTGGCAAGAACATAGAGTGTGGCTCAGTGGTAACTGATAATGGAATAGAGCAAATAAAGCTATCTTCTCGTCAGTCTGATGAATATGACATTTGGGCTATGCAAAATTATCCTTATGGAGATGATGCTCAATGGTATAAGCTTTCGGAGCTGGCGGATATTGGTAAAGGACAGATGCCTCAGGAGATAGCCAAAGAAAACCAACAATATAGATTGTGCCTTCAATACGAATACATTGGCTCCTCGGAACAGGGAAATAAGATTTTGAAGAAAGATTTGGAAGAATTTAATAAAGAACTTCCGATGGGATACAGTGCCGAGTCGGATAGTAATGCTTGGTCATGGGGAAAGAAGGAAAATAAACAGTACTTTCTATTGTTGGTGGTTATTGCCATTATTTTTTTCATAACCAGTATCTTGTTTAACTCTTTGAAACAGCCGTTAATCATTCTTTTTATTATACCCATTTCATATACCGGTGTATTTCTCACTTTCTATTGGTTCAAATTAAACTTTGATCAGGGAGGTTTTGCTTCATTTATTCTTTTGTGTGGCATTACGGTAAATGCAAGTATTTATGTACTCAATGAATACAATGGTATTCGTCGGCAGCATCCGTCTATGAAAGCCCTACATGCATATACCAAAGCATGGAATGCTAAGGCGACTCCCATTTTTCTCACGGTTCTCTCTACTATACTTGGTTTTATACCGTTTATGGTGGGTGCAGAAAAAGAAGCCTTTTGGTTTCCTCTTGCTGCAGGCACTATTGGAGGATTAGTGATGTCTGTGGTGGGTGTATTCCTGTTTTTGCCAGTTTTTACCCTTGCTAAAAAAGAGGTAAGGGCCTCGAAATAGCAAACTCTTACTCTTTATCCGAATGCAAGTTATATACTTATGTCACAATGAATGCAAATTTGTCAGGCTTTGTCGTTAACCGCTGTTAATCGGTTCATACTCAATGTTAAAAGAGAACAAAAAATGGTGACAAAGAGAATAAGAGAACGAATTTTGTCGTTATTTTAACGTCGGCAATGTTAAAAACGAATTTAATATTAACAATCTAAATAACGAATAATATGAAACAGACAACCAGAAAAATCCTCGGAGTCGGAGCGATAGTTCTTTTGAGTTCGGGAGTGGCAGGAATCACTACTTACACCATGTTGAGGCCGGAAATGAGGCCCTTGACTTATGATGAAATGTTTCAGCAAAACCCAAACTCTCGTTTGGCAGCCTATAATGCCATAGGAGGACAACCCGTTGATCTCACGGCGGCAGCCGAAACCTCTGTTCATGCGGTTGTACATATTAAATCGACTCAATTGTCGAAAGTGACAACAGTGCAACAAGCCCCCGATTTATTCGATTTCTTTTTCGGTGACGGAGCAACCGGTCGCCAGCGTCAAATGCAAACACAGCCTAGAGTTGGCTATGGATCGGGTGTGATTATCTCCAAAGACGGTTACATTGTAACTAATAATCATGTCATTGAAGGTGCCGATGAAATTAGTGTGAAGCTGAATGATAATCGCGAATTCAAAGGGAGAATTATAGGTGCTGACCCCGCTACTGACTTGGCTTTGATTAAGATAGAAGGAGACGAATTCCCAACACTTGCAGTGGGTAACTCTGATGAACTGAAAATTGGAGAATGGGTATTGGCAGTGGGAAATCCTTTCAACCTTACTTCTACGGTAACTGCCGGTATTGTGAGTGCCAAGGCTCGTATGTTGGGTGTTTACAGCGGTGGTGTTGAGTCGTTTATTCAAACGGATGCGGCTATTAATCAAGGTAATAGTGGTGGCGCTTTAGTAAATACCAAAGGTGAATTGGTGGGAATCAATGCGGTTCTCTCTTCTCCAACAGGTGCTTATGCGGGCTATGGTTTTGCCATTCCGTCGAGCATTATGACTAAAGTCGTATCTGATTTGAAACAATATGGAACCGTTCAGCGCGCGTTGCTTGGTATAAAGGGACGTTCATTGAGCGATGAACAATTAAGTGATGAAGCGACTAAAAAAGCAAAAGAACTAGGCGTTGTTGACGGTGTGTTTGTTGCTGAGGTTGTTGAAGGTGGTTCTGCTGCCGGTGCAGGAATCAAAGTGGATGATGTTATTATAGGAATTGACGGACATAAGGTTCGGAATATGGCTGAACTACAAGGAGAATTGGCAAAACATCGTCCGGGCGACAAGGTCAGCGTGAAAGTTATTCGCGAAAAGAAAGAAAAAACAATTGTGGTTACATTGAAAAATGAGCAAGGAACTACGAAAGTAATGAAGAATGCCGGACTCGATATTTTGGGTGCTGCCTTTAATGAAGTGTCGCCGGAGTTGAAAAAACAACTCAACTTAGGTTATGGAATTCAGGTTACAGGAGTTTCGGCTGGCAAAATGGCAGATGCGGGAATCAGAAAAGGCTTTATTATACTGAAAGCCAATGGACAGACCATGAATTCGGTTAGCGATTTGGAGGAAGCGTTTAAATCAGCCACCAAATCACCTGAACAAGTATTGTTTTTAACAGGAATGTTCCCCTCAGGAAAAAGAGCTAATTATGCGGTCGACTTAAGTCAAGAGTAGCATGATATTAAGGTAAGAAGATTGAATTTTAGCTAACATTGATGAAAAAAGAGCGTTGACAGTCAACATGTCGACGCTCTTTTTGTTCTTTAGATAATAGGAATGAGCAAAAAGTTACTTCATATTTTTCAGTATAAGAATAATTTGTTGTACCTTTGCGCACCAAAATGTGTTTTTTAGAAGGATGAGACAATTAAAGATTACAAAAAGTATCACTAACAGAGAGAGTGCTTCTCTTGACAAATATCTGCAGGAAATTGGTCGTGAAGACTTGATTACTGTGGAAGAAGAGGTAGAGCTCGCTCAACGCATTCGAAAAGGTGATCGCGTGGCATTAGAGAAACTGACAAGAGCCAATTTGCGTTTCGTCGTTTCTGTAGCAAAACAGTACCAAAACCAAGGTTTGAGTTTGCCCGACTTGATTAATGAGGGTAATTTAGGACTGATTAAAGCTGCTGAGAAATTTGATGAAACACGTGGTTTTAAGTTTATCAGCTATGCTGTGTGGTGGATTCGTCAATCAATTCTACAGGCTTTGGCCGAGCAATCGCGTATTGTACGCCTTCCCTTGAATCAGGTAGGTTCGCTGAATAAAATCAGCAAAGCTTTCTCTAAATTCGAGCAGGAAAATGAACGCAGGCCGTCACCTGAAGAACTGGCAGACGAGTTGGATATCCCTGTTGATAAGATCTCTGATACATTGAAAGTATCTGGCCGTCATATATCGGTAGATGCTCCCTTTGTTGAAGGAGAAGACAACAGCCTCCTGGATGTGTTGATCAACGATGATTCGCCCATGGCTGACCGCTCTCTGGTAAATGAGTCTCTTGCGAGGGAAATTGATAGAGCACTTTCTACGTTAACCGATAGGGAAAAGGATATTATACAAATGTTCTTTGGTATCGGACAACAGGAAATGACACTGGAAGAAATCGGCGATAAATTCGGGTTAACCCGTGAACGTGTTCGTCAGATTAAAGAAAAAGCTATTAGAAGATTAAGACAAGGTAATCGTAGCACGTTGCTCAAATCTTATTTAGGATAATAAGAATATCAGTTTCTGACATTTAAAGGTTTACTAAACCGGTTTGGCCGTCAAGGCTGAACCGGTTTTTTCTTTTGTATCTGTTATTTCTAGTGCATTTTGTGTCTTGGTTTGAAGTGAATGTTTATCTTTGTAACGGACTTTTAAAATAATATAGTATGAAATTTGCGAAAATAGCGCTGTCGCTTATATTGGCGTTTGTTGTTTGTTCGGCTTTCTCATTTAAAAAAGCAAAGAAAGAGGTGTATGCGTTTGGAGTTTCGGCTTCATTTACTGATACTGTAGTGTATTATACTGAAATTCAATTGCTTGATAGTGTTCAACTCGACAAAAACGGCTTCTTGCCTCAAAGGGATTTGTATAGTTATCAGTTGAAGAATTATTTGGAGCTGGAAAAAAATCTCTCTAACCGTACCTGCATGATTTACTTCTCAGAAAACAAAGTAAAGTTAAACAAAGAGATGGCTAAAATCGTTAGTCAATATAAAAAGAACAAATCAGTTGCGCTTCGGGAAGTTAAAACGACGGAATTCAGTTTTAAAAAGCCTGTTGTGTCTGAATAAAATAGCTCTCTTTTATGACTGGTAAACTGAAAAAGCTAATTTTGGCACTGCTAACTGTAATTACAGTAACTACTGTGCTAGTGGCTTGTAATCACAATGATGAACCCGATCCTGTTCAGGAAGAAGATTTAAGAACTGTATTGGTTTATATTGCTGCTGACAACACCCTTACATCCATTGCCGCTGATGATATTGCTGAAATGGTATCCGGCTTTGCTGCTGTAGACGCCGATAAAAATAATTTGCTGGTATATGTTGATACGCAAAGTGAAAAACCTTTTTTGTATCAGATAACTAAAAATAGCAAAGGGGCAGTCGTTAAGAAGGTGCTGTATGAATATGAAGAGCAAAATTCTGTTTATCCTACTGTGATGGCCGAGGTTTATAACCGTGCATTTTCCGCTTTCCCTGCTAAAAGCTACGGATTGGTTCTTTGGTCACACGGCGATGGATGGTTGCCATCTCCTTCCAATATTAGTGCGAGCAAGGCCTCTACCCGTTGGTTCGGACAAGATGGAACTTCTTATATGGATATCTCAAGTCTGAATACCGCTTTAAATAGTGCTCCTCATTTTGACTTTATCCTTTTTGATGCTTGTTTTATGCAGTCAGTAGAGGTAGCTTATGAGCTAAAAGATCGTGCTGATTATTTTATTGGTGCTCCCAATGAAATTCCCAGCCCGGGAGCTTATTACACGGAATTAGTTCCGGCTATGTTTAGTCAGGCGAATGATTTGGCGTCGACTGTGGCTCACGGCTATTATGATTATTATGCTGCAAAATATACTGGACAGCTTGGCAGCAATGAGAATTGGACAATGGGGGTTACTGTGTCTGTCTTAAAAAGTAGTGAAGTGCAGGCTTTAGCAACTGCTACAGCTGCTATTTTACCTAAATACATAACTAACGGTAGTGCAATCAATGTTTCTTCCATCTATTCGTATGACCCTCGTTCTACTTATTATTACTATGATTTGAAAGGATTGGTTCAGTCATTAACTTCTTCTGCGGATCAAACTTCGTTTTCAACTTGGAGTGACGTTTTTGAGTTGGCTGTTCCGGAGCACCTTACTACAGATAAAACTTATTCTTCGTTTATTTATGGCATGCTTTCGATGTCCGGTTCGAGTGGTTTATCTGCATATATCCCTAGGAGTAGCTATGTATCTCTTAATACTTTCTATCATAGCTATGCCTGGTATTCGGCGGCAGGTTGGAGCAATACGGGTTGGTAATTCTGACCATATATTAACCACATGAATGACAATCCAATTGGCAGAGTTAAACACGCGTTAAGTAAATTCCGCCAACCGGTAGAACTAATTTTACAAATCTACCCCTTAATATCCTGAATCAGACAAATCTTGTCAAGAGCAAGTTTATATATTATTAACGAGCAAACAGGGGAATAACAAAGATCGGCAAGACTTTGGTAAAACATAACCGACTTTTTGAAAAAGATAACCGACTTTTTCAAAAAGATAACCAGCAATTTTAAATCGTAAACCGTCTTTTGGCCCCTGAGCAACCGTCTTACGACCGTAACACGGTTGCTCAGGAACCTTTTGCTACCGTGCGAACCGGCGCAAGACACCGTGTGAATGCCATCATAAA
>Ga0074197_1002588_pt1 | contig 12316 bp, 12 predicted proteins | sample EPASupsiteSAE305_FD_64526 | JGI IMG/M metagenome (GOLD analysis project Ga0074197, IMG submission 64526) | Bioremediated contaminated groundwater microbial communities from EPA Superfund site, New Mexico - SAE3-05 reassembly with SPADES | ecosystem: Environmental > Aquatic > Deep subsurface >...
TTGAACGGCGTCATGCTGCACAGCTCCCTGGCAAAGCTTACCTTTCTGCATGACCTGGGGATTGTCTTCGGCAAGTGGCTGGACCAGATCCACGGCAGTGACAAGACCTGGATCATGGTGCTGGTTGCCCTGGCCATTACCGGCCTGATGAAGAACTCCATGGAGCTGGTTGCCCGGGTCCGACCGGTCTGGGGTTTCTGTCTCCTGTTGCTGTGTGTTACGTGCTGGTCGTTGCTGGACATGAGCAAGGTCAGTGAATTTCTCTATTTTCAATTCTAGGGTGTCCGATGACGTATAAAAAACTGACCTGCGGCTTTCTGATCGCCCTTGGCGCATTTGTCGCTCTCAATTTCGGGGTCTGGAAATGCTGTACCGAACGGCTGCTGACCGACAGCGACGGTCCCGGCGGCGACCTGGCCAGGACCGGCTATCTTGTGGGGGCCAAGCTGCCGCGCCGGGCAACGGTTGACCTGCCGCGTCGTCATCTGGAATTTAAAGAGTATCAGGGACAAAAAATTGACGTCCTGACCATTGGTGACTCCTTTTCCAATGGCGGCGGCGGTGGACGCAACAATTACTACCAGGATTATCTTGCCAGCTTGCATAACCTGACGGTGCTGAATCTGGGGATGTTCGAGCAGCGAAAAGGACCGCTGGCAACCCTGATTGTCCTGCTCAACAGCGGCTACCTGGACAGGCTTGCTCCCAAGGCGGTCATACTGCAAACTGTAGGACGGATTGCGGTTGAACGTTTCGGGCAGCCACTCTCCTTTGACGAATCCTGGAGTGCCGAGGCAGTCGGGCAGCAATTGCAGAAGCCCGTGTATGTTCCCACTGCCTTGCCGCCGGTCCGGTTCATCAACACCGGCAATATGAAATACCTGTACTACTCCATGCGCTACCTGGTTCAGGATTCACCCACACGCCAGGTGCTGGTGAAGAAACTGTCGCAACCGTTTTTCACTGTCCAGCTTTCGGACAGACTGCTCTTCTGGCACGATGATATTGACAACCTTGCCCGGCAGACACCGGAAGCGATGCTGCTTTTGAATGAAAACCTGAACAGGATGGCGGATCTGCTTGCCCGCAAAGGTATCCAGCTCTACTTCATGCCTGCGGTTGACAAGTACGATCTCTACAGTGAGTACCTTGTCAATAACCCCTATCCTCCCAATCGTTTTTTTGAGAGGATGCGTTCACTGCCCAAGCGGTACCGTTTCATCGATACCAAGGCTATCCTGGCGGAGGGCTTGCGCCAGGGTGAAAAAGATCTCTATTACCCGGATGATACCCATTGGAGCTGGAAGGCGTCAGAACGGATTTTTAAGCAGGTCCGTTTTGAGTAGGGCGGGCAGGAGACCATGAAACGACTTGTCTGTTATGCACATTTTGACGGAAAGGGCCAGGTCAGGCCGTTTGTGCTGCATGCCCTGCAGATGATACGGCCATGCTGCGCTGATCTGGTCTTTGTTTCCAACTCACCGCTGACGGATCAGGATCAGGCTCTTCTTACTGCTTCAGCGACCCATGTTATTGTGAACAACAATACCGGTTATGACTTCTATATGTGGAAGCTCGGGTTGGAGTCGGTTGATCTGTCGCTTTACGACGAAGTAATTCTGATGAACTCCAGCGTATTCGGTCCCCTGTTTGCCATGGAACCGGTCTTCTCTGCCATGTCTGCTGTGGCGTGTGATTTCTGGGGTATAACCGAGTGTTTCCAGATGCAGCCGCATATCCAGAGCTATTTTCTGGTGTTCCGCAAGGCGATGGTCCGGTCGGAGGCCTTCCGGCTCTTCTGGAACAGCATCCTGCCCTATACGAACAAGCTTCAGGTGATTCAAAGCTATGAGGTCGGTCTGACCCAGTGGTTTGTTGAGTCGGGCTTCCGTGCCGGAGTGTACTGCAGCTTTGAACAGATCGGCCTGTTGTGCCGAAACGCCGGCAAGCGGCTCAGGAAAAAGGATAATACCTCTGTAAAATTTGCCCTTGAGCTGCTGCAGGCGGGCAGCCCGTTCCTGAAACGGGACGCGGTCAGAAACCGCAAGGTTGACCTGAAACCTGTTGATCAGTACCTGGAAGAGTGGGGCTACCCGCGCCGGTTGATTGATGACGAATTTTCCGAACCGGTCGGGGCTGTCTGTCCGCTCTGTGCAGGCAGCGGCAAAACAGCCTGCAAGGGTGTGCAGGATTATCATAACCTGCACGAAGCCGGGCGCTATGATTATATGCGCTGTACAGCCCCTTCCTGCGGTGTTGTCTGGCGCCGGTCACTATCCGCAGTGCCACACAGCACTGTTGCGACGATCACCCTGCGTCTGCCGGAAACCGTCCGGGCATCCGCATCGGTCAGCTTTGATCTGGCTTCTGCGTTTGGCACCGGGCCAACAGGTGAACTGCTCGTGATTGGCGCTGTTGATGACCGTCAGCTGCAGGGACTGCAAGGGGCCGGATGGCGGATTACAGACTGTCTGTCGGCGGAAACACTGCGGGATGACCTCGATGCACTGAGCAGGATGGCTGCAGCGGCTGCTGACCGGTATGACGGTATCCTGCTGGTGGGTTGTTTTGAACAGACTTATGAACCGGGACGCCTGCTTGAGGCCTGTCATCGGTTGTTGAAGCCGCAGGGGGTGCTGGTGCTGGTCACGCCGAATAGCGCTTCGTTGCTTTGCAAGCTCTTTAAAGGCTACTGGCATGGCTTCAATGCCCCTCGCAACCTGGTTATCCACAACCGCTCGTCAGTGCGGTCGCTACTGACAGCAGCGGGGTTTACGATCATAAATGTCAGCACCAGCAGCGGGAAGAGCGACCGCTATGCGCTGCACAGTCTTGAATCGCTTTTGAACAAGTGGACATCCGGTTCCGTTGACCCGGGTACCGGCAGGCGGTGGCTGGCACTGCTGTTCAGGGCCTGCGGTGCCGTTTTGGGCCTTTTTCTGCGGGGCCGGGGAGACGAGTGTGTTGCGGTGGCGGTGAAAATAGCTGTTTAGTTGCCGAAAATGATTGCAAGTGAGAATTATGACCGAAGAAAAAACAAATGCTATAATTCTTGAGCGTAATTATGCCCGATTCAACTGGGTACAACAACGGGCTTTGCTAGCCTTTGAACAGCGCAAGTTTAATCAGGCTGTCGGGTGGGCATATATTGCAGGTTTTTGTGCTTGGCGTGCTCATATGGGGCAGTTTGCCCATCCCGGCTTAGAATTTATGTTGCATAACATCGGTGCTGATCTCAAACATCCAAACAGAATGAGCAGGCCTGCCACCTATCATCGCTTTTCACAACGCCGGTGGTTGCATGTACTGAGCTCAGCATTTGGCATTGGAGGACATACACGCCTCGTTCAACAGTGGATTCGAAAAGATCATGGGGGTGCTGAGTGCCATTCGGTTATTCTTACGGACCAGCGCAATTATTCGGCGCCTGACTGGTTGAAAGAAGTAGCACTCGCAACAGGCGGTGATTTTAACGTTTTGCCACCCAGCATGAGCATATTTGAGCGAGCTTGCGCATTACGTGAACTGGCCATGAATGGTGCTGATATTATTGTCCTTCATACCAATCCTAACGACCCGCTACCGTTACTGGCATTTGCACAAGAAGGTCTGCCACCGATAATCCTGATGAATCATGCAGATCATGTATTTTGGTTTGGAGCTACTGTTGCCGATGCAGTTGCAGACCTGAGGCCATCAGCCCAGGTAATCACACGAAGCAGGCGACTAGTTGAAAACTCGCAATTACTTCCGATTCCGCTTGAAGTGCCTGCATTGTCAAATGAATCGAAAGAAATGATCAGAAAAAGATTGGGGCTTCCTGAAAGTGCAACGATATTGCTGTCCATAGGTAGCAATTATAAATACCTGCCATACGGAAATCTTAATTTTCCTGAAACTGCCGTTAGAATCCTTCATGAAAACCAGTCAGCTGTCTTGGTTGTTATTGGTACAGATAAGAAAAATAAAGATTGGCTGTTAGCCTCAAGCAATGTTGGAAATAGGCTTGTTTTGGCTGGGCAGCAGACTAATATTGTTGATTATTATCAAGCATCGGATATTTATCTTGAGAGTTTTCCGCTAGGCTCGCTTACTGCCACCCTAGATGCCGTCTTGTATGGTGCGCCAGTAATACGGGCTCCTCAACTTGTTTTAGATATTTTGGGGCTTGATTGTTATGACGGGATGAACAGTAACGCTGAATCTATTGAAGAATACTGTTCATATGTTAAGAGCCTTATAAATGATTCGTCCAAACAGGAAGAACTTTTGCAACTCCAGAGGCAGTCTGTTGCTTCTGCTCATACTGGTGATGGCTGGAGACAACAGCGTGACACGCTGCTTAACAGTCTTCCTGAACACCATCTGTTGAATTTTGCACACCAGAATGTACCCACAAATGGTTTTGAGCAAAGTGATGAAGTCTGGGCAGAACTTCAATATCTCCATGAGGGTAAAAAGATACTTTCCAGAGCATACTTTGATAATCCAGCCTACAGTGCATGCCTTAAACCCAGCATGCTGGACCGTCTGCAGGCTTTGACCCTGTTGCGCAGACAATACCATCCTGAATTTAGAACTGTGATGTTAAAAATAAACAAGCAACTTCCAAGGGTATAAGATTTTTTGTAAGTTGTTATGGAGGTGGGCTGATGTTAGAAGGAAGAAATATTAAATTTAGACTTATTGGGGAAAACGATGCAGAATTTATTGTTGAATTGAGGTGCGATGAATTTAAAAATAGATATTTATCAACTGTAAAAAATGATGTGCAAACACAGGTTAATTGGATTAAGGAATATAAATTTAGAGAAGAAAAAGGCGAAGAATATTATTTTGTTATAGAGGATAAAAATGGAGACAGATTAGGGTGTTTGCGACTCTATGATTTTAGGAATGATTCATTTTGCTGGGGTAGCTGGATAATAAAGGGTGGAAGTCCATCTTGGACTGCAGTCGAATCTGCTTTGCTTGTTTATGAATATGCTTTTTATAAACTAGGGTTTAATAAATCGCATTTTGAAGTACATAAAAAAAATACCAAGGTTGTTAGCTTCCATACAAAATTTGGAGCTAAAATAGTAAGTGAAAATGATACTTTTTTCTTTTTTAATTACTCAAAAGAAGCATATGAAGAAATAAGGGGTAAGTATACTAAATATTTGCCAAAACATAGCACTGCTGTTTGATTACAGGAGGATATTTTGAAACTTGAATTGTGTAGGTTAATTGATTTGCCTAAAATTGCAGATCCGCGAGGGAACCTCACGTTTGTTGAAGGGAATAATCATATCCCTTTTGAAATAAAACGTGTTTTTTATTTGTATGATGTCCCTGGTGGAGAAATGCGGGCTGGGCATAGCAATATTGAATCTGAACAGTTTATTATTGCTATGAGTGGTAGTTTTGACATCACCCTTGATGATGGTTTCGAAAAGAAAACATTCCATATGAACCGTGCCTACTACGGACTCTACATTCCTACAATGATTTGGAGAGAGATTGACAATTTCTCTTCAGGAGCTGTTTGTCTTGCCCTTACGTCTACCACGTATTCCTCTACTGATTACATTCGGGATTATAATCAATTTGTTAACAGTGTAAGGAAATAATCATGAGCGGATGTATCCCATTTCTTGATCTGAAGGCTGCTTATCTGGAACTTAAAGAAGAACTGGACGCCGCCTATCATTCTGTTATGGATTCCGGTTGGTATGTTCTTGGTAAAGAGGTCGATGCATTTGAAGCCGAGTTTGCCTCTTTCTGCGGCGTGCGGCACTGTGTTGGTGTTGGTAACGGCCTGGATGCGTTGCATCTGATCCTGCGGGCCATAGACATCGGGCCGGGTGATGAAGTGATTGTGCCGGCCAATACCTATATTGCCACTTGGTTGGCGGTCTCCTATGCAGGAGCAACTCCGGTGCCGGTGGAACCGGACGCGCACACCTATAATATCAACAGCACCGGTATTGAGGCGGCAATTACTGCCCGTACTAAAGCAATCCTGGTAGTCCATCTGTATGGCCAGCCCGCTGATATGGATCCAATCATTGATATTGCCCGCCGTCACAACCTTAAAGTGATTGAAGATGTTGCTCAGGCCCATGGTGCACGCTACAAGGGGAGACGCACCGGTTCTTTGGGCGATGCGGCGGGTTTTAGCTTTTACCCGGGTAAAAACCTTGGCGCCTTCGGAGACGGAGGGGCCGTAACAACCAACGATGCCGGTCTTGCCGAACGTATTCGAGCGTTGCGTAACTACGGCTCAAAGGTTAAATACCACAACGAGCAGAAAGGCTTTAATTCTCGCCTTGACGAGCTGCAAGCTGCTTTGCTGCGTGTTAAATTGAAATACCTGGACAGTTGGAACGCGCGTCGCGAGATACTTGCTGGCAGATATATGCTGGCTCTACAGGCTACAGGATTACAGCTGCCTTATGTCCCTGAATGGGCGCAGCCGGTTTGGCATCTGTTCGTTATTGGATGCAGCAACCGTGAGCAGCTGCAGCATCAGCTCACTGAAGCAGGGATCGGGACGATGATTCATTATCCGGTTCCTCCTCATCTGCAACCGGCTTATGCCGAACTTGACCTCAAGGAAGGTAGTTTCCCTGTCTCTGAGCGTATTCATAACACCGTACTCAGCCTTCCAATGTGGCCGCAAATGGGTGAAAAACAAATTCAGACGGTGATAGATGTCCTACGGAAGATCACCTTTTAAGGACAAAGGCTTTGAGTGCCGGAGCACTTTGAGGTAGCCCCATGCGCATCCTGATCGTCAAGACCTCTTCCACGGGGGATCTCAGCCGCGTCTTGACCGGCCAGAGGGCTTCTGACGTGGGCAGGCCGGATGGAATGGCTGGCAGGGTCCGCTGATGGGTGGATTTGAAGCGGTTATACTTGCCGGTGGTGCCGGAACCCGTCTGAGAAGTGTAGTCAGTGATCTGCCGAAACCGATGGCGGGTGTGGCCGGCCGGCCTTTTCTGGCGTATCAGCTGGACTATCTGGTGGCGTCGGGGGCTTCCCGCCTGATTCTGTCCGTCGGGTATCGTCGTGAAAAGATCATGGAGCACTTTGGTGACAGGTATGCCGGCGTACCGGTAAGCTATGTCGTCGAAGAGGAACCCCTGGGAACCGGCGGCGCGATCCGGGAGTCGCTCAGGGCCGTGTGCGGAGAGAGTGCACTGATCCTGAACGGAGACACCTTTTTTCCGGTTGATCTGAACGGCATGCTGCGCGCCCTCCATGCCAACGACTGCGGACTGGTCATGGCAGTCAAGGAGCTGTTTCGGTTTGACCGCTATGGCACGGTTGTCATGGTTGAGGACCGGATAACCGGGTTCAGGGCAAAGGGCTTTTGCGAGCGGGGCTACATCAATGGCGGCATCTATGCGGTGACAAAGGCCATCGCGGCCTTGTTTCCGGCCAGGCAGGTGTTTTCCTTTGAAACCGATTTTCTGGAACAGCAGGTCGGCCGGATCGGTGTCGTACCGTTTTGCAGTGACGCCTACTTTATCGACATCGGTATCCCTGAGGATTATCAGAGAGCCCAGCACGAATTGCCGTTGCAGGGGGGTGAGAAGAGATGATTGTTACCAGGGCACCACACAGGATCTCGTTTTTTGGCGGTGGAACTGATTATCCTTCCTACTATCTTGAACATGGCGGCAAGGTTATCGGCGGTGCCATCGATAAATACTGCTACATCACCTGCCGCGAACTGCCTCCGTTTTTTGAGCACAAGCACCGCATCGTCTACTCCCGCATTGAAAACGTCAACCGTCTGGATGAGATCATCCATCCCTCGGTTCGTGAGACCATGCGGTACATGGGGGTGACCACCGGTCTGGAGATCCACCATGACGGCGATATCCCGGCCCGTTCCGGCATGGGCTCAAGCTCCGCCTTTACGGTCTGCCTGCTCAAGACACTCTATGCCCTGCAGGGACGGATCATCTCCCGCGAAAACCTGTATAAAGAGGCAATTTATATTGAGCAGGAGCTGATCAAGGAAAATGTCGGTTCCCAGGATCAGACCTTTGCCGCCTGCGGAGGACTCAACGTAATTGACTTCATGCAGAACGGCCAGATTGTGGCCCATCCGCTGGTGATGGCGCCGGAGCGCCTGAAACGGTTTAAGGGGAAACTGATGCTGTTCTTCTCGGGCATCTCCCGTTTTGCCTCGGACATTGCCAAGGAACAGATCGACAACACCCATAAAAATCTGGACAGCCTGTCTGCCATGAAGGGGCTGGTGGACGACGCCTACGGCATCCTTACCTCGCCACAGGGCGACTTCGATGAGTTTGGCCGCCTCCTGCACGAAACCTGGCAGTATAAACGAGGGCTGTCCAGGCAGATGAGCACTTCTGAGATTGACTGCATGTACGAGACCGCCATGAAACATGGCGCAATCGGCGGCAAGCTGCTGGGAGCCGGCGGCGGCGGCTTCATGCTCCTGTATGTGCCGGAAGAACGCCAGGCTGAGGTTCGCCGGGCATTGGGGAGCTATTTGCATATCCCGTTCGACTTTGATTTTTCCGGGGCACAGATTGTGGTCTACAAGCCGTCCTTTCAATAACAATCAGGTTTTTGTCACACGGAGCACGTCATGAAAAAACATGTCTTCATCACCGGCGGCGCCGGTTATCTCGGCTCAATCCTCTGTGAGCATCTGCTGAACAAAGGGTATCGGGTTACCGTCCTCGATTCGCTGATGTACGGAGAACAGAACCTTAATCACCTGTGCGCCAATCCTGATTTTGATTTTCATCGCGGTGATGCCCGTGATGAAAAACTGGTAGGCTCACTGATCAGGGATGCCGATGTCCTGATCCCCCTGGCTGCCATCGTCGGTGCACCGGCCTGCGACCTGGACCCGCTCATGGCCAGCTCAACCAACCGTGACGCCATTGCGATGCTTTGCCGTATTCGCCGTCCTGAACAGCTGATCATCTACCCGACGACGAACAGCGGCTACGGCACCAAGACCGGCGATGTCTTTTGTACTGAAGAGTCGTCCCTTGATCCGATCTCGCTTTATGGACGGACCAAGTGCGAGGCAGAGGAGATCGTCCTGGCCGCCGGCAACTCGATTACCCTGCGGCTGGCCACCGTCTTCGGCATGTCCCCCCGGCCGCGTCTGGATTTGCTGGTCAACCACTTCACCTATGCCGCATTTTTTGACGGCTACCTGGTGATCTTTGAAAAGGATTTCAAGCGCAATTACGTCCATATCCGCGACGTTGCCGACTGCTTTATCCACTGCATCGAGAATCCGGCACGGATGACCGGGCGTCCGTTCAACGTCGGTCTGGATGCCGCCAACCTTTCCAAAGAGGAACTGGCACTGAAGATCAAGGAGCATATTCCCCGATTCTACCTGCATTTCTCTGAAGTAGGCAGCGACCCGGACAAGCGCAACTACATCGTCTCCAACCAGCGCCTGGCCGATGCCGGTTTTGTTGCCAGGCGTTCCCTGGATGAGGGGATCCGCGAGTTGATCAAAGGCTATCGCCTGATCGGGCGGATGCCGTGCAAAAATATTTAAATCCGATCCCATTTCAAGGCGCAATCTTCGTTGGTTCGTTTCCGTCTCCTTGATGTACTGCGTGTACACCTGCGTCGCCGGATTTCTCACCGCCTTGATATCATCCTTGAACTGGAATCGGAATAAGGAGTCCTCCACTATGATACGAGAACTGTCAGAACTGACTGCCAAGGCCCGCTGGGTCTGGAGTGAGACACTGCGGATGCACCGCCTGGCACCCGAGACCAGAGTCGCCTCATCGCTGTCGGCGGTGGAGATCTTTACCGCGCTGTACTATGGCGGGGTTCTGGGACACAACGGTGCCGACCCGCGCTGGGAAGGGCGGGACCGTCTGATCGTCAGCAAGGGGCACGGTTCAATCTGCCTCTTTCCGATCCTGGCTGACCGGGGCTATTTTGCCATGGCCGAGCTGGATCGGATCTGTCAGCCCGGATCATTTCTGGGGGGGATTCCGGATACCATTATTCCCGGCTACGAGACCATCAACGGTTCACTGGGGCACGGCATCGGTGTGGGCTGTGGCATGGCCCTGGGGCTCAAACGCAAGGGGGCTGCCCGTCACGTCTTCGTGGTGGCCGGTGACGGCGAGTTCTGTGAGGGCTCCATGTGGGAGGGGATTATGTTCGCAGCCCAGCACCGGCTGGACAACCTGACCCTGATCATTGACAATAACAGGCTCTGCATGCTGGACCGCTGTGAAAAGATCATGACGGTTGAGCCGTTCGAACAACGTTTTCAGGCCTTTGGCTGGCAGACGGAGCGGGTTGATGGCCATGACATGGCTGCCGTACATGGTGCCCTGTCCCGTTTGAAGCTACGTGGCGCGACCGGTTGCCCGGCCGTGCTGATCGCGGATACGGTCAAGGGAAGAGGGGTGCCGGAGCTGGAGAGCGATACACTCTGTCATATCCGCACCCTGACGCCGGACGAGATTGATCGTGCCACCGGAGGTGTGCGATGAGTGCCGCTCAGATCATGACCATGCGGGATGCCTTTATCGATACCCTTTGTGATCGCATGGCCGCTGACGATTCCATCTTTTTCCTGGCTGCCGATCTGGGGGCACCGGCCCTGGACCGGATACGGAGCGAGTTTCCCGAGCGCTTTATCAACGTGGGCATTGCCGAGCAGAACCTGATCAATGTTGCCTCCGGTCTGGCGCTGGAAGGCTTCAACGTCTACACCTATGCCATTGCCCCCTTTATTACCATGCGGGCCTATGAGCAGGCCAGGGTCAATCTGGCGGTCTCATCGCAGATCCGGCCGGTCAAGGTAACCATGCTCGGCCTGGGGGGCGGTGTCAGTTATGTGGTTTCAGGACCAACGCATCACTGCCTGGAGGATCTGGCCATTATGCGGCTGCTCCCCAATATGTCGGTCTACTGCCCGGCGGACTGGGTCACGGCAGGGGCACTTGTCGATCATACCCGCAGTACGAACGGCCCCGCCTATATCCGTTTTGACGGCAAGGCACTCCCGGCACTGTATGCGGAACCGGCAACCGTCAACCTGCCCCGGGGCTTCAGCCAGCTGGTGCAGGGAACGGCTACCTGTTTGGTCAGCACCGGCTTCATGACCCACCGGGCGCTGGCGGTGGCGCAGCAACGCCCCGGTGTTGCCGTCATTGACCTCTATTCCCTCAAACCGTGCGACGAACAGGCCCTGGCAACCGCGTTGCGCCCCTACAACCGGGTGATCAGCATGGAGGAGGGCTTCATCAATAACGGCGGTCTTGACAGCCTGGTTGCCAAGGTGATCCGTGAACATGAATTGCCGTGTCGCCAGGAGTCGGTCGGTTTTAATGACCGCTACGTCTTTGATCTGGGGAGCCGCGACCATCTGCACGGCATCAACGGCATGGATGAGGCGGCGGTGATTGCCCTGATCGACCGGCAGAGGAGTATATAGGTGACGGCTGTTGATATTGTTCTGATTAACCCAGGTGATCGGAAACAGGTCTATCAGGGGTTGGGGGCTGAGCTGGCCGCCATCGAACCGCCCTTCTGGGTGGCGGTCATCGCCGCCTACCTGCGCCAGGAAGGGTTCCGGGTGGCCATCATCGACGCCAATGCCGAGAACAGTGCGCCGGACGAGACCGCTCAGCGGGCCGCCGCACTGCAGCCACTGCTCTCCTGTGTGGTCGTCTATGGTTCGCACCCTTCCGCCTCAACCCAGAATATGACCATTGCCGGTGCTATATGCCGTGCCCTGTCCGGGCAATCGGCCGGCCGGGTGGCCCTGTCCGGGCTGCACCCATCGGCACTTCCCGAGCGGACCATGCGCGAAGAGGCGATTGATTTTGTGGTGGAAGGTGAGGGGCCGGACAGCCTCCGGGCGCTACTTGGCGAACTGGCCGCCCCGGTCCCTGATCTGTCACGGGTGCCCGGCCTCTGGTACCGCGAAGGGGAGCTGCTCCGTTCCACCCCGCGGGCGCCGTTGATCAGCGATCTGGACCGTTATCTGCCGATCGCTGCCTGGGACCTGCTGCCGATGCATGTCTACCGCGCCCACAACTGGCACTGCTTTGATGATATCGGGCACCGTTCCCCCTACGGGGCCGTCTATACCAGCCTCGGTTGCCCTTACAACTGTATTTTCTGTTGTATTAACGCCCCCTTTGGCAAGCCGGGCATCCGCTACCGTTCACCGGAACGGGTGGTGGAGGAGATCGCCCTGCTGGCCAATGACTACGGGGTCAAGAACCTGAAGATCGTTGATGAACTGTTTGTGCTCAAAGAGCAGCATTACATGGCCATTGTGGACGGG
>Ga0074197_1002592_pt1 | contig 12298 bp, 10 predicted proteins | sample EPASupsiteSAE305_FD_64526 | JGI IMG/M metagenome (GOLD analysis project Ga0074197, IMG submission 64526) | Bioremediated contaminated groundwater microbial communities from EPA Superfund site, New Mexico - SAE3-05 reassembly with SPADES | ecosystem: Environmental > Aquatic > Deep subsurface >...
CGTAAGTGCGAAAACCATAGGATCGTTTCGTAACCACCTTTGCCTTGTTGTTAAAACCCTCTACACAGCCCAGGGCAATCGTATTTTTAGCACGAAACCAATTGAGCAGGAGGGGGCGGTGAGTTCTCAACATTTTGGCGACCTTCTTCATCGGTTTGATTTTGGATCGCATGGTTCTCGTGCACTAGGCATCAAGGAACTTGCCAGCCCAAGCCGGAGAACTGTAGCCCCAGAACCGCTGAAAATCCTCTTTGAGCAAGTAGGCGCGGACGGTTCTGAGATTGCATGCGAGCAAATCTTTGAGCCTGTCCACCTGTTTTTCGGTCAGGTTTTCAGGTCGCTTCAATAAGCACCAGCGGCTTTTTGTCAGGAGAGGTTCTTTGCCGTTTTTCTTCAGCTCCTTGGTCTCATTTGCCCTGACCTCGTCGATTGCCTTGCTCATGTGACTCATAATATGAAACCGGTCGAGGATATTGACGGCACCCGCTGCCTTTTCTGCAATGACGGCCAGATAGGGTTTCCACATGTCACTGCAAATAAACCGCAATTGCCGAGACCTTGCCGCGCCGAGCCAGTCGAAAAATTCCCTGAAAGTTTTGGCTGTCCGGTCGGGGCCGATCCAAAGCAGGCGTCTTTTCCCCTGGTCAAGCTGATACACCAGGGTGACAAACTTGTCTTTGCGTTTGCGCCAACAGATCTCGTCGATGCCAATGGCCGTGATTCCATCGATTTGACGATGTGCGAGGCCCCAGTTGACCGCCATTTCCACCGACCTGAAGACAGTGTCCCAACTGGTTTTAAAGACTTCGGCCACTTCCTTCCAGCTCAATCGTTTGCACCAAGTGGCCAGAAACCAGGCATAAGAGATTGTAAGATGGCTTTTTCCTGCAGCCCATGGCAACTTTTCGACTTTGACCCCACAGGTTGGACACTGCACCCGCCGAGGAGCGTAGAGGAAAAAAACTGGTATGGCCCATAAGGGGACAAAGGCAAACGTCCTGACACGTAAGGTGTCGTACCCTGGTCGCCTCTCGCCGCACTTGGAGCAGATGGGTTTGCTGCCGGCCTGGGGCCGCAACGTTATCACCAAAGCCGTTGGCCCGGCGTCGCGCCATCTGCAGGTGTCATAGATAAAACCCGGTTGTTTTTCGATACGGTTCAAGATAGTCTTAATGTGCATCCTGTCTGAGCTAAGCTGAGGAGTTTTTGGAAGAAACTTTCCCCGGCAAGGCAAGACAGGATGCTTTTTCTGAAAACCCGCAACAGGACATTGGCAATAGCATGGAGCCCCGACTCTATCAAGGCCAAGCCCTGCGGGTGTGCGCTGTGCGCACAGCCTTGACAGGGCCGAGCCTCCACGCTCCACCTGAAGGTGGCAAGGGTGACGGGGCGGCAGGCGCCCCACACCTTCACCTCCGGCGGGGCTCAGGTTCTGGGGCTAAATATCAAAGATCTACCCACAAATTTTGCGGACGAGGCCACATTTTGAATTGATTCGGCATGACATTACGTTTCCTTTGTATGTCGAAGTCGATGAAATCTACAATTTAGCCTGTCCGGCCTCTCCAATTCATTATCAATTTGACCCTGTGCAAACAACCAAAACCAGTGTGCACGGAGCCATCAATATGCTTGGGTTGGCAAAACGAGTTAAAGCCAAAATCTTACAGGCGTCAACCAGTGAAGTGTACGGCGACCCTGAACTGCACCCGCAACCGGAAGGCTATTGGGGGCATGTGAATCCAATCGGACCACGGTCCTGTTACGATGAAGGCAAGCGTTGCGCGGAAACTTTGTTTTATGATTACTACCGTCAGCATGGGTTGCGCATCAAGGTCGCACGGATTTTTAACACCTATGGTCCCCGCATGCACCCCAACGACGGACGAGTGGTGTCTAATTTTATTGTTCAGGCGCTCAAGGGGGCTCCCATCACGTTGTATGGCGATGGCAGTCAAACGAGATCGTTTTGTTATGTGTCTGAATTGATAGATGGATTCGTTCGATTGATGGAAAGTCCGGATGATTTTGTTGGCCCGGTCAATCTCGGCAATCCGGTGAATTTACCATCCGTCAACTGGCGGAAAAAATCATTGAATTAACCGGCTCTGGGTCTTCTTTGGTGCTTCAGCCGTTGCCAACCGACGACCCCCGTCAGCGTTGCCCAGACATCACTTTGGCCAAGGAAAAACTTGGTTGGGAGCCGACCGTTTCACTTGAAGAAGGGTTGCTGCTAACTATTGCCTATTTCAAGCAACGTGTTTGAGCGGATATAAAAAAGGCGGGGAGCGTCAAGCAATGGCGTTGCCTCAACATTGGGCGCAGGGGCTCAGAATGTTTGCACGTTTTCCCGGAGTTGTCGGCGTTGCTCTTGGAAACAGCAGGAAATTATTTGATCTCTGGTCTTGGTTGGAATGACTTCGAAATGAAAGGCTACTTGGTAGCGATTTTTGCGTATCCTGTAGCACTGCACCACGTCTGCCAAGCATACAATAGGGACTTCTTCATCAGGTATCGTTATCACGAGTTGGATATGATGGTTGCTGGCAGGCTTCTCGGCAAATACGGCTAAGACTCCGCTACCGCTGAGGTCGATGGTGGTGCCAACCATTTTCCAGGTTCGATGGGTCACCTCTTTGGCGCCGGCGATATAACTCGCTTCAATGGGCGTATTGATTGACACCCGGAAGTAGTCGCGCAGCGATTCCGGCGCCACAGGCTCCCTTGCCGTGAAGCGTAAGCGTCGATCTCCCACGACGCCGTCAAGTCGGGCAATGAGATTTATCGTCCGTCCGTTGTGCTCGATTGCCAAGTTGCAGTCGGCGCCGATTTTGAGATCCTCGGCAGTCCATGCATTGGGAGGGAAAATAAGCTCTAAGGCGGGAGACTCTTTTTTGGTCACCAAGGCCTTGCAGCGAAAATTTTCTTCATGATTCCCTGGGATATCGACAACTGTGGAAGCGTTGTCGCCGATCACCTCTAGTATGTTATCGATTCTCGCCACTTGACCGTCGCATTTTTATTTTAAAAAACAATGTGTTGATCGATTGTTACATGTTCTCTTTGTTCATGGGGCGTTTTGACTTTCCAATCGAACTCTCATGCGCAGGTGTCTGCGTTGCAGTTCAAAACAGCAAGCCATTATTTTGTCCTGGCTTTCTGAGTCGATTTGGTCAAAATGCAGGGCAACGTAATATAAATTATCTTCCACCTTTCGACAACGCACAACATGGCCTAAAGCTCTAATGATTTCCATGTCATGGGTCGGCAATGTTAATTCAATTCGAACTTTTTTGCTTTTTTCCAGCGGCTTGTTGAAACTGCACAAAAGGCCGCTGCCGCTGAGGTCAATGGTGTCGCCAAGAAGTCTCCAGCTTTCTCCTTCTTTGGCCATTTCCTCTGGGACGGCTGACGAGGCGGAAACCCTGGCGGTCGCATCCACCCTGAAATAATTGCGGGCTTGTGTATGGGTGACGGTTTCCCTGGCGGTCAATTCCAAGGTTAATGGATCTTTAATCTGATCAATGTCAGCAGACACGGAAACCGTTTTATCGGTTAAGTCGATCATCACCATGCAGGATCTACTGGTGTCAACTTGATCGACTGCCAATCGCCCGTAAGGAAAGGAAAGGGTAAATCCTGGGGGATCGGCTTTTCCAAAAAAACAGTTCACCCGTTCCTTTTCAATAACGCCCCGAAGCGGAATAGCCGCTCGAACCGCTGCCCCCTCTTTGAGGTGCAGAAAAAAACTGTTTAGTAATGGCAAGATGTTACCTTCTCTCGAATTGGGAAATATATTTTACTAGATTGCCATAAGCGCACCGAGAAGGAAAGAATTATTTGGGCAAGGGAGGCGTCAATAAACAAAACGACGCAAGCGTGAGTGGGGGCGAACGGAATTGACGAAGGCGTGGAAATTAGTTGGAGACGGAAATGCGCCTTCCCGTCTGGTCAATTTTGGGTAGGTAGCCTTGAAGGACAGTGTTGCCTTTTTTTAATTTTTGCATTTCATTGCGTTGAACGGCCATTATTCCTTTGATGTGGGAAGCCATCCGGCGATTCCATTCTTGTATTTTTTGCATTAACGCCAACAGCTCTTGCATTTGAGCGCTTTTCTTGAGCTCTTGATGCTTTCGGATGAGTGCAAGAATTGCGTTGTCGTTTTCTTTGACGCTTTCTTGTAATTCATTCAATATAGCGCATAACGAAAAAATCGATTCATTGTCTCTGGATTGGATGGATTTTTCAATTTTTTCATTACACTCGGCGATTAGTTTGTACTGATCGAGTGATTGCTGAATAAGTATATGTTCCATTTTACATTGCCGCCGCTAATGGTCTGTAGGCTACTGTTCCTGGAGCATGTGTTCCAGATGCTTCTCGCAGTTCTTTTTTATTGGATTCTATGGCTTGCGCCCATGTTGTTCTCAATTCAGAGAGCAGCTTCTTCACTTCCAACAAGGGCTCGACGTTATTTTTGAGATTTGCATCCATCATCCGGTTGAGCATGTACCCGTAAAGCGCGTCCAGGTCTTCGGCCAGTTTCGTGTTCTGGGAGTGATCAAGCGTAGCCGCGAACTCGGAGATAATAGCAGAGGTTTTGTTGATGTAATAGGCCCGCTTGTCGATTACTCCGTTTTCAATTGCCTGGATGGCAAGGGAAACGAACCGGATGGCGCCGTCATACAGCATGAGCATCAACTGTTCCGGCGAGGCGGCGTTGACCGTGTTGACCATGTATTGATTGGTATATCCGTTCATTAGTTGCCCCCACTCACCATGTTGTTAAGGATCGACATTTGTTGAGTCAGGTATGAAGATTGTGAGTTCAAACCGCTAACCAGGGTTTCCATGGCGCTGAATTGCGCTTCCAGGGTTTTCTGTCGCTGTTCGAGCCGGGCTTCCGTGGAATCTATTCTGCTGTCTATCCGTTTTATATTGCTGTTTATGCTTTCTTTTCTTCCCTGAAGTAAACCGGTTCCGGAATTCGTCACATCGTACAGGTAATCTTTGAACTGGGTTGCCAAACCCTCGGTCCCCTCTTCACCGGCCAGCAGACTGGCAACGCTGTCGAGATTGGTGTTGATTGCCGAAGAGAGGGTCTTGTCATTGATTACCAGAGTGCCGTCTTTCTGGGTCTCAAAACCGAGTTGCGACATGCTTGTGAACACCCCGGAATTTTGCAACGGTTTGGTCAGCATGGTTTGCAAGTGGCGTTTGATGGCGTTGACGCCTGAGTCGCCGCCTAGTACGCCGCCACCTTCCGCATTGATCACTGATTGGCCTGTAATAAAACTAATCACCTCATTATATCCGGTGGCGAACGCCTCTATGGTCGATTTGATGCTGGCTTTGTCGACGGAGATGTTGAGGCTGGTGGTCTTGCCTGTTTCAGCCTTGAGCAAGTCCAGCGTCACCCCCGGGATAGCCTCAGTCAGGGTGTTGGAATCGCTGTAGATGTCGACCGTGTCCACCCGAATGTGCGCCTGAGCGGCCGCTTGAACCGGAGGGTTGACAATCGTGCCGCTGCCGTTGTCGACATTGAAATTACCTAGCGCATACGTGCCTCCGGTTAACGCACTGCTGTTGAGCGAAAAGGTCTTGCCGACATTTTCGCCGGTCAGGGCGAGTCGATACGGCGTGCCTGTTCCGTCATTGATGATGGCGGCGGACACGCCGAGATCGGCATCATTAATGGCACTCATAATCCCTTCGAGGGAGTTGTTCTTCGAAGTGATTTCTATGCTGTGGCTCTTGCCGTCCACCGTCAAAGCTAAATTTCCTAAGCCAAAGCTTGCATTCGTTTTGCTGGCAACGCCGGTTGCTGCAACCGATTTCTGCACCTGAGCCAAGGAAACCACTTCCACCTGATAGCTGGTTCCAGGCAGCGCTTCCCTGGAAACAGAGGCGGACAGAAATTCCTCCGAGCTTTGTTTGACGGAGCGTTGCAGCAGAGTGTCTTTGTAGTTGAGATTTTTAATGGAATCGGAAAAGGACTTTAACTTGGTGTCCAGTTCGGTGAATGCAGACAACCGATTGTTGAGCCACGTTTTATCTGCTTCGAGCCTTGTGATGGGTTGTTTCTCGAGCGACATTAATTGCTCGATGATGGATCCGGTCTCAAGTCCTGTTGCGAGGCCGCCGAATTGAATAGTCATGGCTCTCTTCTCCGTTAAGGCTGATCAGCTGACAGTGTTGACAAAATTACCGCTAATTTCTTTGAGTTGTTTGCTTAAATTTACCAATTCCTCAGGCGGAATCTGTCGTATGACCTCATCGGTGTCGCTGTCGACGATCTTTACGATCAGTTCGTCAGAACCACTGTCGCGCTCAAATCGTACGCTGTACAAGCCCTCTTCGGTTATGGATTTAATTTGGCTGAGCAACTCCTCTGGTTGCATTTTGCTTTCTTCCTGAGAACCGATCGGCTGTTGTTGCTCAATTTCCTTACGTTGATTATCCACCTTCTGGGACGGCTCGTTGACCCGTGGCGGACTGTAGTTGGCGACGCCGACTGCTTCGATATTCATCTGTTTACCTCCTTGTAATAGGAAAAATATCAGAGCCTGAAGGGGCCGGATCGGCCCCTTCAGGGAAGGTGAGTGTTACTGAAGCAAGCTTAGGGCCAACTGTGGGGTCTGGTTGGCCTGGGCCAATATGGAGACTCCGGCCTGCTGAAGGATGTTCTGCTTGGTCATGTTGGAAGTTTCCTGAGCGATGTCAGCATCCAGGATCCGCGACCGTGCAGCCGAGACATTCTCGGAGATGTTCTGCAGGTTGGAGATGGTGGATTCAAACCGGTTCTGGATGGCGCCGAGGTTGGCGCGTTCGCTATCGATAACGCTGATGGCGCTATCAATAACCGCCAGCGAATCCTCTGCCCCTTGCTTGCTGCTGATGTCAATAGAGGCGACGTCGGAGAGTTCACTGCTTTCGGTGTCGGCACTTAGAACAGATACATCACCAGCTGTATCTGTCGTTATTGAGTAAGATTTATCTGAACTGAAGGTGACGCTGCCGCCGACAACAGCACTATTATTTGTAGCGATACTCTCCGCTGCGCCTGTTAGGGTTTCGCCATCTGCCTGCATGCCTTGCATATCAAAGCCGCTGGCCCCGGTAACGGAAAGACTTATGTCGTATCCTTCTGAATTTTTGAGAATAATAGAAGATTTATCTGTTGACAGTTCCGCCGTGATGCCCGTCTCGGCAGATTGGTCGTTGATAGCGGCGGTCAAATCCGTGAGGTTGGTGGCATCGGTTACGTTGGCTGAAATGGTGACGTTGTCGTCATCCGTAGTTAGGTCGTCATTTTTGCCATTTAAGAGGAAACTAACTGTTCCTTCAGTAACATTACTGATTTGTGCATACGTGACTGCAGTCGCACTTACGCCGCTGTTTTTGGTTTCGGCATTGATTGATTGAGCGATTGTCTTGGCTGTATCATTAGCTGCAACCGTAACGTCAGCCTTGCCAAGGGCGCCAGAGATTGAAAGGGTCTGCCCGCCTACATTATTGACTAAGCTTGCTGATGCTACGCCAGCTACAGCTACGGCCTCATTGACAGAACCGGCACTTTCATACTGATGAGCGCCGATCTGGGTAGAAGCAGCCCCACCAACGGAGAAGGATATGGTCTCACCCGCATTAGCTCCCACCTGGAAGGACTGAGCGGTAAATGTGCCATCAAGCACCTTCTTGCCGTTGAAGGAGGTGGTGCCCGCAATACGATCCAACTCCTGTTGCAACTGGGCGACCTCTTTCTGCAGAGAATCTCGGTCGGTGCCAGTGTTAGAATCGTTGGCCGATTGGACGGCCAGTTCACGCATGCGCTGAAGGATGTTGGTGCTTTCCTGCATTGCCCCCTCAGCAGTCTGCGCTAAAGAGATGCCATCGTTGGCGTTACGCGCGGCCTGATTAAGACCACGAATTTGAGAGGTCATCCGGTCGGAAATTGCTAGACCGGCTGCATCATCCTTGGCAGAGTTGATCCGAAGACCACTTGAGAGACGCTGCATGGATTTTGCAAGGTTTGCTTGGCTTGCGCCGAGATTACGTTGAGCGTTGAGAGAAGCTACGTTTGTGTTGATTGAAAGTGCCATGATATTCCTCCATGAATATTGAATTGGCGTGTGGTACGTTTGGCATCCTTGCCAGTTAATTTGTGCTGCTGTGAATTTGCGGGCCCTGATTGCCGCCGATTGGCGCCTCCTGCCAAGATAATCTGAATATGGATTAATTTTTGGTTCGTTGCTCTAGGGGAGTCGTTCCCCTTAAATTGCGTATCGAACGTGCGGCGAGAAAACTTTAGGAGTTTTTATAAAAAAAGTTTTTTTGAAAGGAAGTGGAGAAAGATTCTCATTTTTTACTTAAGGGGGCGTTGATCGTCGGGCATTGGTCACGTGTTTTTATGGATACCTGGGGTAAAATGAGTAGTTTCAATATGTTGTATTTTTGGTTGGGGTTGGGGCGTGTTCGGTGACTCACGACCGTGTTCATAGGAATGATGCAATCGAAAAAATGATCAATGCGAAGTGCAATTTGGATTGTCAAATTTCTTTATATCTTCGTAGCCCATCCGCGAAGCGATAAACTCCTTCAATTGCGTTATGTTCATCCAGGCTTCGGGGAAGGCCGTGTAACCAATAATATGCACGGCATTTTTTTTACTGAGTAGGGAAACGCTCCGGACTATGTCCATGGCTTGTTCCTTTTTTCCACACATTCCTAAAACAATTGCATAGCTGGGAAGCCAAACTTGGTTCATGCGCCCCTGTGTATAATCAAGCTGCATCAGATCCAGGCCAAGGCTGCTATTGCCGAGCCTGACTTGTAGCCAGCCGACAGTGGTTTGCCAACTCTCGAGTCTAGCATCGGTCCGATACGCCTGTTCGACAGGGTGTAGGGCTTTGTCGAATGCGCCTATCGCGGTGAGATACAGTGCTTGAAACAACATGTGGGTGATTGAATGGGGTTTATTGTTTTTGTCCTTGTTGTGCTGGTCTCGGAAAAACTCCTGCCCTTTACCGCATAAATATCCCCACCAGCCTAACCGGCTATACCCATCACGGAGCGTGGCGCTTTCCGAGTATGCCTCCGCGACGAGAGCCATCGCTTCGGGCCAGCATCCCAGACATCCCTTGACAACAGCCAAGTATGTTTTCCAGTCAGGAGAAAGACGATTCAACCCTTGATCTTTTAGCAACCATTCATGTGCCGTGACCCAATCCCTGTTTTCCATGTTAATCCACCCCAGTCGAGCGAAGCCGTCCTTGAGTTGAGGATTTTGGTTGTACGCCTGGGTAATTAATGTTTCTGCCTGTGCAGGGTCCCCCGTCCTGCCGTAGAGTTGAGCGATATTGACCTGCCATCCTGGTGAGACTCGCCCTGTTGCGAGGTCGCGCTCAGCCCATTGCAACGCTGCAACCCAATCCCTGTTTTCCATGTTAATCCACCCCAGTCGAGCAAAGCCGTCCTTGAGCTGAGGCTTTTGGTTGTACGCCTGAGTAATTAATGTTTCTGCCTGTGCAGGGTCCCCCGTTCTGCCGTAGAGTTGAGCGATATTGACCTGCCATCCTGGTGAGATTCGCCCTGTCGCGAGGTCGCGCTCAGCCAATTGCAATGCCGCAGACCACTCTTTTTTTTCTGCTTGTATCCATCCTAATCGAGCAAAACCGTCTTTGAGGGTCATGTCGGCTGTGTAGGCTGATTCGATGAGTGCAACAGCATGGTCAAAAGCACCTTGTCGTCCATACAACTGCGCCAGATTAACACGACCTCCTGGCGTCAGCCGATCTCGTATCTCGTCTTGCACCGCAAGCTTAAACGCCTCGTGCCAGTTCTGTTGTTCTGTGTGCAGCCATCCCAATTGAATAAAACTGTCTTTGAGGTCAGGGGCCTCGTCGCATGCATTGGCGAGCAATGTCTCTGCCCTGGTGAAAATATTTTGCTTGCCGTAAAGGTGCGCGAGGTACACCTTCCATTCAGGAGTCAAACGCTCTTCCATTTCGGCATGCTGAATTTGGTCAAAGGCTTGAGGCCACTTCAGTTTCTCTAGAGCCTCCTTTATGCAACGCAAGCCCGTTGCATAAACCTTTTCGGCTTCTTCAATTTCATCAAAAAGAATGAGGCAACGATACCAAAGGCAGCATAGATCACCCAGGATACGATAAAAAACTGTCATCCTGTGGTCATGATCCATTTCTTGATTATTGCCAAGGTCTTCGCCTAAGGCTGCATCAAGAGCTTGACCGAACCCTTTCCAACTGAATTTTTCCAAGGCAACGGCATGAAGCAGGTTGTCTTTTAGCTGCTGTAGCTTCTCAGAACTGGGGGTGGGATATGGTTCCCAATTTTTTTTCTCTTTGGCAGGAGCGAAAGCATTGAGTATTTTTTTTATATCTGCTCGTTTTTTATTATACTTCCCCCCTTGTGTTGCCGAGGAACGCTGCGTTTTTGCTCCGGTGATCAGGGCTCCGTCCGAGAGGTTGACGACCGAAATGCCTTGAGCATTTGCCGTGATACATTTTTCGATAACGATTTTGGTCCTGAGATGCTGCGAGATCGTTTGGATGGGGCCCGTGCCAGCGAAATTCGGCTCAACCAAGCTTTGCAGGGCCCGTTCCGCATAGCTTGTTGATCTTCCTTGGCTGCGGTTGTCTTCATAAAATGAGCCCCGCGCATGATCTTGGCTGAGTTCTCTAAAACCGCAGTCACAGCCGAGCAGGTATATTGCTGCTGGCTTGACAAAACAGGCAAATGAAAAGGCAAGATTGGTTGTTGATGGGTGGGTCTCTGTGAGGCTTTGGTGAAAATGCACCACAGAGTTTTTATGAGTGTCGGCACAGAGCAAGGGAGTTTTGAAATTTGCGATGAGGTGTGGCGGGGCCTTGTAATCGGTCACAAATGGAATCTCAGGGAAAAGCTGAAGCGTTTCTGTGAAATTATAGTTAATGACGGCATCTAGGTTGAACTGGAAATCGGGCTTTATGCCATGTTTACGTAAGATCTTCACTGAACTGTGAACGGCAAATATGACAAGGTTGTGCTGGTTTTTTTTTAACCAATCCAAGTCATTTTCCAACGAAGGACCGGTTGCAACAACGGCAATCCTGCACTGTTTGGAAACTTGTGGCCGTGTGGTCAGCAACGGCAAACACTGATTTAAGGATATCACCCCATGCATCAGACCGTCGAGTTCATTGTCAAGTGGGTAGAGCAGATTGGTGTTTGTCGCCTGGAGACTCTTGATTGATTCGATGAAGAAATGCGCTTTATCAAACGGGTAGCCACACAGTATTCTGGTCCACATCATTGGCGTGATGCGTAACAAACTGAAAAAAGATTCAATGGGTGCGGCTGTGGTTTCCTCCCCGATGGCCAGATAAAGGCCGCCAAGACGGTTTTCGATTTCGAGATAGTCGAGGAAATAGCAGGAGACCTCAAAACGCTCCGGTTCTGGTTCAATGAAAAGTGCCGTGGTTAGTTCCGTATGTTCAAGATAGTGCGCTATGTGCAATCCGTGGAATATCCCAAGGAATACAACCGGCGGCGAAAATTTTTTACCGTTATCCAATTCTTTCAGATTGATCCGGGCACCGGCAAGCCGTGTGGATAAATCTGGGAATGCCTGATGCAACTGAGTGGAGAATTCATTTACGATTGCATAATGTTTTGGATACTGATGCAACATCGGTATCTGGAAATTAAAAAGATCGACCCATGCCTCGTGAGTCCACCCGCCCAGCATCTCGGCAAAACGATCCAGTCCGGCTTCCGGGTGGGCAAGTTGACCTGATCGCTCATCAGTTAAGCTGAGGAATGTATCCGTTATATCAATGCAGTATGGGCATTTTGTGTCGTTAATGAACTGCAAGAGGGCTGGATGCTTTGATCTGAAAAAATCGAGATTTTTTTGATATACGGTTTCCAGTATTTCAGGACGGGAAGCCGGAGCGACTGCCCGGAGTCGTTCAATGATATTGAAGCTCATTTGATTAGCATGTTGACGTTGATTTCTGAGTGGGCAATGTTGTTAACATAAGGAAATACCTCGTTAAGGTATTGTGAGTTGACACAGCGTAACCCGAAAGCAATGGATTCGGGAGGTTAAGTGGAAGAAGGTGCGGTTTCCAAATAAAATATTTCAGACCTCAAGGTTGGGAAGCCTGCAGGGCCTAGTGTCTTGTCAACTTTCTAGTGTCGGATAGAGGCGCGCCAGCTTTATCCGCGCATCCTTCGTTGTGAATTGCCAGTTTACTTTGGACTGTCGATTGTTCCGGTGTTTTTGCCAAGCATT
>Ga0074197_1002594_pt1 | contig 12287 bp, 11 predicted proteins | sample EPASupsiteSAE305_FD_64526 | JGI IMG/M metagenome (GOLD analysis project Ga0074197, IMG submission 64526) | Bioremediated contaminated groundwater microbial communities from EPA Superfund site, New Mexico - SAE3-05 reassembly with SPADES | ecosystem: Environmental > Aquatic > Deep subsurface >...
GATACCGGCGCTCAGGCGTTCGCCAAAGGACGCGACAAGATCGAGCGTCCGCGGCGACAGGTCGCTCACCAGAGAAATTCCCAACAAGAGAGAGGACAATTCCCCGAGGAGAGCATTCGTGCTGGCCGTCGCCGTCGCCTCAAGAGGGGGGGCCAAAAGAGCGGCAATCATCGAATGATGCCGCTCTGATATTGTCTCAAAAAGGAGCCGCCATTCCCCTCCCTCACTCGCACACTGCGCGGCTTGCAGAAGGGAATCGGTAATGCCCGAAAATGCCGAGACTACAAAAACGCGCTCGCCAGAATCTTTTGCGATGGTGACGAGCGCACGGACCGCTTCGGGGCTGCCCACCGAAGTACCGCCAAATTTGAGAATTTTCATCGTACGCTCCACACTTCTGTGTGTTTTTCAGATTGGGCGACTATATCATAAAAATGCAGAGCAGCGGAATATCCTTACAGAAGCACCTCTCAGCCAAGCACCGACAAAAGCACACCCGCCGCGACCGCCGAACCGATAACGCCAGCGACATTCGGACCCATGGCATGCATCAAGAGGAAGTTGGTCGGATCTTCCTTGGCGCCGACGACCTGGCTGACGCGCGCCGCCATGGGCACCGCTGAAACACCCGCCGAGCCGATGAGCGGATTCACTTTGCCGCCAGTGACCCGGTACATTATTTTGCCGAATAGCACACCACCGGCCGTGCCACAGCAGAACGCAAAGAGTCCAAGCGCGATGATCATCAGCGTCTGAGGATTCAGAAATTTGGCAGCGCTCGCGGTGGAGCCCACCGAAACGCCGAGAAAAATCGTCAGGATGTTGATGAGGGCATGCTGTGCGGTGTCGGAAAGCCTGTCGGTGACACCCGATTCCCTGAAAAGGTTGCCGAGCATGAGAGACCCGACAAGAGGCACCGCCGCCGGCAGCAAGAGACCAATCAAAAGAGTCACGAGAATCGGGAATACGATGCGCTCCGCCTTCGATACTTCCCGCAGCTGAGCCATTTTCACCTGTCGCTCTTTTTTCGTCGTCAGCGCCTTCATGATGGGAGGCTGAATGAGTGGCACAAGCGCCATGTAAGAGTACGCCGCGATGGCAACCGGCCCCAGCAGCTCGGGTTTCAGGCGCGAAGTGACATAGATCGCCGTCGGGCCGTCCGCACCACCGATAATCGCGATGCTTCCGCACGATTTTAAATCAAAGCCCATGTAATACGCCGCGATGAAGGGAATGAATATCCCCAATTGCGCAGCCGCGCCGAGCAAAAGGCTCCAGGGGTTTGCGATAAGAGGGCCGAAGTCCGTCATTGCGCCGATTCCAAGAAAAATGAGCGGAGGATATATTCCAAGCTTCACGCCTTGATACAGGTAGTAGATGAGGCCTCCCACCAGCCCATCCTTTGGCCCGTCCGTAATGCCGCTCATAGGAATATTTGCCAGCAGCATGCCGAAGGCAATCGGGACGAGCAAAAGCGGCTCATATTCGCGTGCGATGCCGAGGTACAATAAAACGCAGGAAATCACCAGCATCAGGAGCTGTCCCCATGTCATGGCAATAAAGCCAGTCGAGGAAATAAAATGGGAGAAAAATTGTTCCATGGAGAAATCCCCCTCCCTACGCGAGATCGACGAGCGGGTCGCCAGTGTTCACAGAGGCACTCGCAGGAATGCGAAGCGCAACAACAGTGCCGTCCTGCGGAGCGACAATTTCATTCTCCATCTTCATGGCTTCAAGAAGCAGCAACACATCACCACGCTTTACCTGCTGCCCCACAATGACTTTGAAAGACAGTACCGTGCCAGGCATAGGCGCCTTGACTGTGATGATGGAACCGCCATTTGCGGGGGCCGCGGGCTGAACGGGGGCGGCAGGCGCGGCATTGGGGGCCGGCGCGCTTATTACCGGTGTCGGAGCGGCAGCTGGTACATGCTTTGCTCCACCAAGCTCCTCAACAGTCACATCATAGGATTTGCCATTTACTGTAATTCTATATTGCTTCATAATATATTACTCCTGATCAATTCCGTGCATTATTTGCGAGCGAGGCGCTCGACCCTGCCCCATACGGGGGTGTTGAAACCGCCACTGCTTTCTGCCTGTGCCTGACGCACCTGCGTAATTGCAAAAGAACCTATTTCAGAACTGCTCGCCGCGGCGACCGCGGCAGTCAATACGGCGACCAATGTTTCTTCTTCCTGCGCCGAGAACTCGCCCGCGGTTTGAGACGCGCTTCCGTCTGCAGCCAAAACAGTTTTTTTTGTCACCTCAATAATCTGGGGAAGCGGAGCAGGCTTTCCATGCTCTCTGCGTTTGAGGGCACCGAAAAACCCGGGGAATCCAAGCAGGAACAGTATTATAAGAAATAGCACCACAAACACCGTAATGATGCCGAGAAGCATAATCATCCAAGGATTTGTCATGTGCGGCCTCTCAGACGGGAATATTCCCGTGCTTGCGGGAAGGTGTGCTCTGGCGCTTGCCCAGAAGGGTATTCAGGGCATTACACAGGCGCATGCGCGTATGGGAGGGCTCGATGACATCGTCCACATAGCCCCGGGCTGCCGCCATATAGGGGTTCGCAAAACTGCGCTTGTACTCTTCAATCTTGTCTTTGCGCATGGTTGCGGGGTCCGCCGACTCCTCGATTTCTTTCTTGAAGATGATGTTTGCGGCACCTTCCGGCCCCATGACCGCGATTTCGGCAGTCGGCCAGGCGAAAACTTGGTCAGCGCCGAGATGCCGCGAGCACATCGCGATATAGGCTCCGCCATATGCCTTGCGCAGAATCACGGTCAACTTCGGCACGGAGGCTTCCGAGTACGCGTAGAGAAGCTTTGCGCCATGCCGGATGACGCCACCGTGTTCCTGGCCGACGCCGGGCAAGTACCCGGCCGTATCAGTCAGGGTAAGAAGCGGCATATTGAACGAATCACAGAATCGGATAAAGCGCGTCGCCTTGTCCGATGCGTTGATGTCGAGGACGCCCGCAAGATGCTTGGGCTGGTTTGCGATAATGCCGACAGAACGGCCCGCGAGCCGCGCAAAGCCGGTGACAATATTCTTCGCATAATCGGGCTGTACTTCGAAGAAATCCGCGGAATCCACGATCCGCGTGATGATATCGCGGACATCATAAGGTTTGTTCGGAGAATCCGGCATCAAATCCGCGAGCGCATCGTCGGTGCGGTTCGGATCGTCGCCGATATCCATGACCGGCGGATCTTCGACATTGTTCTGCGGCAAATAGGAAAGCAGCTTGCGAATCGCCTCAATCGTCGACTGTTCATCGGGGAAGCTGAAATGTGACACGCCCGAGACTTCGGAGTGCACGCGCGCGCCACCAAGGTCCTCCGCGCTCACTTCTTCGCCGGTCACCGCCTTGATGACCTGTGGCCCGGTTATGAACATGTTGCTGGTTCCCTCGGTCATAAAGACAAAATCGGTGAGCGCCGGCGAATAGACCGCGCCACCGGCGCATGGACCCATAATCACTGAAATCTGAGGAATAACACCCGACGCGAGCGTGTTGCGGTAAAAAATTTCACCATACCCGGAGAGCGCGTCCACGCCTTCCTGAATGCGCGCTCCGCCCGAGTCGTTGATACCGACCAGGGGACAGCCAATTTTTACCGCCAGGTCCATCACCTTACAGATCTTCGCAGCGTGCATCTCGCCAAGACTTCCACCGATAACGGTAAAATCCTGGGCAAACACGCAGACGTTCCTGCCATTGACCAACCCGTAGCCAGTCACGACACCTTCGCCCGGAGCGTCGATCTTGTCCATCCCGAGCTGGGTCGCCCGGTGTTCGACAAACGCATCCAGTTCCATGAAGGTCCCCGGATCGAGCAGCATCTCGATCCTCTCGCGAGCGGTCATCTTGCCTTTCTCATGCTGTGCGGCAACCCTCTTCGGGCCGCCGCCGGCAAGCACTTTCGCTCGGCGCTCCTCAAGCTCCTTCAGCTTTTTCTCCATACAAACCGTCCTTATATAATTACCTCCAGCGGGGAGGTTGCTTTTCACAATAATAAATTAGTGCGAATTCTACGCCCGTTCGCAGAGCTCGACAAGCACGCCCCCCGTCGCCTTGGGATGAATAAAGGCGATCCGTGCGCCCCCCGCCCCATGACGCGGCGTCTCATCTATAAGCCGAATACCCTTTGCCTTGAGTTCGGCCAGCGCATCGTCGATATTCGCGACTCGGAAGGCCAGATGGTGGACACCCTGCCCTTTCGCAGCGAGGAATCTGCCGATCGGCCCTTCAGGATCAGTTGTCTCGAGGAGCTCGATTTCACTCTCACCGATGGGCATGAAGGCGGTCTTCACCTTCTGGTCTGCCACTTCCTCGATGCCGTGGAGAGGAAGGCTCAGGATGCCCTCCCACACGGGAAGGGACGCGTCGATTTTTTCGACCGCAATGCCGATATGGTCAAGTCTGAGGGTGTTCACGGGGTGCTCCTTGTTCTGGAATGCTGTGGAAAAGCGCCACTCCGGCGCTGTATACGTCCAGTTCACGGGAAATTACTTTTTGCGCAAGATCATCCCGAACCTTCGAAAGCTCTGAAAGGCTCAAAAGATGCGTTATTTCATCGAAGACGAACTGGCCCAGCTGGTAGCGAATGGATTCGAGCCGTTTGCGTTCCAGCTCACCGGTATTCTTGAGTCGCTCAAAATGACGGGCAATGGCATCGGCGAGTTCGGGGACTCCCACGCCCGTCTCCGCTATTGTCTTGAGCACTGGGGGAAACGGGACTGCCGGGACGCCAGGGCCGGTCGGCGCAGCGGGCGCGGCCCGCTCCAGTCCCGCGTGGTGCATGAAATCGGGATCGCGCGCGGCCAGTGTATCGGGCCCGCCCGCGGGCGCCTGGCCGCCGCGCAGCTGGACCTGCGTTTCGAGCATCGCGCGGAGCTCACGCACCACGCGGTCCGCGCCGTCCCTGTCCGCCTTGTTCACCACGAAGATATCCCCTATTTCCATGATGCCCGCTTTGATCACCTGGATATCGTCCCCAAGACCCGGCACGGACACGAGGACCACGGTGTCGGCGACTCTCACTATGTCGACTTCGGACTGGCCGACCCCCACTGTCTCGACAAGCACAATATCGTAGCCCGCGGCGTCGAGCACGCGAATCGCGGCGTGCGTCGCCTTCGAAATGCCTCCGAGGCTCCCGCGCGTCGCGAGGCTCCGGATAAAAACCCCCGTGTCAGTCGCGTGACTCTGCATCCGCAGGCGGTCGCCCAAAATCGCGCCGCCAGAAAAGGGACTCGAAGGGTCTACCGCAAGCACACCCACTCTCAGGCCGCGCGCCCTGAACTGAGTGATCAATTTATCGGCGAGGGTGCTCTTGCCCGCGCCGGGCGGTCCTGTGATGCCGATGACCTGTGCGCGCCCCGCATGGTCCTTCAGGCGATAGAGGGCGGCGTAGGCATCCCTGTCCTGGCTTTCGAGGAGGGTAATGAGACGGGCCGCCGCGCGGACATCGCCTTCAATGCAGCGGCGCACTAATTCATTCATCGGCAAAGCGCTCCGTAACTCTCATACCTCAGTTCAGCGGGCGCTTGAGGTTTGCCCTGATGAACTCTATAGTCTTCGATGTCGGCGTCCCCGGACCGAATATTTCGGCGATTCCCTTCGATTTCAGGAAGGGGATGTCCTCCTCGGGGATGACCCCGCCGCCGAACACGAGCACGTCATCGGCGCCTCGCTCTCGCAGAAGTTCAACCACGCGCGGGAAAAGATGGTTGTGCGCTCCCGAAAGTATCGATAATGCGACGACATCGACATCTTCCTGAATCGCCGCGCTGACGATCTGCTCCGGAGTCTGCCTCAGCCCCGTGTAGATCACTTCCATGCCCGCATCGCGCAGGGCGCGCGCGATGACCTTCGCGCCGCGATCGTGGCCGTCGAGTCCGGGTTTCGCCACCAGTACTCTGATTTTCCGTTCCATCTTCACTCCCCCCTTAGAACATCACATTTGGCTTGTATTCGCCGAATTCTTCGCGCAGCACGCCGCATATCTCGCCGAGAGTGGCGTACGCGCGCACCGCCTCGAGAATAGGGGGCATGAGGTTGTCGGCACCGCTCGCGGCCTTTCTGAGCGAAGCCAGCGCCGAGTCGACGTTGTTCTGATTCCGGTTCGCCTTGAGAGAGGCGAGTTTCTGCCTCTGGTGCTCCCCGACTGCCGGATCAACGCGCAAAAGCCCTTTGGGCGGATTCTCCTTGACCTGGAACTTGTTGAGACCTACGATGATGCGCTCGTTTTTCTCGACGTCCATCTGCCATGCATAGGCCGAATCCTGGATTTCCTGCTGAATGTACCCCTGCTCTATGGCCTTGACCGCGCCGCCCAGATCGTCGATGCGTTTGATGTACTGAAGCGCTTCTTTCTCGATGCGGTCGGTGAGGCTTTCGACATAGTATGAGCCGGCGAGCGGGTCCACAGTCTCCGCGGCGCCCGATTCGTAGGCGATGATCTGCTGGGTGCGAAGGGCGATGCGCACCGCTTCTTCGGTGGGAAGCGCGAGCGCCTCGTCGCGCGAATTGGTGTGCAGCGACTGCGTGCCTCCGAGGACCGCCGCGAGCGCCTGCAGCGTGACGCGGATGATGTTGTTGTCGGGCTGCTGCGCCGTCAGCGTTGAGCCGCCGGTCTGCGTGTGGAAGCGGAGCATCCAGCTCTTCGGATTTTTCGCGCCGAAGCGGTCGCGCATGATGTGCGCCCAGACCCGGCGGGCGGCGCGGAATTTCGCCACTTCTTCGAAAAGGTCATTGTGCGCGTTGAAGAAGAACGACAGGCGCGGCGCGAACTCGTCGACATCGAGTCCGGCCCTGATCGCCGCCTCGACATAGGCGATGCCGTCCGCCAAGGTGAAGGCGACTTCCTGTACCGCCGTGGCGCCCGCTTCCCGGATATGATAGCCGGAGATGGAAATCGTGTTCCAGTTCGGCACATGCTTCGAGCAGTATTCGAAGATGTCGGTGATGAGCCGCATCGACGGCGCGGGCGGGAAGATATACGTGCCGCGCGCGATGTATTCCTTTAAAATGTCGTTCTGTATCGTGCCGTTGAGCGCTTCGGCACCCACGCCCTGCTTTTCCGCCACAACGATGTACATCGCGAGAAGCACGGCCGCGGGAGCGTTGATCGTCATGCTCGTCGAAACTTTATCGAGCGGGATGCCGCCAAACAGCACTTCCATGTCGGCGAGTGAATCTATGGCGACGCCGACTTTCCCGACCTCGCCCTCCGAGAGCGGATGGTCGGAGTCATATCCGATCTGCGTGGGCAGGTCAAAGGCCACGGAGAGCCCCGTCTGCCCCTGCTCGAGCAGGTATTTGTAGCGCGCGTTCGATTCCTCGGCGGTCCCGAAACCCGCGTACTGGCGCATCGTCCAGAGCCGCCCGCGGTACATGGTGGGCTGTACGCCTCGCGTGTAAGGGAATTCGCCCGGCAGACCAAGCTGACGACTGTAATCGGAATCCACCTGATCAAGCGGCGTATATACGCGGTCGACGGGTGCATTTGAGCCTGTCACGAACTGTTTTTTGCGTTCGGGATATTTTTCGTTCGCCTTTTCGACCCTGGCCTTCCACACATTGAAATCTTGCTCGAGTTTTTCGAAGTCAACCATTTGATCCTCCTCGGGACGTCGCTCTATCGCCGCGCCTTTTCCGCGCACGGCATCGCTAGTGAGCCGCCTTCGCTTGTGCCGCGAGGGCCAGGCCTTCCTCAAGCGCCGCAAGGTTGAGGTCCTCTGTCCCTTTCGGCACACGACTTCGAACCGCCTCTTTCAGCGCTTTCGGCGAGGCGATGCCGGAGATGCCGCCCAGCACGCCGAGCGCGACCATGTTTGCCACGACAGCCCGCCCAAGTTTCTTGGACGCCGTTTCGAGGATGGGCAGCGCCACCACCGGCACTCCCGCGGGCGGATCGATCTTCACGGTCGAATCCGTAATAATGATGCCCTTTTTCATCGAAAGTCCGTAACTTCGGTATGCATCCGATGTCAGCGCAAGCAAGAAATCGGGCGCAGTCGCCTTCGGATAATCGATATCGCCGTCGGCGATGACGACCTCGGCCTTGCTCGATCCTCCACGGGCTTCGGGACCGTAACTCTGTGTCTGCACCGCATTCTTGCCGTCCCGAATCGCGGCCTCGGCCAGCACGATGCCCGCGAGCAAAAGCCCCTGCCCGCCCGAGCCGCTCAGTCTGAATTCAACTCGCATCCTGGTACTCCTTTGTTCCGGGCATAGCTGGGATTGGCACGCTGCACTTTGGCGATGACCTCAAGGTACTGCTGCGTAAATTCCGCTTTCTCAATGCTGTGAAGCTCTCCAATGAGAATCTTGCCCTCGCGCTTTTCGGGCGGCAGGGCTGCCGCGGCCTTCACATTGATGGTCTGATCCTTGATCCAGTTGAGCGTGTCCACGGCACCGCCGATTTTATTCTTGCGGCCAAAATACGTCGGGCACTGCGACAGGGCCTCCACCACGGAAAAACCTTTGTGCATGATCGCCTTCGCGATGAGGTCCTCGAGCAGCACATAGTGGTAGGTGGTCGCCCGCGCGACATAGGTGGCACCCGCGGCCTTCGCAAGTTCGCACAGGTCGAAGTTGTACTCGACATTGCCGTAGGGCGCGGTCGTGCCAAGCATGCCGTGTGGCGTCATGGGCGAAGCCTGACCGCTCGTCATTCCATATATATTGTTATTGATAATGATGGTCGTAATATCGATATTGCGGCGCGCGGCGTGGATAAAGTGGTTGCCGCCGATCGCGGCGCTGTCGCCGTCGCCCGTGATAACGATGACCTTGAGGCGGGGGCGCGCAAGTTTTACGCCCGTCGCGAAGGCAATGGCGCGGCCGTGCGTGGTGTGGAGCGTATCGAAATCGAGATACCCGACCGCGCGGCTCGAACAGCCGATGCCGGACACCACGACGATATTGTTCTTATCGAGCCCCAGCTTGTCGATCGCGCGGACGAGCGCGCCCGTCACTGTGCCATTGCCGCAGCCCGGGCACCAGATATGGGGAAGCCGGTCCTGCCGGAAGTAGGAAAGGAATTCAGCCATTAGAGTGCCTCCTTGATCGCGGCGAACACTTCGTCAGGGTGGAAGAGCTCTCCATTGACTTTTCCGAGCCTGATGACGGGGCGTTCGCAGCCCGCGGCGCGTTCGATCTCGAGGGCGAGCTGACCAAGGTTCATTTCGGGCACGAGGATTCTTTTGGCGGGGGCAAGCAGGCGGCGCACGGTCGCCGTGGGGAACGGCCATATGGTTTTGGGCCTGAACATGCCAACTTTGTACCCTTCACTGCGGGCCCGGCGCACTGCGGAGAGGGCCGCCATCGCCGAAGAGCCGAAAGAAACAACCGCCAGATCGCAATCTTCAAGCCCTTCGGCAAAATAATCGGCCAAATCGTCAGCTCTGTTTTCGACTTTCAGGTTGAGCCGGCGCATCAAGACAGAGGCGACCGCGGGCTTGCTCGACGGGGCGCCATTTTCATCGTGGAAAAGCCCCGTGCAGTGCCAGCGGTAGCCCATGCCAAATGGAGCCATAAGCGGCACGCCGCCATTGGGATCCGCGGCATAGGGTTTGTAACCGGCAGGGTTTTGGGGCATGGCCCTCATGGGTATCTTATAGCTTCCGGGATCGGGCAGGACTACTTTTTCGCGCATGTGGCCGATCACTTCGTCGGTGAGCACGATGACTGGCACCCGATACTTTTCCGACAGCTCAAACGCGCGGAACGTGAGCTCGTAGCATTCCTTCACATTGCCAGGCGCGAGCGCGATAATCGGATGATCGCCGTGCGTCCCCCAGCGTGCCTGCATGACATCGCCCTGTGCGGGGCTTGTCGGCATGCCCGTCGATGGTCCGACACGCTGAACATCGATAATGACTAGGGGAATCTCACAGAGACTCGCGTAGCCGATTGCTTCCTGCATGAGTGAAAAACCCGGCCCCGAAGTCGAGGTCATCGCCTTCGCGCCGGTAAGCGAGGCTCCAATGCACGCCGATATCGAGCCAATCTCATCTTCCATCTGGATGAATTTGCCGCCAACCTTGGGGAGCTCTTCCGAGCACATCTCGGCGATCTCGGTCGACGGCGTAATGGGATATCCCGCGTAGAATTCAAGCCCCGCGGCGATGGCAGCCATCGTGCAAGCCTCGTTTCCCTGCATCAGTCTTACTTTTTCAACCATGGTGCGCCTCCGGCGGAAGACTCAAATCGATATGATTGACGCTCCGCTCAAACTTGGACTTTTCCTCGGCCGGATGCACTTCGATTGCGAAATCAGGGCATCGAAGCTCGCACATTCTGCATCCTATACAGTCATCTGGCCGGGCTGGAAAAACCTTGCCGTTTCTCAGCTCCAACACCTGTTTTGGGCAGAAAGCGACACAGATATTACAGCCCTTGCAATAATTCTCCCTGATGATGTGAAAGAATCTTTTTTTGGGTTCAGCCATCTCTTTGCTCTTGTTTGCTGTTCGCCGCACTCAATCCAACAGACTGAGAGGTGTTCCTCCGGAAAAGTGAATTTTTAAAAGGAAATTTGTGCATAAGGAACGTTTACGACGTAGTTTCATTGTACAGGTAATTCCCGATTTTGTCAAAATCTACCGATTTTACGCATAAATCATATATATTGCCGATACTTGCCGCATCCTCCGATTTCGGGTACAAATAATCTATCCTTGGAGAACAGATTATGAAATATGTCAAGATTCGCGACGTGACCCTTCGAGACGGACAACAATCGCAGTTTGCCACGCGCATGACCAACGAACAAGTCAAAGCGGTACTCGATGATTACCGCCAAAGCCACTTCTACGCAATGGAAGTATGGGGAGGCGCTGTCCCCGACTCCGTGATGCGATATCTCGGCGAAGATCCATGGGACAGACTCGCTACCATCAAAAAAGGCGTCGGAGACGCCTCAAAACTGACAGCCCTCTCCCGGGGGAGGAATCTTTTCGGCTATACTCCCTATCCGGATTCAGTCATCGAAGGCTTCTGTAAAAATGCCATCGCCACAGGCATAGACATCATGCGCATTTTCGATGCGCTCAACGATATCGACAACATGAAATCCTCGATCCGTTTTGTGAAAGAAGCGGGCGGGCTGGCCGACTGCGCCGTGTGCTACACCGTCGATCCTCGTTTTACCTTCAGCGATCGAGTCAACGCACTTTTTTCCGGCAAAAAAATCCCGCCAAAGCTCTTCACTGTCGACTATTATGTCAAAAAAGCAAAGGAACTGGCCTCCCTCGGCGCCGACATGATCACCATCAAGGACATGGCGGGACTCATCGATCCGTCCGCGGCCGCGGAACTCATCAAAGCACTGAAAAACGAGCTTGCAGTGCCTGTCGATCTGCACACGCACTGCACTCCGGGATTCGGAGTGGCAAGCCTTCTTGCCGCCATGGTCAATGGCGTCGACATAGTCGACACCGCAGTGCTTTCGTTCTCCGGCGGCCCGGCGGCTCCCGCCTACGAAATCATTCGCGTCTTTGCCGACAGGCTGGGCCTCTCCACCGATGTGGACAACGCCGCGGTCGCGAGAATAGACAGGCGTCTACGTCAGATTCGCGGCGAACTTTCCGCATATGATCAATATAAGAAGCTGCCGCCCGAACTCGACCTTTCCAAAGACAGCCTTCCTCCTCATCTATCAAAGCTCTTTGATGATGCGCTCGAAGCAGCCGTTGGCGGGAAGTACCAGAAATCGCTCGTCATCTGCCAGGAAATCGAAAAAGCATTCTCTTACCCCGATCCCGACGAAATTGTGCGGCATGCGCAGATCCCCGGGGGCATGTACACCAACATGATGGCCCAGCTCAAGGAAGCAAAGCTCCAGCAACACCTGGGCGAAGTGCTCCGCCTTGTGCCCCGCGTGCGCCTCGATTCCGGCCTGCCGCCACTTGTGACGCCTACGAGCCAAATTGTCGGGGTGCAAGCGGTCAACTGCATGATCAGTCTGCACCAAGGCAAGGAGATGTACGAGAATGTCTCGAAGAACTTTGCCGAGCTCATTCTTGGCTCATACGGAAAGACCCCATGGCCCGTCGATCCTGAATTCCGGAATAAAATCTGTGGCACGCGCGAAGAAAAGCCCTATGATACGAGCAAATACCAAGCTCAGGAAAATCCACCCGTAGCCGAGGCCGGCGGGGCACTCCTGGCACAGAACGAAAAAGAACAGCTCCTTCTGGAGCTCTTCCCCTCCGTCGCGACGAAGTTCCTCAGAAACAGAAGAATGGAAGAGTGGAAGACG
>Ga0074197_1002595_pt1 | contig 12283 bp, 12 predicted proteins | sample EPASupsiteSAE305_FD_64526 | JGI IMG/M metagenome (GOLD analysis project Ga0074197, IMG submission 64526) | Bioremediated contaminated groundwater microbial communities from EPA Superfund site, New Mexico - SAE3-05 reassembly with SPADES | ecosystem: Environmental > Aquatic > Deep subsurface >...
CGCATTTACACCGAATTTTTAAGCTTAAATAAAATAATCTCTCTAAACCCATTTCATGAAGAAAAAACATGGCAAAGAAAAGTTTTTTCTTAAATTTGAATGGTTATTAGACAAACTGACGTTACCAACCATTTTAAAAACGCAACTTCACACTTTGGCTGGTTAGTGACAGATTGATTTAAAAATGAATATGAAATAAAATATTTACCCTTTAGACTAACAATAATGGAAAGAATCCCAGCCATACCAAGCGAAGTTCTAGAAAATATCTGCCGAATAATTGCTAATACAGATACAGGTCTTACTGGAACTGAGATAGGTAGATTATTAGCTGAATCGCTCATGCAGGATACAGACCCCACAATGACTAAGTGGAAAAGATTATTTAATGCATTTGCAAATTATCAGAATAAGCAGAAATGTTCTAATAATATTCTTACGTTTCTATCCAAAGCAATGCAACCAGTTAGATACGTAGATAATCCTGAACTTTTTCAACATAGATTGTTAGAGATAAATAAACGACTATGTTTTGTTGGACTTGAATTGAGTGAAAATGCAAAATATAGAAAAATTGATAAATCATCGACCATAACTAATCCATTAGCGGATTCTGATAAGCAATCTTCTACCGAATATGATATTGCGATTTCATTTGCTGGTGAAGATAGAGAGATTGCTGAAAGTATAGCCCAGAAATTGAAAAGTAATGGAACAAAAGTATTCTATGATTCATATGAAAAAGCAACACTATGGGGTAAAGACCTGTATGTTCATCTGAATGATGTGTATAAAAACAAGGCGAAATACTGTTTAATGATTATTTCAAATAACTATAGAGACAAGCAATGGACTAATCATGAAAGAAAAGCAGCACAAGCAAGAGCTTTCAGTCAAAACAAGGAGTATATTTTACCGCTCAAATTGGATGATACTGAAATACCTGGATTAAATGAAACTATTGGATATGTGGATTATCGTAAGAGTAATTCAGATGAAGTCGTTAATTTATTGAAGGATAAACTTAAAGAATAAAAACGGTTGGTAACACGCGGTATAGCAAATAAGGGTTTCAGAGGTATGCGAAGGGTTGTAGCCCGCTCCAACATTTCGTGTAACTTGACAGGTGAATCGCCCGCAATCCCTTACTGGCCATACCGCCACCGTTGTGCGTCAGCTTAAAGACACCCGTAACTGAAAGACATTGAATGAAAAAAATAGACCTTCATACACATACAATTTCGACAATAAGCGACTATCCTTTTGACTTTGATCTTTCAAAAGTTAAAGAGTATGTTGACAAGTTGAAAATAGATGCTCTAGCAATTACGAACCACAATGTTTTTGACTTGGCACAATATTTACAGATTAAAAACAACCTGACAATAACTGTTTTTCCAGGCATTGAAGTCGACTTAGAAGGCGGTCATCTTTTGGTAATAACTGATTCAGACGAATTTGAAATCTCAAACTTTGACGAAAAGTGCAAACAAGTTTCTGCCTTAATTAAAACAAATACGGACACGCTTACAATTGCTCAATTTAAAAGCATTTTTACAGAGCTTCACAAATACATTCTAATACCGCATTACGACAAAAGTCCAGAAATAAAGAAAGCAACAATATTAGATTTGCAACCTCATATTACATCAGGCGAAGTAGCCAGTATCCCAAAATTCAAACGAATGATGAAAGAACAGAACGGGCTAACGCCTGTCCTGTTTAGCGATATGCGTTTTAGTAGAAGTTTAGTTGACTTTTCGACAAGACACACATTTGTTGACCTTAAAGAAATTTCGATAGCAGGAATTAAATCGTGTTTTGCTGACAAATCAAAAATCTCACTAACAAAAGAAAGTGGTAATGACTTTTTTCAAGCTACCGATGATGGTTTAGAATTATCAACTGGCTTAAATATTATTTTGGGCGGTCGTTCTTCAGGTAAAACAGTTACACTTGATAAAATAGCTGCATCATCGGGAAGTGCTAAATACATCAGACAATTCTCGCTTCTTCAAAATGATGAAGAGACTTTTAATAAGACAAACGACAATAGACTAAGTATTATTAATAACAATTATTTAGCTGAATTTAAATTAGTTGTTGAAGATGTTATTCAAGTTGACCTTAAACAAAACCTGATAAGCATAGAAAGTTATTTAGAATCACTTAAGAAATTTGCAACAGAAAGCGAGAAGAAAGACTTGTATTCGAAATGTTTATTATTCAGTGAAGAATTATTTACATTAGAAGATTTCAAAAATCTTGACAAGCTTATTGAATCTGTAACAACACTAATTGAAAACAATGAGTATCAAGACATAATTACCAAATACATCTCGCAGGAAAATCAGATAGGGCTATTAAAAGAGCTAATTCAAAAAGCGATAGTATCAAAAGTTGATAGTGAACAAAAGAAATGGTTGAATTCTATCATTAACGATGTTCAACGTGAGTTGAGAGTTAAAACTACTAGCACTTTTATTGAAAATGTGGATTTTTATAAAATCGCAACTGATGAAATGAAAGTGGCAAAATTCAATCAAGTTGTTTCAGAGCTTAAAAAATCAAGAAATATACACCGAGAAGAATTAGGTAAATTTTCAATTATTACAACTGCTAAGCCACTTGAAAGTGCTTCAGATTTACAAAAAATTGGGCGAGACAAAAAAACATATAGCACAGCACTTAGTAAGTATAATGAACCATATTCCTATGGTCAAAAACTAAGGGAGACAGGTGTTGAAGATGCAAATCTCTATAAGTTCTTCGTAAAAATTGAATCCGTTACACTAAACAAAGACGGATTTAAAGTGTCAGGCGGTGAGCGTTCTGAATTCAACTTAATTCACGAAATAAAGGACGCTACCAAATATGATATTCTTCTAATTGATGAGCCTGAATCTTCTTTTGACAATTTATTTCTTAGAAAGGAAATAAATTCCCTAATTAAGGATATGGCACAACTAATGCCAGTTGTGGTAGTTACTCATAATAGCACTGTTGGTGCATCAATAAAACCAAATTTTGTTGCTATCACTCATAAAAACCTTGAAGATGGAGAATTTGTCTATCGCATATTTACCGGTTATCCATCGGACAAAGAATTGACTTGTTCTGACGGAACAAAAATTAAAAATTATGAAGCAATTCTTAACTGTTTAGAAGCAGGCGAAGATGCTTACACTGAACGAAAAACTCAAACTTATGAAATACTTAAAGATTGAAAGTAATAAAGGTTTATACCGACTTGATATAAGCCAAGATATTTGGACTGACATTGACCAAATCAACAAAGAGCATTTATTGGATTTGCTAAAATATGCATCAACAGGTGAATTTGAAATGGACGAGTATAAGGATGAATTGCTTCAAAATCCTGCACATAATATCATTTATAAAAACATCCATGGCAAGTTCAGTGACTTTTTGAAAAACAAGACAAGGTTTCAGGATAGTGCTGAATCAACTTATAAACAGGCGATTGAAAAATACCAATTAAAATGACAGACAAGAAAGCCGAACGCACAACATCGTATATAAAACATTTGGCAGTCAGTGCGTTATTGAACTTTTCAGCCCGCATCAAAGTTTGTTATAACTTGACAGGGAAGTACTTCGAAATGCCAAACGTTTCATATACCTATCCGTTGGTGGCAATTATAACGAGCTGAATATGAGATGCATTTTTATATTAACAATGATGATTGCTTTTGGATTATTCTCTTTTGGACAATCATGTGCGTCTTTTGAGATTAAGGATATTTTAATCACAGATAGTTCTCAAATTAAGAGTCCAAATGATTTTATCAAAAGTGATTCCGCTTTTTTTCAAGATGAGAATTATTATGTGAGAAAAACTTGTTCTGGAGAATGGGGAGGTAGTATTTGGTTTAAAAATAAAAAAACAGGAATTGAATACTCTTGTAGTGCCACGTGCCCTGTGGTTATAAATAAAATCGGGGACAAATATATCCTAACAAATACACTTGCTCACATGTGTGGTTCTTCAGAAGTGGTTGAAATTGAACATCCCGATTCGATGGATGTATTTAAGATGCCTCCACCCCGAGCAAAGAAAAGAAAAATGGAATATAGATATGTAGGCGACAATGAATCAAAATCAACTAAAGGGACAAATCAACTCGTTGATACGATTTGCGCCATGATACATATTAGTTTTCCCTTTAATGGACAACTTTATCATATTGTATCGGATTCTAAAAAGCTTTATCTAAGTCAGATAAAGGACAATAAATTAGTTACAATTGACACGGTTTTTTGTGGATTAGAAAACTTCTATAAAAAAGGAGATGGTATTTTATACACATACAGCACAGAGGAATTTAAAACGAGAGATAATCACTATGTTGTCTTGTATGAGAACTCTGGATTAGTAGGATTTTTAGACATTTATGAAAATGAGATAAAACTAATTAGATATAAATAACTGCCACCAACAAAAACTATATGTCAAGTCTGGCGGCGGAGGGCGTGCGTAAAGGCGTTCTCGCATCGGCTGTGTATCGGCAGACAGTGTGCCGCTCCGAATTCCAGCCCTGCATATAGTTCCGTCCGTTACCGCCAAGTGTAAGAGACAACGACATAGAAACATTGAAAAGTAAACCATTGTGAAAGGACAGAAAAACGAAATATTGACAAGCCAGAAAAGCCGACACTCAAGCCGACCCAATATTTTTTTTGCCCACCGCACATTTTTTTAAACAATTGCCAACCCACATTGCACACATTGCCAAAGCCCCACAAGCCAACGCTACAACTAAAGCTTTGTCAAAGAGTGCAATCTTGCCGACACTCATTTAGAAATTGTGAAATTTTATTTAGAAAATCAAAACAAATGTTTATTTTTGCTAAATAAAGCAGTTGCATTATGACAGTTTTAGGTGAATTTTTATCTAAGAAATCTATTAAGAAAGCTGATGTCTCAAGAAAAACGGGAATTAGTTCTTCACGTTTGACGGAATTATCTAGAAATGAATCTACAAAGTTAAGAGTTGACGAACTATATTTAATTGCTTTGGCAATTGACGTTCCTCCGAGTGAAATTCTAAACAAAGTTTGTGAACACATAAAACTTAAGAAAGTAAAGTAATGGAAAACCAACCTACATACATAGACTTGTTTGCTGGCTGCGGAGGACTTTCTTTAGGACTTCACAACGCAGGTTGGAAAGGTTTATTTGCTATTGAAAAAAGTCCAGATGCATTTAAGACTTTAAAACATAATCTGATTGATAATAAAAATCATTTCAATTGGCCATCTTGGCTACCAAAGGAAAATATTGAAATTGATAATGCTATTAAGCTATATAAAGACAATTTTGAAAAGTTGAAAAACAAGGTTGATCTTGTGGCTGGAGGACCGCCTTGTCAAGGATTTTCAATGGCAGGCAGAAGAAACGAAAACGACCAAAGAAACAACTTAATCAAATCATATATTGACTTCATAAAAATCATAAAACCAAAGATTCTGTTTTTTGAGAATGTTAAAGGATTTACTATGGAGTTCAAAAAGAATAAAGACAAGGGAAAAGAATATTCGTCTTATGTTGAAAACGCACTTAATAGAGCAGGTTATTTTGTAAAAGGTGAGTTGGTAAACTTTGGAGACTATGGTATTCCACAAAAAAGAACAAGATTTATCCTCGTTGGTGTGAGAAAGGATTTGGCATATGCATCTAAAGAATTAGCTGAAACATTTTTTTCAACAATTAAAGAAAACAGACACTCTTTTCTTTCAGACAAAAACTTAACTGTAGATACTAACCTTAAAGACGCAATATCCGATTTGCTAAAAGCAAACAGGTTGAAAGAATCGCCTGACACAAAAGGTTTTCAAGCAGGAACATATTCTAAAATAAATAGTTCTTATCAAACTTTGATGAGAAAAGGGATCGTAGATGAAATTGCCGATAGTCATCGTTTCCCAAAACACAGACCTGATATAGTTGAAAAATTTGATATAATCTTAAAAACTTGCAGAAAAAATAAAGATATTGATGCTAAGACAAGAGAACATTTTAATATAAAAAAGCATACAATAATTCCTTTAGATAAAAACGACAAAAGCCCAACAATAACAACCCTTCCTGATGATTATATCCATTATTCAGAACCAAGAATTTTAACGGTTAGAGAATATGCGAGGATTCAATCTTTTCCTGATTGGTATCAGTTTAAAAGTAAATATACTACTGGGGGTAAACGCAGAACGCAAGAAGTTCCTAGATATTCACAAATCGGAAACGCTATCCCTCCCCTTTTTGGTGAGCAAAGCGGATTGGTTTTAAAACAATTTATTATCTGATGAGTCAACAACTTAACTTCAAAACAAATGTCCTTTTAAAAAGCATCATTGGTAAAGACCTTATCAATGATGACAATATTGCTATTTTAGAATTAGTTAAAAACTCTTTTGATGCAGGCTCTCCAAATGTCAATGTTATCTTCAACAACATAAAATCAAATGATGATCATCTGAATAGAACATATGGCAAGAGTTCCTCTAAAATAATTATTCAAGATTTTGGGAAGGGAATGAATGATAAGGATATTGAGAACAAATGGCTCAATATTGCATACTCTGAAAAGAAAAATAAAAAGGAAGAGAACAACAGAATTTTAGCTGGAAACAAAGGTGTTGGCCGATTTTCTTGTGATAGACTAGGACAGTTTTTAGATATTTACACAAAAACAAAAACAGATAAATCATATTTCCATTTAAAAATAAATTGGAATGATTTTGAAACAGAAAAGAGAAAAGACTTAGACGAAAAACAAAAAGAAGAATTAGAAATTCAAAAAATTAAAGTCACTCTTTTTGAAATTAACGAGGAGGAGTTTGAAGAAACAAGTGGATTTAAACCATTCAAGGAAGGAGTGATTTTAGAAATATCAAAATTAAGAAGTCAGTGGGCAACAAAAGAACAAAAGAAGAATCAAGAATTTTGGAATGTCGATAAACTATTAAAACTTAGAAATTATCTCGAAAAACTGATTAATCCAAACCAGGCATTTCAAAAGTCTGCTTTTGCCATCTACCTCTTTGCAAAAGAATTTTTAAAGGACAATAAAGATGTAAATGGAGAAATAAAAAATAAGATTTTTAATAAACTTGAATTTACTGCTACAAGTATTGATTCTACAATTGATGCAAAAGGTGAAAAAATATTTACTTCTATTACAGACAAGGGTAGAATTATTTTCATGCTAGAAGAAAAAAACGTTCAATTCAAACTATTGAAAGATGTAAGAGTATTTCTTTATTATCTAAACACCTACTCCAAGATTTACTTCTCGAAGCAAACAGGAATAAGGTCTGTGGATTTTGGATCTGTCTTTCTTTTTATAAACGGCTTTATGATTCCTCCATATGGAGAGACTGACAATGATTGGCTTGGTTTGGAAATAAGAAAAGGACAAGGCAATAGGCGTTTTATTTCAACACGAGAATTAGTTGGACGCATTGAAATTAAAGATTCAGAAAATAATTTCAAAATAGTTTCAAGTAGAGAGGGTGTTGTAAATGATGACCCTTTTATTCAACTGACAGAAGCTGGCGACAACAAGAAGAATAAAAAGGATGGGTTTTTCTATTACACATTTAAGAGGTTAGAAAAATATGTTGTTGATGGTTTGAAGTGGGATAAGGTAACTGGCGATGAAGATTTAGAAGAAGACGAATCACTTTCTCAAAAAAGAGCACAGATAATTAAAGAGTTTGAAAGTAAAACAAAAACCAAATCAGCGAAAGAAGCCCAAAAATTTGAGACTTACTATGAAACAGAAATAGAGAAAAAACGAAGAGTTTTTTCTCTAATACAGAATATTATTAGCGTAAAAAAGGAGAACATAATTGACTTATACATCAATGAAGACTTAATAGTTGAACTTGTTAAAGAAGAAGAACAGGAAGCAAGTAAGAATATTCAAAAGCTATTAAAGGAAATTGATACACTTGAATATTCAAGTATTGAATCTGAACTCGAAAAGATAGAGGTAAATAGAAAATCATTGAACAATGTATTCAAAGAAGTTCAATCTATTTCTGATAATTCAAAAAATGAAAAAACACTTGCAGCAATTAAAGACACCAAGGCACTGCATGATAATTTTGAAAAAAGTTATTCCTCATTTATTCAATCAGTAAAAAAACTTGCAATAGAAAAAAAAATAGCTGAAGAGAAAGCACAAAAGGAACAGGAAGAAAAAGAACAAAGAGAAGCGGACCTTGAAGCGGAAAGGCAAAAGAATACTTATTTACTAGCTACAAGGCGAACTCTTAGCGAAGATGCTGATGGTCTTATCCATACAATTAAAATCAACAATACTGAAATTAGAGACGGGATAGATAATTTAATCGATGACGTTGTTTCAAAAAATTACACAGAGAAGAACCTTATTAAGAGACTTGGAAATATTAAAGTTAATGCTGAAAGGTCTTTGAAGCTAGCGGAGATTGCAACAAGGTCAGATTTTAAATCCGACATTGAGAAAAGAGACATTGACATTGTAAAATACTTTGAGCAATATCTTGAAATTTATAAGAAAACATTTAGCAGAACTGAATTTTCTTTTGAGTTTGAAACGAATAATTCAAAGCTCATCAAACGAATTAGTGTTTTGAATTTATCTATTGTTATTGATAACATCATTTCAAACGCTGCAAGATGGAAAGCAAAAAAAATTAAAATAATATTCAAGAACAAAACATCAAAATCTCTTTCAATTGTAATTTCTGATGATGGACTTGGACTTTCAAAAAGAATGCTTGCAGTAGGTGATAAGATTTTTGACCTAGGTGTTGGTGATACTCCACCCAATGGTGTTGGCGGCTCTGGAATCGGTTTGTATTTTACAAGGGACCTTCTCAAGAAAATGAATGCAACAATTATTTTTTTAGGGAACAATAAAATCTTATCAGGTGCAACCTTTGAAATCAATTTTAATAATGCTTAGCCAATGAACGACAAACATGTTTTATTTATTGAAGATGGAGACATAACTGAACAAGTTGATAAATTGCGCAAATTGCTTCAGAAGAATGGTATTACGCTTATTGAAAAAATACTTGATTTAAGCGATGGTAAATTTCGTGTAAACAACCCCTCCAATCCTGATGAAACAGTTTTAAACATAACTGAAATAAAAAATATTCTTCGTGACGACTTTATTAATGAGAGGTTTGATTATGTCTTATGCGATTTTGACTTTGCTGATAAAAATTTAGATGGATTTCAATTAATTAAATGGCTAAAAAATGTTTCAATTGGTGAAAAGAAAAGATTGAGGCATGCGAAATTTAGTCTCTATTCTTCGGAGCCAGAAAAGTTTCTCAAAAAACATGTTTCTGTTGAAGACTTATCAGACCTAATAAAATTAAAACTTTCTGATTTTTATTCAAGAACAAGTATAGGGGTTGACTTTGGAAGTTATGTGTTAAACTCCAATGAAGAAATTAATTTAAAAGCAAAACTTATTACAGAACTAAGTAAGTATGGTGACATGAAATTCAGAAGCGTATATCCAAAATTTAATGGAATGGCACTTGGAGAGATTGTGACAGAAATTGAAAATGATACTCATCACTCAAGATTTTTTCAAGAACATCTAATAGAATTAACTGTTGCTCATTTAATTGACCTTAACAACGAAGATAAGTGATTTATATTATTTACCCAATTGATGAAACAACTGAATTTCTTTTGGAAATTCCCAGACGGATTGTAGAGAAACATGGAGAGAAAAGCATTGAAGTAATAAAGATGCTTCCAAGCGAAGAATCTTATAAAGAAGTTTTTCAAGCAATAGAAAAAATTCCATCTGGTTCGGTAGTAATTTTTATGGGGCATGGTCAGGAAGATAAACTTTGGGGAGCTGAAAATGAATCCTTCATAAAACAATCCTTTGTTTCAAAGAGTCAATCCAAAGTGTTTTCTGAAAAATTTATCTTTCTCCTTTCATGCAACTCTAATGATTTCATAAAAGGAACTTTTAGGTTTTCTAAAGCAATAAGTTCAATTGGTTTTGGTAATTTACCGACAGAAAAGTCAGAGATTGAAAACAGTAAACGTCTTAAAGAACAAGGTGTCAACGAGGAAACAATTAATAAATTCAAGGAATCAATTATTGAACTCGTATCTGATTCCTTTTGCCATATGATTCACAATAAACTTACATTCTCACAACTGGGAAATAGTTTTCTTTTAAGATTAAATAAAAAAATCTCACAGGTAATCTTAGATGATACCAAAAGCAAAGACAACAGAATCTTAGCTGACTTGCTATTTCAAATGAAATCTGAAATAGTTTTCATATAAAAATTAAGTTGAAATCACGCGTTAAATATTACACTAGCTTTGGCTAACCACATTAAATAAAAATGGTTAGATTTACAACTGCTTATATATTAACAACATGAAGAACCAATTTATTGAATGGATAAAGTCATATGACTTATTACATAAAGATTGCAACAACAATTTTTTTATCGCTTCTCACAGGGCAGGTTATTTTAATTGCGTGTTATTATACTATATTGAAAACACAAACAGAAAAGACAAATCCTCCCAACCAGCCTTTACTTTGAAGTCAGAAAACTTTGTTGATTTGACTGAAGAGGGAGTTTACAAAAAGTGCATTAATAGAATTGATGAATTATTCAATGCAGATTATGAAATTATTGAAGACAAATCAAATAAGTTTATAAAGTGGGGTTAAGGAATAAATCCACTGTATTTTGCAAGCACATTGCCAAAGCCCCACGAGCCAACGCTACAACCAAAGTTTTGTCAAAGAGCTTGCAAAGCCAACGCACCGAGAGAAATTGTTGTAAAAATTTGCCGACACTTAAAAAATAAAAAACGCAGACACACGAATCGACAAAAATAAAGAAAGCAAAATAGCAATGACACGGGAACCGAATAACGACAATGGTTTACAAGACTGGAAGACAGAACACCAGGCGGTAACACGTGGTAAAATTAATTGGGGCTGAAATGTAGAAACGTTTTTTTAATACCCTTAAGTTTATTTTTATCGTGTGACGAGTTTGCTGGAAGTAACTCCCCAACTAATCTTACCACGGAAACGTTAGCTGCTATTTTATGCGACCCTACACATTGACAAGATGAACAAAACTGAAATCATACGACAAGCAAAACATTTTTTTGGTAAGGACAGAAAACCTATCAAAGAATTAGTGCTGTCTTATGAATTTAATGGAAAGCATTACAGGCAATGGAAGAAAGAGTTTAAAAATATTATTGATAAGCCTATTGACATACATTTTGGAATTTTTGACGATGTTGTATTATGGATAAAAGAAAAAAAACCTGAAGAAATAAATTGGAATTGGATTGGGGATTTAAGTTGGACAATAGACATTTTGTTGAATGAGGGAATCAAAAACGGATTAGATTGGGACATAAAATTGGCAACAAAATGTAATGGAACAACAAGATTTTTTACCATTTACATTTCTGATGTAATTCCTTGTTATACATATGATTGTCATTATATGACTTATAACAAAAAGGAAAATTACTATGAGTTCGGACCTATTATAGACTTAACAAATGATGAACAAAAAACCATCGAAATAGTTAAAAAATACTTGACCAATAAAGGTTTGACTCTTCTAAATAGTAAATTTTGTGAACAAAAATTTGAAGAACTTATTTCTGATACAAACGAAGAAGGAAATGCTTCACTTTTTGACGTATTATTTAAGGATACAACTTTTTTTCAAACTGAAATTAAAAGAACTTCTATAAAACAAATAGCAGAAAAAAACGGAACAACTTATAGCTGGACGGAATTTTATAATCTCAAAAAAGTTCTAAAAGAAAGAATTGAGTACAGACATTTTAAATCAGGAGACAGTATAAAAACAGTATTTGATATAAAAGGACAAATAAAGAATATTGAAGTAGAAAGAAAGCTAATTGGGCAAAAAAAACATCAAAAATTCAATTTAGACATACTTGAAACTTATAAACAAAGAAATAAAAACAGCAGCTAACAGCACCTACCCGCAAGCAGGGGTTCTGTGCTTCGGTAGACGGAAAATTACTATATTTGAAGTGCAGTTCTTCGCAGGAAGTTCAGTTGTTAAAAACCCTGCCTGCGGGTAGCTGCAAAACGTCAAACTGTCTAATAACCTCCCTTTATCAACAGAAGTTATAAGTTATTAACAATCAATTAAATAGATGTATTTTTATTTGTTAGTTAACTGTTTTTCAAGTATATTCAAACCATGAAAT
>Ga0074197_1002597_pt1 | contig 12274 bp, 11 predicted proteins | sample EPASupsiteSAE305_FD_64526 | JGI IMG/M metagenome (GOLD analysis project Ga0074197, IMG submission 64526) | Bioremediated contaminated groundwater microbial communities from EPA Superfund site, New Mexico - SAE3-05 reassembly with SPADES | ecosystem: Environmental > Aquatic > Deep subsurface >...
AGATTTTAAATGAGATTAAGAAATTAGAAGCAGACAAGAAGGTGCTTTTGACACGCATTGAGGTGATCAAGCAATTGAAGAAATCTTCTTCTCTCACTGTTCACGTTATGGATGAAGTAGCGAGTCTTACTCCTCCCCAGCGAATGTGGTTAACGGGATTGTCCCAGACCGGGGGCCAACTTAAGCTGTCGGGAATGGCACTTGACAACCAAACTGTGGCCAAATACATGGAGGATTTGGAAAAATCTTCCTACATTCAAGGTGTCAATCTTGTCAGTGCTTCGATGGAAAAATTTGCCGAAAGAGATTTGAAATTATTTTCAGTATCTTGTGCTGTAGATGTTCCAGGCAAGAGCAAAAATGATAACAATTTAAAATAATAGTAGGTTCTTTTATATGAGTTCCGGTGCAAAGAAGGCAAAATTCGATATTTTTATCGATGAAAAATATTTTTCTTTGGATAAGAGAGCAAAAATTCTAATTTTTATTGCCGCTTTTCTTGTTCCGGCCCTTCTTTTCTATTTTCTCTTTTTTAAACCTCAAATTGAAAAGATAACTCTCCTGCAAAAACAGGTCGATACGGCTAACGAAGAGTTGAAGGTGGCAAAGAAAGCCGCAAGGGATTTGCCCAAGTATCAGAAAGAATTTGAAGATGTCCAGAATGAATTCGATGCTACGGCTGTTCTTCTTCCGAAGAGTCAGGAGATCCCCAACTTGTTAAGAAACATTTCAGATTTAGGAAAGAGTGCTGGTCTTGATTTTTTGAAATTCACACCTGGCGTGGAAATCCCGAAAGATTTTTATGCCGAAATTCCTATTGATATAACAATTAGAGGTCCGTATCATAACTTGGGATTTTTTCTTGATAAAGTAAGCAAGTTAGAACGAATCGTAACCGTTAACAATATCAACATCGACAAACCTGAAAAAGATGGCACCGAAATGCTGCTCAACTCGACCTGCCGTCTCGTGACATATCGATTCACAAACCAGAAGCTCGATCCCAAAGTTGAAAAACCTAAATAAGTTAAATCGAAAGCACGGTTACCATTCATAGCGCGAGCTAAATGGGGAAATCGAATTCAGGTAAGATTACAAAAATCAATTAATTTTTGCTTAACGTCCGGGAATTTTCTGCTATGCGGAATACAATTCATCTTAGATGTCCCTCTAGAGGTCTTCTTGCGATATATTCTTTTCTCCTTTTATTTTTCCTCGCTACCAATGGTTATTCCCAGGAGCCTGCTGATCAAAAAGAGGCTGGTACCGAACCGGTTGGAAATGAATCCTATGCCTATGTAATCGAAGGACGTACTGATCCTTTTAAACCTTTCATCTCTCCTAAGGCTACTACGCCGGCTGGACAAGACCCGAATGAAATTGTCGATGATACTACCGAATTGACTGGAATGCGTTTGTTTGAACCCGGTCAATTGACTCTTGTCGGGGTGCTGACGTCAGGAGATGCTGAAATAGCATTGGTCGAGGATCAGACCAGGAAGGGGTACATGTTGAAACTTGGCGATCTTATTGGAAAACGGGGGGTCGTCACTCAGATTGAAAAAAAACAGGTCGTGGTTACGGAAACGGCTCGCACTCGTGCTGGAGAAGAGATCAACAGCACGGTTATAATGAGATTGAACAAAGAGGGAGACAAGTAGATATGTTTCATTTTTCCCCAGGTGCGCATAAAATTAATTTCCTTTTTTTCTGGATTTTTTCAATAGCGACCCTCATCATAAGTACTGCCAACGACTTGCAGGCGGATGATGCAGCGCATCAGATTGTATCTGTCACCTCACGGAATGTAGGGAATCTGATAGAGATACGAATAAAAGGGTCTCATCCCCTTATCTCAACTGTTTACGAACTTCCAAAACCTTCAAGAATTGTAGTTGATGTAGCCGATGCCAAACTCGCAGCTGGTACAACAACAAAACTTGAAACCAATAACCAGATCACTCTGGCAACGAGCGACATAGCCGATGCCAAACCACCTATCACCCGGCTTGAATTCACCCTCGCAGGTTCATTCCCCTACACTACCGCCCAGGAAGGCAATGACATTATTCTTTCAGTCAACACCAAGGATGCGAAAAACAACCTGGCTGCCTCAAAGACCCCCGTTGACTCTAAAGACCAGGTAAGCGGCATTATCAATCAGAAAAAGAATATAGAGAACCAGCTTCCGGAAATCGATCCGCTTGCGGCCAAGCTGGCACCCCAGACGAAAGAAAAGCAGGTGCAGGATGCTTTCAATTTCTCCGGGTACAATAAGGAACGGATCACTGTAGAATTCCAAAAAATGGACCTGCATAATGTTTTTAACTTTTTGCGCCAGGTCAGTGGTGTCAACATCGTGGTCGATGAGGCTGTACAGGGTTCTCTCACTCTGGTTCTCGATGATGTTCCGTGGGATTTCGCTCTCGATATAATCCTCAATCTCAAGGAACTTGAAAAGGAAGAAAGGTTCAACACCTTGGTCATCTACCCAAAGGGAAAAGGTTTCAAATGGCCGGAACAGGCTCAAAATACTCTTAGCTTTCAGGCCGACACCAAAATGCTGGAACAGGAAGCCCTGGTCATTAAGCAACAAGAAGGGCAACCTGTTGGGGTCGCCGAGGCAAGGCAACAGATTCTAGCGGCCCGAGAGGCTGAGAAGCAGGAAAATTTCGAAAACTCTGTTCAGCTTTATGAGAAAGCATTTGAAAAATGGCCTGATAATTCTAAATTGGCCAATAGAATAGCCTCCCTCTATCTGGTTCAACTGCGCCAGAATGCCAAAGCGCTCTATTTTGCGAAAAAATCCCTTGAAATTGATGCGAACAACAGTGCCGCCGCGCTCAACGCGGCGATAGCCTCGGCGAACATGCAGGATAAACAAAAGGCGCATGAATATTTTGATCGCAGTACCAGCGGCAAGAAACCTTCTCAAGAGGCTTTGTTGAGCTATGCTGTCTTCCGTGAAGAGCAACACGACTATAACGGAGCTCTTAAAATTATCGAGCAACACGACGCATTATATGGAAACGACTTGAATGCCATGGTCACTGCCGCTCGCATCTATGATAAGATGGGTAAACGGGAGAAGGCCACTGAGAAATATCAGGCTATTTTACTCTCCGGATTTCAAGTTCCTCCGGATCTGGCGAAATATATTAAGGGCCGAGTCGCACTTAAACAGGCTGTGAAATAACGCGCTTTAGACTGTGTCAGAGGAAATTTCTATGAAGTTAAAAAAATGGTTAGTGGTTTTGAGTCTTGCTTTGATGCTTTTCAGCATCACTTCTTGTGGTGCTAAAAGAAACGCAAAGGACCTCCGGAAAACGGAAACACCTCCTGTCAGTGAAACCGTGGCAGCGCAAGCCTCGCCCCAGCCGGCACAGCTTCCGGTACGCTATCAATCCACAGGTTTTGTGGCCTCCAAGGGCATGGCTGATGACGATCTCGGCGAAGAAGCCGATGAGTATCAGATTAAGGTCGGAGCCACCATCAGGTCGTCAGGCGGACCCCAACCGCTATGGGACGTAATGAAACGGTTGGCCAATTTAAAAGGGATGACCGTGAGTTGGGCCAGTGATGTCGATGGAAACCGCCTTGTGGATGTCGATATTTCCGCAAACGACAATTTTTTCGATGCCATTGCTAATCTCCTCAGGCAGGCCGACTATTACCACGAAGTCAAAGGCAAAACCATCGTGGTTCAAAACAAAGAAACTAAAGTGTATCAAATTGGTGTTCCTGCCATGAAAGGCGCCTATACTTCAACTGTTGGTGGTAATTTTCTGGCCGATAGAGAAGCGGCATCGGGAACTGAAGGGACTGTAAAAATTGCAAGTGCGGATAATAAATTCGATGTATGGGAAAATATAGAAAAGAATCTCAATGTGCTTTTAGGCGTGGTTGAATCCGGAGGAGAGCGTGTTAAGAATGCCTCGATGACAGCAACTGCCAATGATAAGGTTAACGAGAGCGGGTCCGTTAATTCCAAAGAGGGTAATGGTAGCGTCAATGCAACTGGAGCTGCAGGCACGGCTAGTGAATCTAAAGAAGCTGGTCAGGCTCAATCTTCAGAGAAGACGGTAAAGAGTGTTCGACAAACAGCAGATGACGGCGCTTATTTTGTTATCGATAAAAGTGTTGGTTTAATCACGGTCACCGCCAAGCCCGTTGTCCTTAAAAAAGTCGAGAATTATCTCAATACATTAAAAAAACAACTTTACCAGCAGGTTTCAATTGAAGCCAAAATTATTGAGGTTTTCCTGCAGGACAACTCGAAAATCGGTCTTGATTGGAGTGCTATTCTCAAGGATTTCCCCATCACCGGCACTACCACCTTCGGCAATAATGGCCAAGTTTATCCTCACCTGCCTGCAGCAGCCGGTTTCGCCAATACTTTTGTCAGTAAAATTGACCTGGACCCTCTTAATTTCAGGGTGTTGCTCAATGCTCTTAACGAGCAAGGCGATGCCCGCGTCCTCGCCAATCCCAAAATTACCGTACTCAATGGACAACCGGCGATTATCAGTGTGGGCAAGGACATTGCCTATGTTAAGTCGGTAACAAGAACAATCACAACCGGCGTTACCCTGGTGGAAACCTTTACCGCAGAGGTGGACAATGTTGTTCAAGGCATCGCCTTGGGTGTTATGGCCTCCATTCTCGATGGCAAAAAAGTCGTTCTCCACCTGACCCCGCTGACCACCGATATAGACAATCTTGAACCTGATGGTTCGGTTCGCATGACCTCGATTGGCGATGGAGCCATCGAACTCGGTTTGCCTCAGGTCTCAGTGCGCGAGATGTCCACCATGGTACAAGTGGATGATGGGGAAATGCTTATCATCGGTGGACTCATTGACAGCAAAGAAAATAAAACGGGTGATTTTGCTCCCGGCCTCGGCAGCATTCCGGTTGTTAAGTATCTGTTTGGTGTTGAAGAGAAACAATTGCAAAAACGTGAGTTGGTCATTCTGCTTACTCCAAAGATCATCTAGATTGAGTGCCAATTAAGGACACCCAGAACAAACAGGAGAAATGGTATGAAGTATTGCCGCCATCTGCTTATAGGCTTGTTAGCGCTTCTTCTTGGTGGTTGCGGGACTACCGTTCATGAGTCGCTGAAAGTTCAACCGCTCGCCAAGACCCAACAAGGCAAAGATAAAACTATCGTTATCCTTCCTTTTGCAGATTATTCCTATGCGAATAATCTGGAAACCGCTTATCGACGCAACCTTTTTGTCAGTGAGAATCTGACCGATCAATTTGTTCGATACGGTTTTCACCTCCCGGTTCAGGAAGATGTTTTTAATTATCTGATTGATCAGAATATCATCAATGTCACTGCCTATGATAATAAAAAGGCGCAGTCCTTGGAGTCTGAGCTGCAAAGTGAGTGGTCGGATAGAATGAAAGGGGAACTGCAGCGTTATATTAATCTATCCCAAAATAGTAGCAGCACCTCTGTGAAGGCAAGCCCGGGGACGCATGGACTTACGCAGCAGGAAGTCGTTAAAATCGGTAGGCATTTTTCTGCAGATTACATTGTTCGCGGCAGAATAATCCAATACAAAGATCGACAGGACCCATCATGGAATCCATTGAAAAAAGGAATCATCCCCTTTGTATTAGGAGTTGAAAACAGAATTTTATTTGGGCAGGCTGACTCGGCTGAATATGACAGAGTGGGCAGCATGATTGCCGGTGGCGTCGATGGAACCCTGATTGGCGACGCATCTTCCTGGCCATTCAAAAAGAATGCTGATCTGACGGTTTCAGGGATATCTCAAAATGTCGGCAACCCCATTTTTTGGGGTGCGGTTGGAGTCGGTTTGGGGGACATGGCTCACCATACGGGGAAAGCTCCCCAGGCGGTGGTGCAGTTGAGGATATGGGTCCAGGACGCCTATACGGGTAATGTTGTCTGGACCAATCGGATCGATGTGAAAGTCTCGCCAGAATCGGTGTTCGCGGATTACCAGTACGACGCTCTTTTTGAAGGTGCGACAGAAAAGGCTATCACCACTTTAATCGACGATTTCACAAAAACGCTGTAGTTCCGATATGCTTTTAAGCATAATGATAGCCTTTGCTCGCAACGCAACAGTTGGTCAACACTGTTTGGCCCTACGATAAGGCTTGGAGATTTCGTAAACCGGGTGCCGAAGTATAATTTCTATTATGCTTCGGCATGTTGATCCGCTCGTTTTCGTGATTGTCGCTTTCCCTGTGCTTGCTCAAAAAAGAACCCTCCAGCGTGGCAGCAGTCGGCACAGCGGTATTGCTGAGGACGCCCCTGTTATTCTTCCTGTTCATCCACCCTCCGCATCCCCTCCATGATCAGCCCCATGAAACCTCCGATCACCGGCAGCTCTTTTTCCTCGGGGGAAAGCCCGGAGGTGTAAGTGAAATTTCCGTCTCCTTTTGCCAGCACGGCAAAAAACGCCTCTTTAGGGGCATATTCTTTGTACTGCGCTTTGACCAGTTCGCCTTCGTTAAACCCTATTACCGCACTGCCTTCCTCGAAAATTAATTGGATTTTTCCGGTTTTTTGACTCGAATTGATCAACTGGAACAATTCGACAGCATTGATTTCCGCCAGTTTGCCGGTCATGCCCGAGCTGATGGTTCCGGACCGCAGGGTATTTGCCTGAGAGCGATCAACCAGCATCCGATAAAAGAACACCTGCAAAACCGGATATTTGTTGAGGACGTGTTTGAAGTCCTTGCTGGAAAGGGTTGCGAGGCGAGTTTTTTCACGGGAATGAATAGAGGTAGTCACCGGTTCGCCGGACAATAGGCTCATTTCGCCGAAGATGTTTCCAACGGTCATCTCGGAAAGCGTCTGCCCCTCCTCGCCGATAACGGCAACCCGGCCTTCAAGTACAATGTAGAGACTGGTGCCAGGGTCACCTTTTTTCAGCACTATTTTATTCGCGCCAAATTCTTTCACCTGAAGTTGGGATGAAAGATCGCGAAGACTGTTCTCGTCCAGCGGCTCGAAAATTTCCAACTTGCGCAGAACGTCATAAAACCGATCCAGATGGCGCATCTTTGCGCGCTGTTCAGCCGCTGCCAGCAACTTCATTTGCATTGTAGCGAATTCCCTTTCCTTTTTAAATTCGAACCGAATCAGGCCGCTACAGCCGCCGCACTCAAATTTGACCCTTTTGACCCCGTGCGGGGTAAATCGTTCAAAACTTTGGGTCTCGGCGACGGCCTTCATTAATTCACGCACCATCATCAGGCACGCAGGTTTGGCCTCGGGAACGGTGAGCCCTAAGTTTTCCACCTTGAGCTCTTCGCCGACATTATAAATCGGGCAGGAACGCTCTTCGGTGATAATAAAAATTGCGTTACGGTATTTCATGAAACTCCATCAGGATTCACTGGTCCTCATGAGAAAAAGCCGCAAACTGACGGCAGGATAAATGACAAGTCGCACTTTTCAGTCGGAACGGCCGAAAAGCAGGTAGATAAGAAAGCCAAGGATTGCCGCGCCGCCGAAGAGTACCGGCAATATCTTGCTGACCTTCAGTTCGTTGCCCACCACCAGCGTTTGCATGTATGGTGTTCCGGAGGCATACCAAACCCCCATTATTATCCCCAGAATAATGAGATCGCGAAAGGCTTGTTTGTAGAGCAGGTACCCGACGAGAGCAATAAATGGTACCAGGAACCAGGGATTGGTGAATAATCCTGCAAAATCGACGGCTTTTATCTGCTCCGGCAGGTGTGTCCCTTGAAAAAAACGCCCGACGGGCTCCAAAATTGATCCGGCCATTTTTACGATAGAATCGACCATTGTCCCCAAACTCATTGTCATGCTCCTTAATTGAAGGCACTGTGTTCATCTCGATACCGGGGATTATATTGGTGGTGTCTTAGGTTCCCCCAAAAGAGGCTTGCTCTTTCATCCTCTCGCCACGTCGCGCTTAACCCTGATAAGTCAATGGTATCAAGGCGCAACCGGTTCGTCAAAATGAAAACAGTGCAACGGGATTTTCCGCAACTCCAGGTGCCGCAAAGAGGTGTTATTTTCAGGGGAGGCCAAGCGAACCTGTCGCCTTCTGTCAGGAATGGGTTGTACTTGCAACTTCAAAGGATTGCATGGTAGAAGACACGATGTTTCTCGGCCATTCTCGCATTATCAGGCTGCCGTGGAGGACAATTCGCCAGCCCATTTGTTGCGGATGTGGGCCTTCGGGCCAAACATGAGATGCTCGGGTGCGGAAAAAAACGACCCCACCGCAGCGTTCCTTGAGACTGTCAACAGATTGGCCGTCGAGGCAGCGACAATTTTTTTATGCACAATTCGATCCACCATGCACAAACGACAATCCCCGCCCCCATCCTCTGATCTCCGTTCCTCCATGATGCTTCTGCCATGAATATCCTGACTCCCCAACAATCGGTTTTTTCGGCCATGCTGCAAGAGGGCCCCTTTGCTATCGGGAACGCCCCGCCCCTGGCTCATCCTTTTTCCTCCGAGAGCAAGGCCTGGGTACGGAAAATCCATGGAAACCAATTGTTGAAAACTAAATATCGTTCGGTACGCAACCAGATTTTCGATCTTCTTGGAGTCAATACGTATGACGAAATCCTGGTGTTGATCCATGACAAGCGGCGGCGGGTCAGAGCTGCTCAACGCGCCCACCGCCTGCTCGGCAATATGTTCGGTGTCGAAGGCTCGAGCCGGGAAGTGATTCGCCAGCTCCACGAATATGCCCGGACAGCCGACGATGTCATCAGTTCGCTGCGGGCCAAGGTGCTGGCTCCTTACAGTTCCCATATCGAAACCACCAACGAAATCGTCACAGCCTGGGACCCTGTCGAACTGCTGCTGGCCCTTTTTGATGACCGCTACCATAAGAAGGCCAGGTTTGAGGCCAAAAGAAAGCTAGCGCTCATGGGGCTGGCCGGCTCCATTGACCAGAGGGAGCGGGAGACGCGGATTGGCGAAAGATTCTCCGAGTTTCTCAATTTTCTCAACGCCTTTGTCTGGAGCCCCGACTCGAAGATCGGCGACCTGGAGATTCGTTATCTTCACAGCACCCACAACCGTGAGGATTTCAGCTGCAATTCGGTGACTGTACTTTCCGAAGAGGAAGCTCAAACCCTTACTCCGACCGTCGGTGAAAAACTGACCCTGATCAAGCGGCGGCGATTTCGCGACAACGGGGTCGACATCCCCATCTATGTTACTATCCGCAAGAAACCGCCCTCGGCCAAAGTGCTCAAGCTCCTGCGCAAGAACGAAAAAAATCCGGCCACAGCGGTTGACGACGAGCTGGGGTTGATGGCGGTGCTCAACTCGGTCAATGATGTCAAGCGGTTTGTCCGGCACCTGACCCGGAGTGCGGCCCGGGCTGAATCCTTCATGACCCTGGAGGACATCTCCGACACCCTGACCGGCGGCGAATATGGAGGTACCAATACCGGCAGTTCCGGCAAAACCTCGATGCTCAAGTTTTTTGCCCGTACCGGGGGGATGCGGATTGAATTTATTATCCACACCAACCGCTCTTACCTCAATTACATCTATCAGCGCGATGTCGCCCACGACGAATACGAGGTCAAGCGGATCTTCGACACCGGGGTGGTCGAATTTCTTTTTCCGCCGGATATTTATCGCCTGGATCTGCGGAAAATTCGTGATCACCAGTTGGCCTGGTTCAGAAAACAGATCGAGGAAAGCTGATCTTCCGAACGCTCGATCGTTTTGGATCAATATCCGGGCAGATCCGGCTCCTCACCGACAGCTTCCGGGTCCTGATCGATAGCCGTATCTCGCTGTTACCTCTCGATTTATTATCCCCTCGCTTCCCATTTCGCGCTTCCGGCAATAATCATCGCCGGCGACTTGGGCACCTGTCAAGCCTACAATTCTGTCGTTGTCCTACCTAATTGTCACAATTGCCACAATCCTGGATGGCTCTCTTCTTGAGGCCTATTTTACGGCCAATTAAAAAATATTTCGCAATATTGTAATGTTAAGTTGATTAAATTTTACTTTTTAGTATTGGCACGGCCTTTGCCATAAGGGAGATAACACTGCGGAACGGTATCCCGCAGGTAACCAACGCTGACAACGGGCTGGAACCCTCCAGTAGCATCCCCCGAATTATGAGGAGACAAAAAATGAGAAAGGTAGCGATCTACGGCAAAGGCGGCATCGGCAAATCCACCACCACCCAGAACACGGTGGCCGGTCTTGTGGAAATGGGCAAGAAAGTGATGGTGGTCGGCTGCGACCCCAAGGCGGACTCCACCCGCCTGCTCCTGGGCGGACTGGCCCAGAAATCGGTCCTCGACACCCTGCGCGAAGAGGGCGAGGATGTGGAACTCGACGATCTCCGCAAATTGGGATATGGCGGCACCTGGTGCGTCGAATCCGGCGGACCTGAGCCGGGCGTCGGCTGCGCCGGCCGCGGCATCATCACCTCCATCAACATGCTTGAGCAGTTGGGCGCTTATGATCCGAGCGAAGGGCTTGACTATGCCTTTTATGATGTTCTTGGCGACGTAGTCTGCGGCGGGTTCGCCATGCCGATCCGCGACGGCAAGGCCGAAGAGATCTACATCGTCTGCTCCGGTGAGATGATGGCCATGTATGCAGCCAACAATATCTGCAAGGGTATCATGAAGTTTGCCCAGTCCGGCACGGTTCGCCTTGGTGGACTGATCTGCAACTCCCGCGCGGTCGATAACGAGCGCGAGATGATCGAGGAACTGGCCAAAAAAATCGGCACCCAGATGATCGCTTTCGTTCCCCGTGACAACGACGTGCAGCGGGCGGAGATCAATCGTAAGACCGTGATCGAGTGGAATCCCCAGGTTAAGCAGGCCGATGCCTATCGGAGCCTGGCTAAAGCGATCGACGAGAACCAGATGTTCGTCATCCCCAAACCGCTGGCCATTGAAGAACTGGAACAGCTGCTTTTGGACTACGGTCTGATGGAAGCATAAGAGGCTATTAGGTTGTTTAGACTGTAGTCTGTTAGGAGAAAACAGAACAATACCCAATATCTGCAGACTATCGACCATTAAAAAAACATCTAAAAGACGAACACCTACAGACTATCCACCTAAAGGAGTACACCATGATGATCATGATCAGAGCCATAATCAGACCCGAAAAAGCAGACGCCGTCCTCGCCGCCCTCATGGATGCCGGATTTCCAGCTGTCACCAAATATTCGGTTGCCGGCCGCGGCAAGCAGCGCGGCATCAAAATCGGCGAAGTCACCTATGACGAGATTCCCAAAACTATGCTGATGAGCGTTATCCAGGCGGAAGACAAGGATTTTGTCATCAACACCATTATGAACACCGCCCGAACCGGCACAAAAGGCGCCTTCGGCGACGGCAAGATCTTTATCAACGAGGTTGAATGCGCCTATACCATCAGTTCCGGCGTCAAGGAAGGAGCGGAGGTGGCGGCATGAAAGAGGTCATCGCCATTGTGCGCATGAACATGATGAACCAGACCAAAAAGGCGTTGACCGAGGCCGGGGTGGATGCGTTTTTCGCCCATGAGGCCACGGGCAGGGGCAAGGGGTTTGTCAATCCCCAGGTCCTGGCCGGTGCCGAGGATGGTTATGAAGAGGCGGCCTCGCTCCTTGGAGAGAAAGGCAAACTGTACCCGAAACGGTTGATCACCATTGTGGTCGAGGATGATTTTGTCGACAGCGTGGTGGAATCGATCATCAGCGTCAATAAGACCGGCAAGCCCGGCGACGGCAAGATCTTCATTCTGCCGCTCGGTGACGCTGTCCGCGTTCGAACGGGCGAATCCGGTATGAAATCAATATCCTGAGCCCTAGGAGATTACGATAATGGCAACTGCAAAGAAAAAGCTCGTCCAGTGGGAACCCACTGATGTTAAAAAAGAGCTGCTGAAACAATATCCGCCCAAGGTAGCGCGCCGGCGGGCCAAGCAGATCCTCATCAACGAGGCCCTGGAAAACAATACCCCGGAAATCGTCGCCAACGTCCGGACTATCCCTGGGATCATTACCATGCGCGGCTGCACCTATGCCGGCTGCAAGGGGGTTATCATGGGGCCGACCCGGGACATCGTCAACCTGGTGCACGGACCGATCGGCTGCAGCTTCTACGCCTGGCTGACCCGGCGCAACCAGACCGATGCCGGGATTGACGGCGAGAACTACATGACCTACTGCTTTTCCACCGACATGCAGGATTCCGACATCATCTTCGGCGGCGAGAAAAAGCTGGCGGCTGCGATTCAGGAGATCTACGACCTGTTCCA
>Ga0074197_1002600_pt1 | contig 12259 bp, 2 predicted proteins | sample EPASupsiteSAE305_FD_64526 | JGI IMG/M metagenome (GOLD analysis project Ga0074197, IMG submission 64526) | Bioremediated contaminated groundwater microbial communities from EPA Superfund site, New Mexico - SAE3-05 reassembly with SPADES | ecosystem: Environmental > Aquatic > Deep subsurface >...
CCGAAGGAGCCCCGGTTTGTTGATGCGATTGGGGTTCCTGGCTGGGGTTTTTATGTTGATTTTCCGGTTTTTTCGATTCCATAGTTAATTTTTTTAATTTTTTTTACCACTAAGAGCTCTGAGTTGCACCAAGGTTTTTTCTTTCTTAGTATTTCTGCGTGTTCTTAGTGTCTAAGTGGTTATTCTTTTTTTTTACCACTAAGGCACTAAGGGCACTGAGTTTCACTAAGGTTTTTTTCTTTCTTAGTGTTTCTGTGTGTTCTCAGTGTCTAAGTGATTCATTCTTTCTTTTTTTTTTACCACTAAGACACTAAGGGCACTCAGTCTCACTAAGGGTTTTTCTTAGTGTTTCTTTGTGTTCTACGTGTCTGCGTGGTTCATTCTTTTTTTTACCACTAAGGCACTAAGGGCACTGAGTTTCACTAAGGAGTATTTTAATAAAAGTCTTTTCATTTAATCTGTTTTAATTCTTAGTGTTCTCAGTGTCTGCGTGGTTCATTCTTTTTTTTACTCCCTCTGTAAAGCCGCAAATTGCTCCGTCACCAAGGGTATTAAATTTTGTGTTATGTTCTCACAATTGAAATTAATTAATAATCCTTTAGGTTTTTCGGCCAACTTCAGATACGATAACAGTTGCGCCTGAAACAATGGTATCATGGTTTCTACAGCTTTAAGTTCAACAATAATGATATCTTCCACTAGAATATCCATCCGCAGTGTACCACCCAGATCTTTGCCTTTGTAGCTGATTGGTATCACCACCTGCGACCGCACCTGTAATCCGGCTTGCAGGAGTTCTTCAATCAAACAGACTTCATACACCGATTCCAGTAACCCGGGTCCCAGTTGCCTGTGTACCTCAATGGCGCAGCCAACTATCCGGTAGGCCAGGTCGTTGATGTATTTTTGTGTTATCATAATTATTCTTCTTTTACCACTAAGACACTAAGTTCACTCAGTCTCACCAAGGGTTTTTCTTTCTTAGTGTTTCTTCGTGTTCTCAGTGTCTGCGTGGTTCATTCTTTTTTTTTTACCACTAAGGCACTAAGGCCACTGAGGTTCACTAAGGGTTTTTCTTTGTGTTCTAAGTGTCTAAGTGGTTATTCTTTTTTTACCACTAAGACACTAAGGGCACTGAGTTGCACTAAGGGTTACGATACGGTATAATTTACTAAAACAATAATATCATCCAGAGCATCCGTATTTGTTTGGACCAATGAAATATCTTTACCGCTACTAGGGTTTAAGGTTTCATCAAGTTCAGAAATTACCGTATTATTAATCACTATTCCATCCTTATCCGATTTATTCACATCCGATTTAGATATTTCAGTAATTTTTATTGAGCGTTTGCATATAAAATATGGGAAAGCCGATTGAGCAATATTAATGGTTGTTTGTCCATTTTTAATTGCTGCCCAAGCTTCAGGGAACTGGTGTTTAAGGCTGAACATGGCCTGAAGTGGAGTATTACTACCAATCAAGGTGTTAATTTTGCTTACCAGATTATCTTCAATTGTTTGACTATAGCCTCCCTCAGCGGTATATTGAATGTGCAAAATTACATCAGTTATCGTATTGTAATCGAATTGGCGAACCGTATTGGGCAATCGAAGTGACCAGCTACTTTCGATTCCAGCACCTTCAAATGGAAGGTATCGGGCATCGTTAAAATTCAATTCAAACATACCATGATCGTTAACCCCATTGCTGGTTGCCATTTGTGTGACTTTAGCAGTCATAATCTTAGTATTTCTGTTTACATCCCTGTATGAAGAATTACCAACCAGACTTAATGTAGCTGAAAGCGGTGTGTATGGCCCGGTAACACAAGGAATGGTAAGCGATACACTTTTAATCCTGCGGTTGTAATGACCCGGGAAATCAAAATCAAATAAATCCTCTAAAATATTGAAGTTACATATTCCACCATCCCGAAGGTTGATAATCTTTTGTGGATCGAGCATAGCCAACGAAATGTGCTTGGTGAGTTCGAACTTGCGGGTGTTGTTTTCTAAATACGATGCCTCCATTTTTTTCAGTTGCTGGAACAACCGTTCCCCGGCCAGTAACCCTTTGTAATTGGCATCGAAATGGTTGGTGTCAATAAAGGTTTCGGAGTTCTCCGGATCAAGTTCAAAATGGTATGCGTTTTCGGCTTTTTTAGCCATCTTGTAGGCGGTTTGGTATGCCGAGCGGTACAAACTACTCAATTCGTTTGCCATCCACAGGTACAAATCCTGGTTGGTAAACTTGGTTTTAAGAACCTCATAGCTTTCCCTGCTTTGCTCCAACTGTTTCAGGTGTACCTCATTATCTTTTTCGGCAATGGCTTTTCTGATTTGAGCCGCCAGCCATTGTTTTTCCAAACCCAATAATTCCTGATCGGCCATATCTGCCTGAAAATCCCATTCTTCCTCACGGCGTTCATACCCGGCAACAATACCTGAGCGGGTACCAAGGTGAGATGAAATGGAAGCTAACATATTAATGGCGGTAGCGTAACTTTGTGTAGCTACATTAATCTCTCTTCCTCCAAATTGTACAACAAAATAAGGAGAACCTCCAAAACCAGATGCTCCAGCTTTTACTTCAGGGATCGTCAATACAGTAGTTCCTGCAATTACCTGTACAGCTTGTGAATAAAGTTGCAAAGCTTGACTGGCATCCATAAAAGCCAATTGTTGTACTTCTTTTTTACTTCTCCGTTCCAGGTTTTTGTAATGGTCTCTTCTGAAAATGGTCAGTTCTTTGGTTTTCTCAAGTTGTTCAATATTGTATTGCGCCTCCTCAATGTTTTTCAATTTTATGTCAGAAATCATTTCACTGATGGCTATTTCCTGACTGGCTTTGAGTTGCGAGAAGTATTCACTATCGTGTTTTTCCCAGGCCGACAACAGGGCACCACCCAGTGATTTTACTTCGTTGCAAATATCTACCGCTAACTGGAGGAGCGTGGTAAACCGGTATTCAGTGGTGTTACCGCTATCTACCGACAAGGCATCGGAAATACTGACTCCCGAAGCAGCCGCTCTTGCCAACAAACCAGGATCGATAGGGGGGGCAAACAGGTCGAGGGTCCGTTTCACCCCGTCAATATTCATGCTGTTGCGGATTTTAAACAGCCGGTCGGCCACCAAATCCCAATATCCAAAGAATTTGTCATTTTTAGGGATGCCAAAATAGAGCCGGTACACGGTCTCGGTTTGGTGCATGGCACCATAGATATCCATCACCATATTTTTCTGCTCCTTGTCTTTGGTAAAAGGTTTACTGGCTATCTCCACCTCGTTCGATTCCACAAACTTCTCTAAATAAGCTGCATTTTCGGGTTTAAGGATGGGTTCCTCGAACGATTCGATACAATTGCCCATACCATCGGATTGAAATTCGGTGTATGTTTTAGGCTCTTTGATGGATGTTTCCAGAACCTCGGGTTTTTTACCTAATATCTGGGCCCCGATAATGTAATACATTAACGCTTCGTTGATCGATTCCATGGTATCGGTACGGAACGATTCATCGCCACGGGCTACCAGAATATCCAGATATTTCATGACCACCGCTTTCATATAAGCGCTCACACGCATCTGGGCAATATTATGCGGTTTAAAGGGGTCGTTGCTCCATATCTCAATCTGATCGTTCATTTCATTACTGTCCACCGATGAACCATCGAGGCTAAGCTCATACATCATATCTTCGATGCTGGTGGTTTTATGGTAATCGGCAAAGGGTTTAAACTTCCAATACCGTGCAGGGGCCTCTCCTTCCGATATTCGGGGATCGAAAATATAGTGCATCCATTTCAGGGCCTGATCGTAATCCCCCTGGATGGTAAAGTGGGTTGCCATAAGATAGGGAATGTGGAAAAACAGTTCCCAGTTATAAATTCCATACGTGCTACGGGTATTAAATTCAAAGGCTTTAGCAATATATTTCAGGTCTTTCTCCGGATGGGTTGTATCCTTCAGAAGGTTTAATACAACTTCGCTGTTAAACTCAAACTTTTCCAAATATTCCTGATTTTCTTGCCGGGGAAGCAATGAAACAAATCCGGAGGAACTTGTATCGGCATTTATTGTTAACGGGTCGAGCATGCCTTCCACCCCATACCTTTCCAGGTTGGTCCGCAACAACCCCATATAGGGATGATACCCCAAATAGGCATTTATTTTAGATTTATATGCGGTGTAGCCCTGAGCATTGCTTGTGGTATCTTTCACAGAATAAACCACCGGTTCACTATCGGGGGTATCATTGATGATTGAAAGATCCTGATGATCATCGGTGAAAAAATCAGGTCGGGTTTGGGCAACTTGTTCAAGGGAGGTTTTACCAACCTGCTCCAGCATCGCAGCCTTTTGTGCCGCAATGTTGGTTGATTGGCTGGTCTTTTCAGGCTGAATAATTGGGACTAACACCAATGAATCAAATTTATTTTCAACAATATATGAAGATTGGTTCTTTATATCCGAGTATTGATGCGGAAATATAAGCTTAGTACCATCAGGAGTATCAGCAATTTGTTGAGTTACCAATGTTCCATTTTCGGTAGGTATGGGCAGGCTGATTACGTCTTTTTCGGTATTTGTAACCAGCTTTTGACCATAAAGGGTTAACCCTTCTGGAATTTTTATTCCAGAAGAAGTAGAAGTGGAGAAATTTGAAACCTCAATATGGTTATTGCATTCCACCCAAAACGTGAAATCTTTACTATTTTTATAGATAACATGTATATTATCGCTTTTAAAAACTAACTGATAGTCAAATTTATCCCTGGAACTGGCATCTTTTACCTCAAGCGGCTGATCGGCTGTTTTTTTAAGTGTCCATTTTTTATCGCGGTATTCACTCCAACACAATTTAATTTTAAGCAATTTGGTTGCTCTCTTAGGTACTGGTAGTTGGGAGTCACCCGAAGATACCAGGGTCTTTTGTAAATCATCATCGGTTGGTTCCTGGGCTTCGTCGGTAAATTCAAGCCAGAACAACACCAACCGGTCCTTAATTACCACCGGAGCTAAATGTTCACTGTTGATTTCAACCTCAATTTTCTCCCAGGCGGTCCAGTAGGACTCATTAACAAATTTGCGGTAAAAGTGTTCTCTGGGTTCAAACCTGGTACGGCCAATAACATGCAACACCGAATAGGCATTCACCACTTCATGATACAATTGGCAATACTCTAAATTTGAAACCTTTTCGACTTTGGAAAGATAACTCAGATAGGCACTTTCAATAGTCTCTGCATTGATTTCGTTACTCACCAGTTCTTTTTCAAGCTCCTTAAAATAGGGCGATTTGTTGTCGCGTAACTCGGGTTCCAACCAATTTTCAGGATACAGGAATATCTTGCGGTTGGCTTCCCAAACCCGGTACAGGCTCATCCATTTCCAGTGTTTTTCATCATCTTTTGAAAGCGAGATACCCACTTCAAGATTGAATTGAATCCGTTGTATAAACAACTGGATGGCCAGCGTAGCCTGAACAATCCTGCTGGTAGTAACAGCCGGGGTCATTTGTGTATCAATCAGGAAATAGGAATATAGTTCATTTACATCGTTAAACTGGTTTGCAGTGTCAACAATGTCAAAGAAATATTGAATCAGGGCATCGCGTTGTTTAATTCTCAGTTCATCGCGCCCGGCCGATACTTTTGTCAGGTAAACAGATGCCCCTAATTTATCCTTTGCCACCTCTTTTATCGTTGAAATATCGTCGCTTTGAATATCATCCCACTTAAGCCAACCTAAAGCATCCAAAGCATCAATTCCCCTGTTCTGGAGAAATGCATGTACATTCCCTGTTTCATTAAACCATTGAAGATCCGGATTATAATGTGTGAGTGTGCTATCGTTAGGGTCGAGCATTTGGTTATGTTTCCAGGAATCGACAAAAACATGCCAGGACAGGTATTTCGAGGTGGCATCGTTCTCCGTTTTAAAGGCTGTTATGGTTTTTGTTGAAACCGATTCGTAAAACTCAAATGGATTGGCACCCGGTACCAAATAGGTAGCAGCATCAACAATTGCCACTAATTTCTTAAACGCTTCTATCTGGCTTGTTGTGCTATCACTGGTGGGTAAATTGAAAATGTCGATAGGTTTTGAAGTAACTGTTTTATACGATACTATCTGTGCTTCGGATATCTCCAATTCGTTTGCCACAGATAATGCCTTATAATACTTAATCATTGACAATTCAGTAAGGGTATCAATACCTAAATAGATTTCATTGGTAAAATAGGTAACCAATTCCTCAGTAAAAGTGCCTAACCCAATCAAACCGCTCGAAATAAACTCTTTGATTGCAGGTATATTTTCAATAGTGGAAGGGATTCCTAATTCAGCCTTTTTATTTGTTATGTTTTCTGTAAATTTTACTAAATCTTCATATGTAGCAAATTTACTTTCTATCCCATCAACATAAGCATGGTTGAGATAATATAGCAGATTGTAAACATCGAAGTTGTGGTTGGCGATAAATTGGTGCAAATCGAGGAGCGGTTTTACATCATCAATTTGGGTAATAGTTAACAATTTACTTAATGCCACCAGTTCGGTGTATTCAATTTTCAAAATTTTATTTAATTGCCAGGCCCTTACTAAATTAACCAACCCATTTTTAGAAATAATAAAATTGTTTTGTCCGTCAATATCTAAAAAGTATTGCAGGGTTTTAACATCATCGGTGCTTAAATTAAGAACCTCCGACAGATATTGCATAAACAGAAGTAACGTTCCGTTTTCTGAATAAATCCGGGTATTCAGCAGCGTGTCCCCTTCTATGTCTCCATTAAAAACAGCCGCTATGCTTTTTAAAAACTCCGGTAAATAGTTTTCGCTCTTAAATGTTTTGTAGAAGAGGGTCTTTTGATTTGAGTATTCCAAAACATGTATTTTCCCGAACAAGCCCACTACCTGTTCATTTGTCCAGCCGTAATAGTTTTGCCATAGTTTTATTTTTCCGATAGTTTCGATGCAATTTTTTGTGATTACCAGGTTTAAACTTTCGCCAGAAAAATAATAGGGGTTGGTAGTAAGGTTTGTAGTAAAGTTTGTAGCAAAAATAACGGCATCTAATTCAGCCATACTCCATTGGGTGGCCTTTAATAACCGTTGGAACTGGTAAAACCGTTGCAAGAATTCAACCCCATGAAGTTGCGTACTAAACTGTAAATAGGCGTTTGCCAATTCCATTTTACCTGAAAAATGGATTGTATATCGCAGGGGAGTGCCTGTTTGATTCCCCGAATCATTATCAAATACAACACCGGTTACCGGGTTTATATAATAGGACTCCAGATACGATTTAAACTCAGCCAAATTTAACCCTGTAAAATTCAAAAACTCCTTTATTGGGAGATTGAAAAATGCACCATCTGCTACAAGCAAAGTTGAAAAAGAAAGGTTATTAGGAATAAGAGTTTGTGTAAATGTAGAATCCTTGTAATTGAATCCCAGTATATCATAGTAGGGATTGGTGTAGGGATAGGTAGGGTCTGGATCTAAAGGAAACGAAGGATAAATAATCTCTGCCAACTTTGCGCGGCTAATACCAAGGGCCTTCCAATAAAGCTTCAGTTCTTCATTTTTTAAATCGAAAGGAACGGTTTGCCAGTTATCAATGACCCTATCCCGAACCAAATCATATACGCCATAATCAATATGCTCGGGATCGGTTTTAAGTTCAACTGCATCAAGGGTTGTTTCCCATTTAAATGTATTGCCTTTGGGTTTAATGGCATTTTCGAGGATTTCTATTACCAAATCAATAACAGGCAATGTGGTTAAGGCATTTTTACAGTCCAATGGAATCCTTGCTAAATCAGGTCGGCGTACAATAAGTTTGTCGTAAAGGGTTTCAGTTGCTGAAACCTCAAATTGACGTAAAAGATTTAACAAATCCACCAGGTAGGCTGCGGGTCCAAATACCGATTCGCAATGCGGGGTATCGGTCACATCCTGGTCGCCCAACAGGGTACTCAATTCAGGAATGGTTACAAAAGTCAGTTTGTTTTCCGAACTTCCATTGATATTTCCCGAACCGATTACATTGGTTGATGCCCCGTTCGATGCCGATGAATATTTATTTAAAAGAGCCAACGCTTTGTTTACTTTTACCTCAGCTGTATTATAAATATTCTTTTTTGTCGGGTTATCTAAATCAGCACCAATAATACTATAAAACTTGTTTCTCCCTAATTTAACAATATCATAGGCGGAATATATGCTTCGGTTAATTAATACTGCAATTGATTCATATTTGTGATTGTTGGTTAAACTATAAATCCGTTGTACAAGTGTTAAAAGGTCAACCCAGTCATCGGATGTAAAACCGGGAACTGATGTGAAAAATGAGGTGTAAATGGGGTTTGCAACCGAGGAATTAGCGGCGATATAATCGCGGGCAACCTCCTTTTCTATATCGAAAGGGGTGTGAGCAGTTAATCCAACGTCATAAAATTTATTCTCATTACCGGCTATTGAAATCAGGTTGTTTTTAAAAGTATTGAACCTTTGATTGAACGACCCTGGATCAGCGGGAACAAAATCACTCATCCTTGAAATACGCAGCAATAAGGATTGGGTGGGGTAAAACAGTTCTATTTGCTTATCAATATAAGTTCCATAAGCATCTGCAGTGAGTAACTCCTTTGGTAAATAAGTTTCTGATAGAACAGAAGGGTTGGCGTCTGAAATCAAACTGATAAGCTCACTTTTCGTTAGTTTTAACAGCTCATTAACAGGCTTTAAGTTATGCGTAGTAGCATTAACAAAAAGGTTAATGAACAAATCGTTGCTTTGGCATAAATCGCTATACTCCACCGCCAATCGGAGTTTTGACTTAAGAATATTGTCGGTAATACCTAAAGTTGACCAAAAAGGTTCATCAATTTTTTTCCCATCGTAAGAATAGTCAATCAAAAGGGTCACAAATGCTAATCTATCAGTACTGGTTATTCCTTGAATATCAACATCGGTTATATTTTTAAAATAACTTCCAAAAGTTTCGGCAACATAACCGATGATTTTTGATTTAATGGAATAAAGCCTGGCAGAGGCTGGAGTAAGATCGGGGATTATTTTATCTTGAATGGCCTTTTCAATTTTGCTAATCAGGCTTTTTTCATCGGTTGAAAAGAACGACATCAAATTGGGTTTAACACCCATCTTCAATAACCCAAAAAGAACCGCCTCTTCATTCAATTTCAATTGGGCATTGAAATTTCTTGCATCGTTTAATATCTGAATCTCGTTAATATCGCCACCAACAATAGACGCCACATAAGCCGTATCCTCCGGGCTATATCCCGATACCAGACTTCGGGTTGGAACCAATGAGGAAGGTGATGTCTTGGTTTTTCTAAGCAGATCAGCCTCCCGTTGGGTGAGTCGTGTATATACATCAAGGGTATCTTTTTTAAATTTAAAATTGACAGTCTCTACCCTTTTGTTGGTCACAATTACAGGGGAATTGCTTGCACAAAAATTTTCATCATAACTAACATAAGTAATCTCGCTACTCATCGAGCCTGAATAAACCTCCTTTTTAATAACTTTCCGTTTCCTGAAGCTTACATCCAGTTCAATTGATTTTTCTAATACTTTCTTATATCCGGCCCCTTCTGCAAATATTGAACAATACTTTTTAACTGTTTCGGTGTCATCATCTTCATTAATGTAAATTAACTTTTTGGATATTGTGTAATTTGAACCATCCATGGTTACAGCCTCAACTACATAAATATTGTTTTCTGCTTCATCAACAATAATATCGCCCTTAAAATATTTTGTAGTACCCGTACTTTCACTGATAACAATATTATTAGCGATATCGGGAATCAAACCGGAAGTATCTGTAACAGCTATTGGGGTTGTGGAGGTAATATCTTCGTTGTTATAAAATTTTAAACGGAGATTTGAACGGCTTTTTGAATCAACCACACTGTATGGAATTTCATAATTCCCATTAATATCCGTTATAGCATTCTCAACAAGTGTATCCAAATCATTTGCAAAGTATAACTCCACCAGGCAACCCACAGCAGGTACATCGTTTTTTCTTTTTAATACACCCTTGACCGATGGCTTTGTAAAAACGCTGATATGCTTGAGAATAGTTTGGTTATAAGATTGTACCGAAATTGATTCTTCTTTTTCCTGATCAAGTTGAACATTGTTTTGAAAAGCAAATATCCTTAAAGTTATAGCAGTTTCCAATGTTGGCAGCACATCGCTTTTTAAGGCAATATAATAGCTTCCATCGGAATCGCTTGTTGCTGAACCCAGAACTGTAATTGTACCTGACTCCGGAACAATGCATGCGCTTATTCTAAGGTTGGCACCATATCCAGAGGTTGCCAGATCGTAAACTTTACCGGTAAGGGTCAAGTTCCGTTCAATTGTAGGTACCACTGGGGTCCGTTCTATGGGTTCAAATTGTAATCCGTCTAAAAAGTTCGTTGCCATGATTTATAGTTTTTTAAGTTTATAATTTTAATTTTTTTGCTCACTGATAAGGTCGTTTTATCAACCAGGTTGAGGGTTATTTGCCGCTTGCTGTAAATCAGAAATATCACCTTCTGCATTTGTAATTCTGGTTGTTAAACCAGCCAAATCGGTAGTCAGGCTTTGCACCTTGCTTTGCGGGATACCTGTGGGCAAATCGGCAACAGCCGGAGTCCAGGTACTGGCACGGGCCCCGACATTGGTGGCTGTAATGTAATTACCATCAGATTTTTTGCCTGCTTTCAGGTAACCAATAACCGTATCGGTTCCTATTTTGGTAGCAATTCTGCCATCGGCTATCGTTGAAACCTCGGTTGATGTGGTGGCGCCTACCTCACTGGCTGTTGTTGGGGTCACCTTTTCCCAGGTAGCTCCGTTATACCTTTTCATAATTTTGAGCGAGCTGGTTGTATCAATCCATAAAGCACCGGTAGCAATTCCGGTTGGAGCAGTATTTGAGGCATAAATGGACGGTTGTTTGGCATCCAGCGATGTTTGCAGGCTGCTAATTTTAGCGATTGGGATGTCCGAAGGCAAATCAGCCGCAATTGGAGTCCATGTATTGGCACGGGCTCCTACATTGGTGGCTGTAATGTAATTACCGTCTGATTTTTTGCCTGCTTTCAGGTAACCAATAACCGTATCGCTGCCAATTTTTGTAGCTATTCTTCCGTCAGCAATGGTTGTAACATCGGACGATGTGGTAGCCCCCACATCCGCTGCGGTTGGTTTATTACCCGTGTGGTAAACAGTTGATGCCAACACACCATTTACCTTTTGTGTATCCAAAGCGGTATTTTGTCCTGTAACATCGGCGTTTGCAGCAGCAGGTCTCAGTTCCTCAAGAGTTTTATCGTTCAAATATTTAATATCCTCGGCAGCTATTTTGCCCAATAGCGCAGTTATTGAAGGTTCATTACCGTCAATTAAATCAACCCGGGGGTTATACATCCATTGACGGGTGCCTGTGTTGGTATCATAATAATGATAGCAACGGTGGATGCTATCCAAGGCATCGGAAGCCCAATTGAAAGAAGCAGAAACCCCTGAAACCTTTCTGCCTGTTAGGCAATCATAGATGCCGCCTTGGGTAATTAGTCCTGTTTCGCCGGCAGGGAATATATACCCAACAATCAGATACCACTTGTTATTTTCAGGTAAATCTCCTGACCAGAAATAAGGGTTGGAATTTTTGGTTGCTGTATTTAAATTACAAACCGAATTTGCTTTACAGCCTAAATAGGTAGTTCCCGAATTTGCATTTGTCTTCGCAAAAACACTAAACCGATAGCTTTTCGTTTTATCAATTGCAAATGAGTCAGTGAGCCACCCCCCATCAGCATCACTAACAGCATCGGGCCTGCACTCCCATAAAATGGCTCTTTCATCTTTAGGATTAAGCCCATAAACTCTGTAGTTTTCTGATGTAGCTCCATTTATGGTATAAAAGCCTGTACTACCGGATCCAATTTCCCAATCATTGATTAATAACTGGGTCCCTGCCGTTTTTTGTGAAACTGCACCAACCTGATCCGCCGTAATATAAGTGCCATCGGCTTTTTTTCCATCACTAAAATTAGTTTTCTCGGTAGCTGTCAGGTATTTCTTGGCTGTGGTTTCGGCAATATTGTCCAAGGTTTTATTTACCACCAAGGTGCTGGATAAATCTATCTGCCCGGAGCTATCCACGGCTCCGGCTTTGACCCTCCTGTATGTAGTTCCATCGGATAGACTGTCGAGGCTAA
>Ga0074197_1002601_pt1 | contig 12252 bp, 12 predicted proteins | sample EPASupsiteSAE305_FD_64526 | JGI IMG/M metagenome (GOLD analysis project Ga0074197, IMG submission 64526) | Bioremediated contaminated groundwater microbial communities from EPA Superfund site, New Mexico - SAE3-05 reassembly with SPADES | ecosystem: Environmental > Aquatic > Deep subsurface >...
TACTGTCCACGAGCTCCTGCTTGCTTCCAAAGCCGAGCTCACCGCGGAAGATGTCGCGGAACTTGTGCACGCGCACCCGACGATCTCCGAAACGATCATGGAAGCCTCGAAAGCCGTCCTCGGGCATGCGATTCACATTTGATTATTCAATGACGCGAGGCCACGCTTCGACGAATTCTTGGACCTTTTTCTCGATCGCATCGCGGATAAACCGTACTTTTGTCATGATTTCGTCATCGGAACCGTGAAAAGATGAGGGATCGTCGAATGGCCAGTGAAGCGTAATTGGTGCACCAGGGAAAACCGGACAGCGCTCCGCGGCCTCTTTTGAGCAGACAGTTACCACGACGTGATAGAAACGCCCTTCTTTATGGAAATCAAATACGCTCTTTGTCTGATTTTTCGAGATATCGATGCCGACTTCCGCCATTGCGCGCACGGCATATGGATTGAGTGTTCCGGGTTCGAGCCCCGCGCTCTCTGCGATAAAGTTCTCTCCCCCGTATTTCTTGCAGAAAGCTTCGGCCATTTGACTGCGGGCCGAATTGTGTACGCACAGAAACAACGCTCTGACCATATTCAAAAAATAGTCCTTCTCTTCGAAAGCAGTGTTAAGTCTCTGTTAATAATCTGTTTTCCCCGGATTGCGGGCTGCGGATCACCACCGCTCCCAGTGCAGGCGTTCCGTGTTCCACTTGTCCTTTGCTTTTTCACCGCCACGCGGGATACCCACGGGGATAAGGCAGAGAGGCTGAATGTAATCAGGGAGGCCGAGCAGCTCTCTGACGGGGTGGATGCGGTCAGGGTGCGGGTAGACGGCGGTCCAGACCGCACCGAGCCCCATGGATTCTGCGGCGAGCAAAATGTTTTCCGCCGCAGCGGCACAGTCGATGACCCACATTACGGATTCAGAGCCGCCCCACTGCCGCCGCATGTCTCCGCATACGATGATCGCGGCGCTTGCGTGGGCCGCCATCTTGGCGTAAGGAAGGCGGGCGGCCAGATCGCCGAGCATGGCATTTTCCGTAATGACGATGAATTCCCAGGGACGCTGATCAACCGCCGATGGCGCGGCCATCCCCGCGCGCGCAAGTACCTCGAGTTTTTCTTTGGGAATAGTGCCTTCTGCATATGCCCGGACGCTTTTCCTGGAGAATATGGTTCTTAGTGTTTCATTCAAATCCACTGCTTCAGTCCTCCTTATGCCATAGTATTCCTGTTGCAACTGCGACCCAGATTTAATCTTCGCTGAGCAATTTCCTTCTTTGCTTCTGAATCGTTTCTTCAGCGCAGGATGCAAGCCGAAGAACGCAGGGCGCGACCAGCCTGTATTCAACCAGGGTGCCTTTGTGCGAATCTTCGATAAGCCCCACTGATTTGAGCTGACTCAGGTACTTCGAAACAATCGATTTGTCGATGCCAAGCTCCGCTGCAAGGGCGCAGACACACCAGGGTTTTTCTTCCAGCTTTTCGAGCATAATCAATCGGAGCGGATTGGAGAGCGCTTTGAATATCTCCGCCCGACGCTCGTATTTGCGTTCAATCGATTTCATTATGGCAATGTTGCAATGTTGAAAAACCTTTGTCAAGGTGTTGACCGGCGTCCTGTTGTTGCATATTATTGCAACAATGCCACATATGTGTCGCCAGAAGAGATCTCGAGCGCAATGTCTCAGAGTACACAATCTTCTGAAAGGATGGACTATGAAGATTCAAATTCTCGGAACAGGATGTTCAAAATGCAAACTTCTCGAACAGCATGCCCGCGAAGCGGCAACTGAGCTCGGGATTCAGGCCGAATTCGAAAAGGTACAGGAAGTGGAAGATATTATGGCCTTCGGCGTGCTGATGACCCCGGCCCTTGCAATCGACAACGAAGTCAAGGCTGTCGGGCGCGTGCTTACAAAGGATCAGATAAAAGCCCTGCTCTCATGAGTACAAAAGGCTGGACCTCCAACAAGAAGCTCCTTGTATTGTTTGGAGTTTTTCTTGCGGCATATTTCATTCCTTTTCATTCGCCGCGTGTCTCAGGTGCCGTGAATGAGGCATTTCTCATGCTCTCGGAATATGCGCGACAGCATGTCGTTCTGTGCCTTGTTCCGGCAATGTTCATTGCGGGGGCGATCACGGTCTTCCTGAATCAGCAGTCGGTCATGCACTATCTTGGCCCTGACGCAAAGCGACTCACCGCCTACGGCGTTGCATCTGTTTCGGGAGCCATTCTGGCCGTTTGCTCGTGCACGGTGCTGCCGATTTTCAAGGGCATTTACAAGAAAGGCGCGGGACTAGGGCCTGCAATCGCTTTTTTATACTCAGGGCCGGCGATCAACATCCTCGCCATCGTACTCTCAGCAAAAGTTTTTGGTCTGAAGCTGGGCCTTGCGCGCGCCGTCACGGCAATCGTGTTTTCGATTGTCATTGGGTGGCTCATGGCACTTATCTATAGGAAAGACGATGAAAAACGCGCAGCCGATGTCCGCCTTTTCAGCGCACCTTCTGACGGCGAGCCCCGGACGCTCGGTCAAACTGCGATCTATATGGCGAGTATGATCGGCATTCTGGTCTTTGCGAACTGGGCCAATTCCCGGGGCGGCAGCCCCGTCTGGGATGCGATCTATAGCGCAAAATGGTGGATTACCGGAGGTTTTGGCTTAATCCTGGCATATGCAGTGATTCGCTGGTTCAACGCGGATGAAAGGATCGCCTGGGTGGTTGCGACGCGGGATTTTGCGCTGCAAATTCTGCCCCTTTTGTTTGGAGGAGTGCTGGTCGCAGGCTTTTTGCTCGGAAGACCGGGCCACGAAGCGCTCATTCCGAATGCATGGATTGCGGGGCTCGTCGGAGGCAATTCCCTCTTTGCGAACGCATTCGCTGCGATCGCGGGCGCGCTCATGTATTTCGCGACGCTCACCGAGATTCCCATCGTGCAGGGCTTGCTGGGTGCCGGAATGGGCCAGGGGCCCGCACTTGCGCTGCTTCTTGCCGGACCAAGTCTTTCGCTGCCTTCTATGCTTGTCATTGCCGGCGAGATCGGCTGGAAAAAGACGCTCACCTATGTCGGGCTTGTGGTGGTTATGTCCACGCTTGCGGGAATGTTGTTCGGAACACTTGCCTAGTTTGCTCATAAAAGGGAATATCAGCCATGGCTTCGGGAGCGCGAGCCGATTGTGATTTGCTGGCTTATTGCGACAGGGCCGCTTTCCAATGACGCCGTAACACTGTAAAGTAGCCTCTGAAACTCTATATATTGAAAAAAGGAGGCCTGTCGTGTTTGGGAAACATTCAAATACGGGCTTTCATGAAACATTGCCGGGGAATCACATTAAAACCCTGTGCTATGGCGCACATACCCTTCTTGTTGAAGTCCGGCTTGAAAAAAAAGCACAACTGCCCGAGCACAAACATCCTTATGAGCAAACCGGCTATCTTGTCTCTGGGCGCATTCGGATGAATATAGCAGGCAATGTACGGGAACTGGAGTCTGGTGACAGCTGGTGCATTCCCATGGATGCGCTGCATAAAGTCGATGTGCTCGAAGATGCCGTCGTGGTCGAGGCTTTCAGTCCTACACGCGAAGAATATATTAAGTATAAAAATGATAATGATATAGTGTCATGAAATCGAATTCTTCATCTCATGCCGGCCGCTCTGCTTTCCGCGCTGTCCTCTTCGATATGGACGGAGTGCTCGTCGATTCCGAGCGCCTTATCGCTGAGGCCGCCAGGCGGATGTTTGCCGAGCGTTACGGACTCGAGGTGCAATACGAGGATTTTACGCCTTTTGTGGGGGCGGGGGAGAACCGCTACATAGGTGGCGTGGCGGAACGCTATGGCCTTTCCATCGATATTGTCTCGGCGAAGGCGTGGACCTATGAGATATACGGCCAACTCGCGCGTCAGCATGGAGCAGGCATGCGGGCGATGCCCGGTGCCGTCGACTATGTGCGGGCATGTCGGGCCTACGGGCTGAAGACAGCGCTTGCATCGGCAGCGGACAGAGTCAAGGTGCTTATCAATCTGGACTATCTCGGTCTGACCCCTGACGAGTTCGATACCATGCTGACCGGAGGAGACGTGACCCACAAGAAACCCCATCCCGAAATATATCTCAGCGCCGCTGAACGCCTCGGCGCCGCGCCCTCTGCCTGCATTGTGGTTGAGGATGCGGTGAACGGTACGATCGCGGGCGTCCGAGCAGGGGCGCGCGTGCTTGGCATCACGTCGAGTTTCCCGGAAGGTGCGTTGAGAAAAGCAGGGGCTTCCTGGACGGCACCCGACCTTGCCCGGGCGCCCCTGCCGTGGAAATTGACCGCCGTCCCTGTCGTCGGGGATCCTTCAGGAGGCGGCCTCTAGGCTCGCGTCGTCCTTTGTTTTCTTCAGCTTTTTTTCAAGGATCGCGCGATTTCTCTCCTGCTCTTCGTCTTTCCTTTTCTGGGCTTCGAGATAGTGTGGCAGTTCTCCTGCCCATAGTTTTTCTGAAACGGGTGTCCATTTGGCAGCGGCGGGAGCGCACTTTGCCGTGAGATCGTCGACATCCTCCTTGTCTATGGGCTGTGTGGAATGGGCTCCGGAGGCTTTCACCATCTCCGCGAGCATACCGGGGTTGTCCAGCAGAGGACAGGGCCTCAGATGGTTTTCATTGAATGGCTGATGGGCGGCATACTGCTTGAAGATCGGCGAGCGCAGTGCATCCAGCAGGGAAACATCGTGAATGTTTACGTTTGAGTAATGGATGAAGGCGCACGGCTCCACATCCCCCGCGGCATTGATGTGCAGGTAGCTTCTTCCCCCCGCGATGCACCCGTTGACATACTGTCCGTCATTCCAGAAATCGATGAGGAAGATCGGTTTCGTGTCGCGCATCCTGCGGACCCAGTGGAACATGTACTCGCGCTGTTCGGGCTTTGCGAGCAGGCTTGTATCTGCATCTTTGCCCAGCGGCATATAGGTGAAATACCAGCCGAAAGCACAGCCCTGTTCGATCAGGAAATCGAGGAATTTTTCGTCGCCCACCGCTTCGGTGTTCTTGGAATGCCAGCATGCGCTGAACCCGAAGGGAGCGCCGTATTTCTTCATGTTCTGCATGCCCCGGATTACCTTCTGATAGGTGCCGTTGCCACGGCGGAAATCCGTGGCATCTTCAAAACCTTCAATGCTGAACGCGAGTCCGAAATTGCCGACTTCGGCGAGCGCCTTCGCGAACGCGTCGTCGACCAGCGTTCCATTGGTAAAGGCCAGAAATATGCAGTCATTATGGACCTTCGCAAGTTTGAGCAGATCATCTTTCCGCACCGTGGGCTCGCCCCCTGAATAGATGTAGAAATAGACGCCAAGCTCCTTGCCTTCGCGAATGATGCGGTCGAGGAGGGCATAGTCCATGGAATCGGTCTTGTCGTATTCGGCGGCCCAGCATCCCTTGCAGTGCAGATTGCATGCGCTCGTGGGATCCATGAGGATGGCCCAGGGGATATTGCATTTGTATTTGACTTTGAGCATAGACGTCCTGTCCGCGCCGACCATCGCTGAATTGAGCACGAAGTTCGATAAGAAACTCTTGCGGACATTGGGCGCGAGTTCACTGAATGCACGCATGATAAGGCCCCGGTAAGGATTGGCGGGGTCCTGCATGACTTTTTTGGCTGTCGCGATCTGACGCTTCATGTCTTCCCGGTAAGTGAAGGGCATGAGGACGTCCGCGATCTTTGGGATGTTTTTTTCAGGATTCCTGTTGAGATACCGCAAGGTGACATTCAATGCCGTACTTCCCACCGCATACGAAATGGTATTCATGATTCCTCCCTGTCGTTTTATATCTTGAACACGGGGTCTTTCAAAATAAATGCAAAATGCATTTATTCCCCCGTTTCATGGCGTTTCGCCTTTTTCCGAACTCAGGTGCCGAGCATATGCAGAATTGAGCCTATGTTATTCTGGATGAAAGCACCATCAGTGAAAAGAGAATGCATGATGCTGCTCTCGATGAGGGAGAAAAAGAGCGTCGTGGCAAATGCGGTCTGCGAAGAAGGAAGCAGCGAAGTTTCGCCGGCAAAGAGCATTTCGATTTTATTGCGAAGTGCTTTTGTGGCTTCATCGAGCGCTTCCGCGAGGTGAGTGTTCTCCCGTTTCAGCCTGAGCGCAAGATCGAGGATGATTGAAGTATACTTGCCCTCCCCGATATCGTTGGTGAAAACTTGGTATATCTTCTGAAGCTTCTGCGCGAGGCTCAATTCCTGTTGCCGAATGATGAGTTCAATTTTCTTGGCAATGGTGTCAAGCAGCTCACTGACTGCATAATGGAAAATTTCATCCTTGTTCTTGAAGTAATTGTAGACATTGGTTCGACTCAACCCACACGCATCGGCAATTTCGCCAAAGCTCGCGGCATAGTAGCCGCGCTGGGCAAAGAGTTCGAGCGCTAAGTCCGCAATCTTACGTTTTCTCTCTTCGTGATCAACCATTTTAGGCATGAGAGACTCCTCTTCGAGAGCAAAACCTTCCCTGTCTTTTTATTGACAGTATTGTCAATTTAATGCAACTTTTGCCGGGTGTCAAGAGTCAAAGAAAAACTATTCAATCATTCGTACGTGTCATATGGACTTTGGGCTGATTTGTTGCTCTTGTGCAGAGTATCAAGGGCAGGTTATTTTAAGGCACTATGTTCAGCATCCCTGCACTCATAAAAATACTGGTGATTTTTTCGCTGGTCGTGATCGCCACCGCGAAGCATGTGCACCTCGGGCTGGCCGCCGCAATTGGCGGTATTGTCATTGCGCTGTGGCAAGGCCTGACCCCTGCTGCTGTCGCAGTTGCTGCCGTCAGGGAACTGCTCAATCCTGACCTGATTTTGCTTGTGGTTCTTCTTGCTGCGATCATGGCGTTTTCTGCGGCGATGAAGAAATCAGGCGCAATGGATACGTTTGCCAATGCTATCGCCGAGGCGGCGCCTTCACGGAGGGTTGCGCTCGCGATTACGCCGCTCCTGATCGGCACTCTTCCCATGCCGGGGGGTGCAATAATCTCGGCACCTCTGGTTGGCGCCATGAACGATGACGACTCCCGAAGTCCGGAAACGCTCTCGGCGATCAATTATTGGTTTCGTCATATTCTGGAGCTTATCTGGCCATTATATCCGGCTTTCATCCTGACAGCCGGGCTGACAAAGCTGCCCATAACGACGCTCATGGTACTGAACCTCTATGCGCCGATTACACTGTTTACGCTCGGGCTTATTTTCATTTTGCCCAGGGGCAGGGAATCGACCGCCCACCCGCGGCTTGAGCAGGACAGTGCGCCGCGCAAGCTCGAGAAGACGAAATTGCACCGCCTTGTGCGCGGCATTGCGCCTCTCGGCATTGTGCTGGGCAGTTATATTGTGCTTGATGTCATATGGGAGCTGGCTGCGCCGCACCTCGGCCTTGATGCAACTACCAAATCGCTTGTCGGACGCTATGCGCCGGTGCTGTGCGGGATTGTAATCGGTTCGCTGTATCTTGTGAAAATCGCCGGTGGACCGCAGATATTCAAAAAGAGCATCACAAAGTCTACTTTGGGATTGATTGCGGTTGTTATTGGCATTCGGATTTTTTCAGCGCTCATGAACGCTGCGGACTTGGCGCACGCCGCATCGATAGAACTCGCGAGCGCGGGAATCCCCTCGATCATTGTCATTGCGCTTTTGCCATTCATCTCGGGAATCGTGACCGGCGTGGGGCTGGGATATGTCGGGCTCTCCATGCCGATCGTGCTCGGGCTCATCTCATCGTCCGGCATTCCTTTCAAAGCAGGGGTTGTGATTGCGGGCGCATTTGGCTATGCGGGCATGATGTTTTCGCCACTCCATGTCTGCATGGTGGTCACGGTTCAGCACTTTAAGGCAACCTTACCGTCGACAATACGCAAATTTGCCCTGCCGCTGGGTATTTTTGTTGCCATAGCAAGCGTCTATGGCGCCATTTTAATGACGGTAATGAAATGAGGGGGGATGAGGGGCGCGCCTATTCAACCCTTCCGGGGGGCCTCACTGCCGCCGCGGCGCTTGCCGGACATCAGCGCCTGTCGATGACGCTTGAATGATTAAATGAACCAACCTGGATGACGAATGCAGGCATGATTGCATCTGTATCATCAATGTTCCCGAGAACACTTGCTCCGACAAGTATGCCATAGTGTCGTGTCAGCCTTGCGCTTGCTCCGAGCGTCGCGCTCCATTTGAGCGGCCACATCGCATAGGTCGACGGGTCGTCGTATTGCACAACCGCCCCCGCGCTCCCATTCGCGAAGATATATATATCGCCGCCCGTCAATTCATTGATGACCTTGACGCGATGCCGGTATTCGAGGCTCCCTGCGAGGACGGAATTTCCCGCGCAGCTCGTAGGGATGTAGCCGAGGCCATAGAACATAACCGGCTGGCTCAGCGTCGAATAATAGGAGATCTTGGCGGGTTGCGCACCTGTCACCAGCCCGACAAAATCTGTTCCACCAAAAAGGCTCAGGTGCAGGGCATCGGTTCGTCGTACCGGAATGGCAGCCGAAGCATTGACCTCCATTTGCGCGAATGAGAACTGGCCCCCGAAATTCGGACTGAACCAGCGCCCGTACGCAGTAAAGGCAATTCCCTTCCTCGGGAATGCGGTTCTGTCTCTCGTGTCGAGCCTCAGCGCGACCCTCAGCGCACCCGCATTTTGGGTCACAAGGCTCGTCCAGTCATCGCCGGTGAGCACATTTTCGAAGGAATAGCCGGCCATGACATCGGCAATGTTTCCCAGCACGAGCCCTCCCCATACGCCAGCGCCATATGTTCTGAATTTTGAAGCTATTGCGACAGGAACCGATTCAGAAGCGGACATGTCATATTCAAACCGGAAACGGGTCCACGGCAGGATGAAAAAAGGCCCGAAAGGCTGGAAATATTCCATGCTCGCCGAGGTCTTGTTTACGAAGGATACCGAAGAAAACAGCGCAGAGCCGGGTCCTGTGAGCTCTTTGGCCAAAAACGCCAATGACGCCACTAAATTGCCTGAAATATTGTTCGAGACGGCACCCTGAAAGTCCAAGGATGCAAAGAACTCGTTCTCGACAGGTTTTTGTGGGACAATGGAAACGACACCGCGCAGTGCCCCGGGAGCCCCGGCGCCCTGTAGCTGTTCGATATCGAATTTGACGAGGGAGAAATCGCCGGCGGCATACGCCGCGTGAAGCGCATTTTCAAGTTCTTCTCTTGAATAAGCCTTGCCGATGAGTGGTGCAAAAATATTCATAATTTTGTCTTTATCCGGCGTTGTACCTCCCTCGATCCTCAGAGAGGAGAACACTGGAGGAGGGGCTAAGGCCTTCCGGTTTGCCTGTTCTTCAGGAGCGACAAGCGCCCTCTGCTCTGCGATTTTTGCAGCGAGTTCGCGCAACTGGGGCATGGCGGCATCACCGGCTTCTTCGCCGCGGGCAATTATCTCTTTCGCCCGGGCATAGCTTGCGGTCGTGAATTCCTGGAGATTTGGGGTGATGACGAGATCTGCCGCCTCAATATTCGGCTGCATGTTCTGCATGATGAAAAGGTTGCCCGTCTGGCTCCCAATCTCTACAGAGGTGTTCAGCTCGTCGATCGAATCCGGCGCCTTGCCCCTCGAAACCACCGCGATGACAATATCGGCGCCCATCTGTTTCGCAATATCGACAGGCAGGTTGTCGACGACACCGCCATCCACCAGGAGCTGGTCATTGTATTCATACGGCATGAAAACGACAGGGATCGACATTGAACTGCGCATCGCCTCCGCGAGCGATCCATGGTCGAACACTACTTTATCGCCGTTGAGAACGTTTGCCGCGATGGCGCGGTAAGGGACGGGAAAAGCGTCGAAGTCCGGCTTTGCGGCCATATGGATGGTGCGCGCCGTGAAGAATGAGAGTATGTTTTGGCCTTCCAGAAGTCCCGTGCCGATGTTTGGTCCTTTTGAATCGAATCCGATTCTGAGCGCATACATCGATTCGACAGCGCGCTCGAACATGTTTTGAGGGAGTTCTTTTGGGTCCATAAACAGGGAGTTCCAATCGATTGTGGATATGAGATCCTGCATTGCCTGAGGCGAATAACCGGCTGCGTAGAGCCCGCCCACAATCGAACCCATGCTTGTGCCGAGAATCATATCGACGGGAATGCCCGCTTCTTCAATCTTTTTCAAAACGCCGGCGTGTGCGATGCCGAACGCCGAGCCACCCGAGAGCACTACGGCGATTCTTGGACGGGCCGGCTCGGATATCTGATCCGATATCTGAGCTGTAGAATCATCTGCAGCGACGGGGGCCGCTGCCGCGAGATTCAACAAAAGGCACACAAACAGAACACGCGCTCTGTGCTGCCGGAAAGGTGAATGCATCCTGTAAGTGTTCATGGCACAGCCCATAGCCCACCATTTGCCTTACGCAAATAAATCCGTCATGTCGAGGCGCTGAGCCATCTCCGCCATTGCTTCGCCGGAAGGGGAGGGTGGAGCTTTGGCTGCCTCCTTGATGATCGTGGGCAGGAGGTGGATATCGCCGGCACTGTTGACAAAGGCCCCCTCGATGCTCCAGGCCCAGCCGAGGGCCATTCCGATGTCCTGAGGCGTATCGAGAGGTTCGTACCATGTAGCGCGCGCATGCGGTCGCTCGCCCCAGGGCCTGCGCAGAAAAGCTTTGATGAGCTGAACGGCGACGTTCCTGGTCTTGCAGATATAGAGGAGAGTGCGCACCGCCGCCGCATATGCCGGGTCGTTCGAAAGCGGCCAGTTCCAGGGAAAAAGCACCGAATCGAAATCAAAGCGCGCCAGGCTCCGCAGGTGCATCGCCGGCGCCGCCTTCCCGTGCCCCGTCACCCCCAAGAATCGCGCCATGCCTTTTTGGCGCGCTTCGACAAAAGCTTCGAGCGCACCGCCTTCGTTCATCGCGACATCCCACTCATCGTCCTTTACGAGCACATGCATCTGCCAGAGGTCGACATGGTCGGTGCGCAGAAGGCGCAAGGAGCGCTCGAGCTCCTCCAACGCCTCTTTTTTTGTGCGCTTTTCGGTTTTTGTCGCGAGGAAAACCTTGTTGCGGTGGACTTTGAGCCAGGGGCCCATGCGTTCTTCCGCCTGGCCGTAACTCGCGGCGGTGTCGAGGTGGTTGATGCCCGAATCGAGCACAAGGCTGAGCGTGGTATCTGCCTCGGCCTGAGTGACACGGGCGAGGGCCGCCGCACCGAAAAGAAGGCGGGATGAATTGTGCCCTGTCCGGCCAAATGGTGCCTGTGGAATCATACTTAAAGCCTAGGCATGTGCAGGCCGGCTGTCAATGCAGTATTCGAAATCTTATGGTATGATGAAACGGATGGTGCGGAGGAGCACGAAGATGAGAATTCTCAATTTTGGTTCGCTGAATATCGATTATGTGTATCGCGTCGATGAATTCGTAAAACCGGGGGAGACGAAGGCGGCGCAGACGCTTTCTGTATTTGCGGGAGGCAAGGGGCTCAATCAGTCCCTGGCGATGGCGAGGGCGGGGCTGAACGTCGTCCATGCGGGAAAAATCGGCGCGGAAGGCGAGTTCCTGGTGAAGACACTGAACGATGGCGGCGTCGACACAAGCCGCATCGAGATAGCAAAAGTCGCCACGGGGCACGCGATCATCCAGGTCGATGATAAAGGAAGAAACTGCATTCTTTTGTTTGGCGGCGCGAATCAGGACATCAACGAAGCATATATCGACCGGGCCCTCGCAGGCTTTGGCCCTGACGAGATGTTGGTGCTCCAGAATGAGATATCTTCGATGCCGAGCATCATTGCCAAGGCAAAGACAAAGGGCATGACCATCGTGCTCAACCCCTCGCCATACTCGAATCTGGTGCCGAGCTATCCGCTTGAGCTTGTGGATGTTTTCATCATGAACGAAATCGAGGCGGCATATCTTTCGGGAGAAAGTGCTCCCGAAAGGGCGGCGAACCTGCTGATGCGCAGTTTCCCGCAGGCCAGGATCGTGATAACGCTTGGTGAGGCCGGTTCGATGTGCGCGCACAAGGGAGAGATCGTGCGGCAGAAAGCCTACAGAGTGCGGGCGGTGGATACCACTGCCGCGGGGGACACTTTCTCGGGGTATTTCCTCGCGGGGCTCGTCGAGGGGATGGATATCGCGGCGGCACTGGATCTGGCGGCGCACGCGGCCTCGATCTGCGTCACGCGAAAAGGCGCTGCGGATTCGGTGCCGTGGCGGAAGGAATTGGAAACGAGGGAGCAGGTAT
>Ga0074197_1002611_pt1 | contig 12218 bp, 16 predicted proteins | sample EPASupsiteSAE305_FD_64526 | JGI IMG/M metagenome (GOLD analysis project Ga0074197, IMG submission 64526) | Bioremediated contaminated groundwater microbial communities from EPA Superfund site, New Mexico - SAE3-05 reassembly with SPADES | ecosystem: Environmental > Aquatic > Deep subsurface >...
AGGATGCGAACGAATTGTTGAAGCGAATGACAGTAAATTTTGTGACACCTACGCGAATCCTGGGGCAAAATGGCGATTGGGCATTTGCAACTTTGCAACCCACGCGAAACCGGAAGTCAACATCGTTAAAATCCGGGTCAACCCGTTGAAGGCCGCCAAGCGGGCATCCCGGCGCAAATAACAGCATAGTCTTTTCTCTGCAAGCCTGTTGTCGGCGAGCCGACAACGCCGCAGAGCGCCTATCGCCCTCTCCTGCGATCACCTTTCGCCAACAACAGTAACTCCCCTTTGGTCCCGCCAAAGGGGAGTTACTGTTTCCTCTATTTTCGTCCCACGCCAACATAGCGAAATCCGGCGCTCTTCATTGCCTCTGGCTCGTAGACATTGCGCAGATCGATAAAAACCGGGGCGTTCATACGGCTTTTGAGTCTCTGCAAGTCCAGGGCTCGGTACTGATTCCATTCCGTCATCAGGACGACGCAATCCGCCCCTGCTGCAGCGTCATAGGGATTTTCCGCATACTCGATTGCAGCCGGAAGATACGCCTTCGCCTCTTCCATGCCCTTGGGGTCATGGGCGCGCACACGGGCGCCTTTTTCCAACAGGGCCGGCAAAATGGTTGCCGAGGGCGCGTCGCGCATGTCGTCGGTCTCTGGTTTAAATGTCAGCCCCAGCACAGCAATGATCTTACCGGCCTCGGAGCCGCCAAGCATCTCTCTGATTTTTTTCACCATCCGCGCCTTCTGCGCCGCATTGACCTCAACCGCGGCCTCGACAATGCGCACATTCTCGCCGTGCTCCTGAACAATCCGCATCAGCGCCAAGGTGTCCTTGGGAAAACAGGAGCCGCCATACCCGGGTCCAGGGTGGAGAAATTTGCCGCCAATGCGCCCGTCCATGCCGATCGCCTTGGCGAGTTCAACGACATTGGCGTTCACTGCTTCACAGACTGTTGCGATTTCATTGATAAAACTGATTTTCACCGCCAGGAAGGCGTTGGCGGCGTATTTCGTAAGCTCGGCGGTTTCAATGGTGGTGTTGACAATGGGAGTGTCGCGAAGATACAGCGGTTTGTAAATTTCCTTGAGTAATTTGCCCGCCCTCTCCGATTCGACGCCGATCACCACCCGGTCGGGCCGCATGAAATCGCTGATGGCGGCCCCTTCCCGCAAAAATTCCGGATTGGAGGCGACGTCAAATTCAGCCTGGGGATTGGCCTCTCGAATCACCCGCTCCACCTGCCGTGCCGTGCCCACCGGCACCGTGCTCTTGTCGACCACCACGGTGTATCCGCGAAGGTGAACGGCCAAGTCTCGGGCGGCCTCGTAGATGTAGGTAAGATCAGCGTAGCCGTCGCCGCGCCGCGAACTGGGAGTGCCCACGGCAATAAACACCGCCTCCGCCTCCGGCACGGCCTGAGCCAAGTCGGAGGTGAAGCGGAGTCGCCCCTCCGAAACATTTTTTTTCACCAGAACATCAAGTCCAGGTTCGTAAATAGGGACAACCCCGTTGTTCAATTGCTCGATTTTCTCGTCCAGCTTGTCCACGCAGGTGACGAAATGGCCGAATTCGGCAAAACAGGTTCCGGTCACCAGGCCAACATACCCGGCACCGATCATAGTAATATTCATTTAATTGACTCCTTCATAATTTCTGTTGCCAAACAACGCTGTCCCCACCCGAACAAGCGTTGCCCCTTCCTCGATGGCCACCGGATAATCGGCGGACATGCCCATGGAAAGTTCGATGCGTTCATTATCGGCAAAAAGTCCCTGCGCGGCAAGCTGTTTGGCAAGCTCGCGCAACTCGCGGAAATAGGGCCGGCTGTGTTCAGGATCAGCACAAAAGGGCGGCATGGTCATCAGGCCGCGAATCTGGAGGGTGGTTTCCTGGGCAATGGCGCGCACAAGTCTCTCAGTGTCCTCGGGCAGCACCCCGGATTTCTGCGCTTCCCGGCCGGTGTTCACCTGAACGAGAATCGAGAGGTTCTTATTCAGCAGCCGCGCATGGTGGTCAAGGGCCTTGGCTATTTTCAAACGATCCACCGTTTCCACCATGTCAAAGAGTTCCACCGCCTGCTTGGCCTTGTTGCTCTGCAGATGGCCGATGAAATGCCAGTGTATCGTTGACGGGAAATGGGGGATTTTTTCCGCCGCCTCTTGCAGATAATTCTCGCCGTACACAAGATGCCCGCAATCGACGGCCTCCTGGATAGTGGCAAGGTCTACCAATTTGCTCACCGCCACCAGTGTGACCTCAAGGGGATCTCTTCCGGAATTGCGCGCCGATTGCGTTATGGTCTCAAGAATATGGCTGAGATTATCGCGGATCATGGAGAACCTCCGGCAGGTGAAAAAGGCGGACGGCATTGGCGGTTGTTGCTCGGGCCACCTCTTCAAGGGTGATCTGCTTGAGATCAGCCACCAGTTGCGCGGTGTAGAGCATCAGCTTGGGTTCGTTTCTTTTTCCCCGGTACGGCGCCGGCGCCAGAAACGGGCCGTCGGTTTCCAGCAGCAGGCAATCGAGATCAACGGTGCGAATAACCTCGCGAAGCATCTCCGCATTGGCAAAGGTGGCCACGCCTGGAATCGACAGATACAACCCGCTGTCGACCATCTCCAGCGCCAATTCCTGGTCGCCGGAAAAGCAGTGCATCACCCCTCGCGCCGGGAACGGGCCAATGGATCGAAGCAGGTCGCGGACGTCGTCGTGCGCCTCCCGATCATGAATCACCACCGGCAGTTTGAGTTGCTTGGCGAGGTGGAGTTGGTCGGCAAAGGCCTTGAGTTGAACGTCGCGGGGAGCGTAATGCTTGGCGTAATCCAGCCCAATCTCGCCGTATCCGACCACGAAAGGATGCTGAGCCAACTCGGCTAAGGCGTCGAGGGCCGCCGGAGTGGCCTGGAGTGCGTCGTGGGGATGAATACCGATGGTGGCGTACACATTGGGATAGTGGTCGGCCAGGGCCACCGCGCGCTGGGAACTGGGCACGTCGATGCCAATGGTTATAATGCGGGTGACGCCATGTTGCGCCGCCGACGCGATTACCGCGTCGAGATCCGGCCGGTACGCTTCCATGTCGAGATGGCAGTGAGTGTCGACACATTCGGCATGATTGCGCAGCAGCGGGAGTGGAGGGAGAGTACGTTTCATGAAAAAAAGAGCAGATAACCTGTTTACCGAAAAATTGCATTGCCATGCGTCGCCGATTACCGGATCGGAACGCCCTCGCCTGGATGCGCCCAGATATTTACCCCGCATCATAGTGAATGTTTATTGACATTAAAACAATAATGTTGAGTTTTTATAATAAAATCGAATTGAAACGGAGACGAAAACCCTGCTTTTCCGTTTCCAAATTGTTTCCAAATTGGGGATATGTTCAACAAAAAATCAATGTCCATTTCCCTTGTCACTCGTCACCAGTTCCATTGCCAACTATAGCACCCTGTGCTATACTTACACATGATTCGATTGATGACCAAAGAGTTTGCCAAGTGGGCCGATATGCACGGCTTGACGATCACCGACCTTGCCGCCGCGCTCGATGAAGTGGACGCCGGAAGTTTTGAGGCTGATCTCGGCGGCCATGTTTTGAAAAAGCGGGTCCCTTTTCCCGGACAAGGGAAGCGCGGCAGCGGTCGAACCATTATTTGTTTCAAAAAAGATGATCGGGCAATTTTCGTTCATGGGTTTGCCAAGAATGAAAAAACAAATATGAGCAAGAAAGAGCTGATAGCGTTCCGGCGTGTTGCGGAAATACTGCTCAACCTGTCGCCGGATCAAATAGCCCGTTCTATCAGCACGGGGACCTTTATTGAGGTGAACACCGATGAGAAAGACAACGGCTAAATCGCTAACCAGCGTAGTCGATGATTTGTGCAAGGATGGCGCAATTGATGAAATTACCATGCGGGAAATTCATTCCCTTTGCTTGCCGGATATCAAAGACTATTCAGCAGACAATATTGTGGCGTTGCGCAAAAAGACTCATCTGAGCCAAGCGGCCTTTGCGGCCGTGGTGAATGTCTCCCCCTCTACTGTTCAGAAGTGGGAAAGAGGCGTCAAAAAACCAACCGGGGCCAGCAAACGCCTTTTCGACATTATCGAAAGAAAAGGTTTGGAAGGGATTTTTTGATCTGGAGCGTATTACCCTCCAGCGCAATGCTTCGTTGGTTTGCCGACATGTTCATTGGCACGATTTAGCTCCCGGTGCAGTCCGACATGATTTTGTATCCCCTGCCCCGCCCCCTGAATTCCTCCAAAAAATTCATCTTTAATTCACTTTTGAAGCCAGACATACGACCATGGACCAAAAAAAAATGATTGGTTCCCTATATTCTCTATTGGGCAATCAAGATACACAAACATTCGAAAACCGCACATTCAATGTAGTAATGATTTTTATCAGCATTGCCGGTGCAGTTCTTTTATCTTACGATATATTTTTAGGTAATATTGCATCACAGCTTATAGACCTATCGTGCATTATCTATTCAAGTTGCTGCTACATTTATTCTCTAAAATTCAATAATCACAGAAAATTAATTACAATATCGTTCATTTTTCTATACCTTGTAATATCCATTGGATGGTTCTTTAACAATGGAATACATGGAAGCATACCATATTTCTTTTTTATTTTAGTTTGCTACTCGGGTATTTTCTTTAAAAATCCATTCAAATATTCAATACCATTGATAATTATAACCGTTTCAATATTTATAATAATTGAATTTTTCAATCCAGAATCGGTTGTCAAATATACGTCTAAAATTCACAGTTTTTTAGATATTGGAATATCTATAATTTTATGCTTATTAGTGAATGGCGTATCAATTCATATTATTTTTAAAAAATATGATATTGAGAGAAAATTAAATAATAATATGCTGAATCAAGCAATATTAGACAAGGAATTAATAGAAAAATCAATGAACGAAATTCAGGTTCTTAGAGGATTTCTCCCTATATGCTCTCATTGCAAAAAAATTAGAGACGACAAAGGAGACTGGAAACAGCTAGAAAAATATATTCAAGACAATTCTGAGGCTAAATTTTCTCATAGCATGTGCCCTGAATGCGCAGTAGCGCATTACCCTGAATATTTTGATAAAATTTATTTCGAAAAGAATAAAAATTCAGCTGCAACCCAAGGAAATATAAATTGATTATCTCGTTGTTTTCAAAGGGGGTTGAAATGCAAACTGGACACCGGCGCGAGAGGCCGGCAAATAGCGCATCCCGAAAATCCTTTTCGTAATTTCAAGCTGTTGCTCCCCTTAACCCACCGCCCCGCCCACCTTCCTCTTTTAAGCTAAAATATATCATAAACTACAGAGGGCAGAAATTTTGCTTTGACACAAAATATGGCTTTGATATAAATCATCATCATTGATGATTTAAAATAAATATTCCATGGACTGGAACTTATCAATTCTTAACGATAAAATACAAAAATGGAATACGGAAATGGCGTTAAAAAGTGCACTGTTCTCAATGAAGAATTGTTAATTTTTTCAAAAACAGGAGAGATAATTACTATTGAAAAACCAGATGAATGCGGAACAACGGAAAACAAATCCACCACTTTCACTTTATTAACAACGGACAAAAAAACTGAAAAATTAATCTTGCCCTATGGGGTAAACTTAAAAATTGGAAAAAAAATAGCCGTTGTCTACATTTCAAATCGTAAAAATATAAAACAACAATTATTGATTGTAGATATAGAATTCGGCAGTATTATAAAAATATCAGATTCGGAAAAATTGGTAGATCATCTTGTTTCAAACGAAGAGTCAAGACATGTTTTACTTGAATTCATGTTTGGAATGGCGCTTATATCGTACTGGTTAATTAAGATTTATCAAGAATATGCCGCCGGATATTCAATAATAAATATATCGAGTTATTCTTTAAGCTTATTCCTACTTTCCATGGTTATGTTTTTCACAAAAATAGATTTTAAAAATAAAAAATTAAAATATAATTTTATTTTACACAGAACAATAGGTGACATTGTTGAACGATTAAAGTGCCCAATTCTTTGCAAGATAAAATTACCAAACCATTAATTCGTTAAAATGCAACAAATGGCCTCACTTTATCATTCTCTGCACTGTCCCCGGAATCCCGTTAGAGAATTTTATCCAAAATATCGCAGGCGGTTTTCACCGCATCCACACACCGGGTTTCAAAGAGTTTCTGTTCTCTTGCCGTGGCCAGATTCTCTGGCGTGCCAATGTTTATACCTATGATCACTTCACAGGCAGACGCTCCCATGCGCTCTTTGAATTCCGCAAGGAGCTGTTGCCCGAGCACGTAGGTTTTCCCCTTGGCCTCCACCGACTCCAGATCACCCCGGCCATGTTGCATAGAAATGGCCATGAGTGCGCCCGATAGGGCTCCACATGGACCATTTCCCGTACAGGCCACGCCAGCGCCGAAAATAGTCGAGAGCTTTAACGCGTCTTGCTCGCTCAACACGTCTTTTTGCCGATAGGCCGTAAAGACGGCCTGGCTGCAGTTAAATTGTCTCTTGAATAATTCAATTGCCTGTTCTTTTCTTGTCATAAGATCATTGAGACGCAACGCTTTCCTCGGGTCGCCTAAAGCGAAAGATCAAGCGCAACATTGGGAAGAGAGGTATGAAAGGTTGTTTCCAAGGGGCTGCATGCCCGGACCTATGTATGAATCCTGCTGCAATCTTTCCGTTCCGAACCATCCAGTTCGGCAGCATTGACCAAGTCAGGTGTTGGGCTCGCTTTGAATGTGACGGCTTGGCGTACAGCCAGCAATCAAAGCACATATCACGGCAAGGCACAGTGTCTTAAAATTCAAAACGTATCCTCCTCGCTGCCGGAAAATTTTCATTTTTCAGTCTTCGAAAGATAGTATTCACCGAACACCTTGTCTAATTCCGGGATATGTTCAATGAACATCTCTCGGAGCACATGATAAAGACCCGTGGCGCTTCCTGGGGTATCAAGCTCAAAGCGGAGCAGCAACTTGCGAGCTCCCTCTTTTAGCCGATCATGCTCAAGCCTGTGTTCCTCCATCCCCGGAAAATCGGACGCCTCCATGTATTTTTCTTCACGGGAAAAGTGTTCCTCGGTGAAATCCACGATTTTTTGACAATTTTGGAGAATGGCGCTTCTTTCTCCGTTATCACTATGGATGGTGTTGTAAAGAGCATTGGCCATTTCAACGATGTTTCTATGATCTCTGTCTATTTGCTTGATGCCTGTGTTGTACGATTCTTTCCAGAAAAATGGTTCCATGGTTCCGTTGCAATCAAGAATGAAAGATGTTTCTGAATCCTATCCGGCCTATTTCCAAAGCAGACGCACCAAGAAAATGCATATTCGTTATGCATAGCACATCTTCATTGCTGCCTTGCTTGCTTTTCTCGCGGAGATAAGACGGGTACTTTCACCACGGAAGGCCTACACGACAACAAAAACGTGCCGGTGGCATCCATCCCCAAGGTTATGCGCCTTGCTTGAAAATGCCATGGGCAAATAGTGTCTATTTTATTTCCAATTGATTTTGAGCTTTCGATTCGACTGCACGCAATCCCTAAGATATAGGTTGATGACACCCTGATAAGGAATGCCCACTTCTTCCGAGATTTGCTTGAAATAGTTGATCGAATCCTCATCAATCCTGATGGTGATTTGCTTTTTCAGTCGGGCAGCATACGGATTTTTTTTTGATTTTGAAAAATCGTATTCTTTTAACATGTTGTCACCTTTCAATAGAAAGACGTTTCCGGCTTCGTTGCCTTCCTTGCTGAAATGATCCTGATTACCTCTTCCGATTCCCGGTAACAGTGACATACCACCAACATTTTCAGCCTAGCGCTCATCCCCATGAGAATAAACCGTTCCTCTTGCTCTGAATGCTCTGGATCAGGGATCAAACGCGCATTTTCATCGTAAAAAACGGTTTTTGCCTCTTCGAATCTGACCTTATGCTTTTCAAGGTTAGCCTTGGCCTTATCCTCATTCCATTCAAAACGAAGCGGTTTCATGAATTATGATAATTACAATGTAATTAATTGCAAGATTTTCTAGCGTCGGGAGTTGAGCCCTTGCCTGCCTTAACTGTAGGCCTTTCGCGAGCGTTCCGGGATGCAAGCAGGATGCGTTGTATCAATCCTGTATTATTCCAAATTCTCCATCCTGTCCCTGAAATTCCTGCCCTTGGAATCCCCCAGGATAATTTTATCAATCCCCCGCATTTTCTTCGTCAATGCGGGAATGCAGTGTGCAACGCCTCGCCAGACAGATCCCCGCTTCAGATGATTCGAATTGGATTGTTGCGTGACTGATGCCAAAACGATGGTGGAGCTCTTCACGAATTTGTGCCAGCAACTCATTGTTTTCATCGGGGGAGGAAAGAACCATATGCACGGTCAAGGCAACATCAGTTGTACTTAATCCCCAAATGTGGAGATGATGAACATTTTTCACGTTTGGAAGCGTGGAAAGGTAAAGTTCGACATGATCAGCGTCAATGTGTTCTGGCACCGCGTCGATAGCAAGGTTGAATGACTCTCGCAAGAGGTTCCAAGTTCCCATAAAGATGATTGCGGCGACAATGATGCTTACCACGGGATCAATGAGCTGAATGCCTGTGAAGGCAATCAAAACACCAGCCAAAACAACACCAGCCGAAATGGCGGCGTCGGCGACCATGTGTAGAAATGCTCCGCGTATATTAAGATCAGCTTTCCTTCCAGCCATGAACAAGAGCGCCGTCACCGTGTTGATGACAACACCCACCGAGGCGACCCCGATAATTATCGATGCATGAGAAGCAGAGGGATGCAAAAAACGACCAATAGCTTCCCACACAATTCCCCCAATAGTGACGAGCAGAAGAAGAGCATTAAGGAGGGCTGCAAGGATAGACGATCTCCGGAAGCCGTAAGTAAATTTATCGGTTGGGTGCCATTGCGAAAGCCAACTCGCACCCCAGGCCAAAACCAACCCCAACACGTCACTGAAATTGTGTCCGGCGTCAGCGAGTAGGGCCAAAGAATTGGCCTTAATTCCGAAAATCACCTCCACCATGATAAATGCCATGTTAAGGGCAATGCCAATGGCAAATGCCCGCCCATGATTTAGCGAATGATGTTCATGCCCGTGGTGGGAGTGGTTATGTTCCATTAATTTTTTGGGTTCCCTGCTCCCAAGGCCGCCGCGCCGGGCTAAATTTGCTCGATATTGTTGAAGTTACAACACATCTTTTGCGGCGGTTGCCGTAAAAAGCGTTTCAACGGAAGAAGAACCGCCACCAAATCCGCCACCCACCGAGTTTATATTAATTCCGTATTTCCTACACTGCCCCCGGAATCCCCCTGAACAATTCAATATTCAAGACCTGACCCCACAAAGCATCAGCGCTCTTCAGCCAGTCTAAACATCGATAAATCATACGCTTGCATCGAAGAAGACTCAATGATTTGGCCGTTATCTTCGTATTGAAGGGTGTACAAATTTGCACGATGCAGAAACCTGCCCTCAATGTTGGTAATTCGGCGGTCACTTATTCGTTTTGAAAGCTCCAGAGCGAGGTACTGAGCAAGGGAATCTTGTTGACCAGTACCCTTACCTCCAAGAGGCTTTCCAATTGATGCGAAGTCTTGCGGAAAACGCCTTTGAAACTCAATAGCAATTTGATACGGCGTTAAAAATGGTCTGCCAAAGTGATGTGCCGGGTTGTGCGACTGGATGTCCAAAATTTCGGCAACTCTGGCTTCTATAGCGTGTTGTTCCCACAATGACATTAATTGAGCCTCCATTTTGGCATGGGTTTCTAGGTAACGGCAATATAACTACATGAAATTGATCATTTCGAACACTACTTCTTTTGGATGTTAGGTGATAATCAGCAAAAAATTACTTTATGATATACCCAGATTGAAAGGCGGGTTGGGCGCTAATGGTGAAATAACCTGCCGACCAACACGCTGCCCACCTTTTAAGAACGCGGCTATTTCCGGTCAGGTTTATTAACTAGTTCGTAAATTAGCGAACATTTGACGCCGTTGAAATGTGTGTAATAATAGCTATTTGCAAATTGGCCAGTGTTCGGCAATCAATAAACTGATTAATATTGACTTGTTATGCATTTTCTTCTTTTTCTATGTATGGCAGGGCATATTTCATAGCTTCGAAATCCAATGTGAATTTTTCAGCATATTCCGAATTATTAATATCTTTATATTTTATAACTCCGATAAAAACAGGTTTTTCAAACAATCTGTAAATATTGCTCATAAAACCTAAATCATCTGAGATCTTTTCTTTAGGGGCAAGATATGGTGTTAGGTTTTTAATGAAATATGGAATCTTCTTTTCTCTTTTGCCATCAATCAGTGGTTCTGAGTATATCTGCTGCTCCATATCTACAGATATATCCATAGCTTGTGTTACTCCTGAATTAACAAGAAATAAATAGCCGTATGGTGTACCCGGATTCGTTTCAGTTTTTCCGCCAGTTACAATTTTTAATGATACTGAGAGATATGGCCTTAGCCTTGATTTTTCTAACTTTTCATTTTGTATAATGCTTATTCTGGCAAGGCGATTTGACCAAGCCATTACCAATAGGATAGCAATTGTGGCTGCGACATAAACTGCTGTAAGCAATACCAACAAAAAGCCGCTATTGCTATTTGCCCATTCGATCATTTTTATTCTGTCCTCATCGCATAACGGTGAAATAACCTACCGGCCGACGTCTTGCCTACTTTTGAGAACGCACTTTATTCCGGTCAGGTTTATTGACTGGTTGGACATCTTACTTCATCAATGATGTAATGGATGGCGCCAATTGTATTACCAAGCTTGCGATAGAAGCAGTATTTGAAAGAGTATTATATATACTACCAATTATTTGCGAACGAGGTTTACTGCGTTTTAGTTCAGTGTTCAAAATATTTGCATCTTCAATTAGTTCTTTTTGTTCAGTTTTGGATATAGAATTATCTTCTTCCAAAGCATTAATTATTCCTTTGATCAATTTTTCAATATCATTTGATGCAATTGATTGATTTGATTTTTTTGAATGCGCAGAAAAATTTGATCCAATTATATCACCTTTTATATTAACACTTTGATCAATTAATGTAGATTTCGAATTTGATGTATAAAGATCAGATTTTTCATAAGAATTAAAAGACTCAAATTCTAATATTTGTGTGCCCTGATACTTAAATTGGCATATTAGACCAGAATAACGAGAACCTGAACGCCTAAAATCTTTCCTGACCTGCTTGTCTGTAAAATCAATGTAGCCTAATTCCCGTAATCGGAATGCACACAGAACTAGATGGTCAAAATTATCTCTGTCTGTTTGTTCGTCGCTTATTGGCTTGATAATACAAAGAGACCCCTTATCATTTTTTTTAATTTGTTTTAATGCATCAAATAATTCTTCATTCAGCATAATTTTACCATGTGATGGTTTTTATTTGTCCAACGTGCTGGTCAGCCGCACCGGGCAACTGACGCTAAAAAAAACAAACCGGAGCCTTCCAGGTGTCGGCTGAACTAGTTGTTTATGCTATAGTTTCAAATAGTTACTGATTATCCGAAAAACTTTTTTATTTCGTTTTCTTTCAAATATCTCAATGCCTTTAAAGCTAAATACGTTCCTATTGGAACACCAAGAAGAAAGATAAAAAGATAAAGTTTCATGAGGTAATAACCCCACATCTTTTGCAACAATATTCCTAGGCCTACAAATAAACTGAATATGCTGACAATTGTAACAAAATATTTAAATGACGAATCAACCTCATGATTTGTTAATGTATTATAATGAAATATTATTCCAATTATCGTGATTATAATGCAAAAAGAACCTGCAAATCTCACTGGCTTAAAATGACTGTAATCGATCATTATTTCTGTTTTTCATGCACAACGTAAAGTTCTGCGGGAGCCGCGCTTTTTGCGGCTTCCGTAGAAACGTTTTGTTATTTCAAATTTTTATTATGTTTTTTGTAGTTTTCTATCTAGTTCTTCGAGTTGATCTTTGTATTGCAACATTGTCCAAGATTTGAGCAGCATAAATATATACCTGGTTCAGTGACAAATCATCAATAGAAAAAGCATTAATCAGCAATTAACATATTGAAATTTAAGTATAAATATTGCAGTATTCACCTGTCCCTAAAACTCACTTGGCAGGTGAAAACATGA
>Ga0074197_1002612_pt1 | contig 12213 bp, 9 predicted proteins | sample EPASupsiteSAE305_FD_64526 | JGI IMG/M metagenome (GOLD analysis project Ga0074197, IMG submission 64526) | Bioremediated contaminated groundwater microbial communities from EPA Superfund site, New Mexico - SAE3-05 reassembly with SPADES | ecosystem: Environmental > Aquatic > Deep subsurface >...
AGACGCAGGCGGGCAAAGGCTCTGTGCCCTGGGACCACCCCTGCAACCTGTCCGGCATCGGCGTGACGGGCAGCCTCGCCGCGAACCGCCTCGCGAAAGAGGCCGATCTCGTGATCGGCGTCGGCACAAGGTTCGGCGACTTCACCACCTGCTCGAAATGGCTCTTCCAGAACCCCAGGGTTAAATTCATTGCGATAAATATCGCGACTTTCGATGCCTATAAGATGAACGCCGAACCCATCATCGCCGACGCGAAGCTCACGCTCGCGGCGGTCGGCCGCGCGCTCGGAGCCGCCGGCTACCACGCAAACTGGGGCGAAGCCATCGCAAGGGCTCGCGAAGAATGGTCGCGCGAAGTCGATTCGCTCTATACCCAGGAAGATCCGGCTGGATTGAGTCAGATTCGCATCATCGGCGAGCTCAATGATGTGCTTCTGCCGAAAAACGCGGTCGTCGTCTCGGGCTCAGGCTCCATCCCGAGCGATATGCAGAGGACGTGGCGCACGCGCGTCGCGGGCACGTATCACATGGAATATGGCTTCTCGTGCATGGGCTACGAGATTGCCGCCACGCTCGGCTGCAAACTGGCGATGCCTGAACGCGAGTGCGTCGCCATCGTGGGGGACGGGGCCTATACCATGCTCCACACCGAACTGCTCACCGCGGTCCAGGAAGGCAAAAAGATCATCGTGGTGGTCTGCGACAACTCGGGCTTCCAGTGCATCGACAACCTTCAGCACAGCCAGGGCATCGCGCACTTCGCGAACGAGTGGCGCGCCCGGGATCCCGAGACCGGCCTCCTTGCGGGAGACCAGGTGCCCGTCGACTTCGCCAAGAACGCGGAGAGCTGGGGGGCGCTCGGCCTCAGAGCACGTACGGTTGAAGAATTCAGAAAGGCCGTCCGTCGCGCCCTGCGCGCGAAAAGACCGGTCGTCATCCACGCGCGGGTTTCGCCCAAGTCTATGACGCAAGGGTACGAGTCCTGGTGGCGCGTCGGAACCGCGGAAGTGTCGGCCAACCCACAGGTGGTCCGGGCCGCACGAGAAATGAAGGATGAACTGAAAAAGGCTCGCAAATTCTGAGGAGGTTCTATGGAAAAGACAATTCGGCTGGCCATCGCCCCGATTGGCTGGACCAACGACGACATGCCGGAACTCGGCGGAGAGATTCCTTTCGAACAATGTGTGTCGGAGATGGCCCTCGCGGGGTTTGAGGGCAGTGAGGTCGGCAATAAATACCCGCACGATCCTGAGAAGCTCAACAAGGCACTGAAACTGCGCGGGCTTACGATATGCAATGCGTGGTTTTCCTCATTTTTGACGACAAAGCCGCTCAAAGAAGTCGAGCACGAGTTTGTGCAACAATGCGATTTTCTGTATGCGGTGGGGGCGCGGGTGATTGGCGCGGCCGAGCAGGGCAATTCCATACAGGGAAAGCCTCTGCCTGTCTTCGACGCGAAGCCCCGTTTCACCGACGATGAATGGAAGCGCCTCACCGACGGGCTCAACCACCTCGGCGCCATCGCAAAGCAGAAGGGCATGCAGCTCACTTACCATCATCACATGGGCACAGGTGTCCAGACCACCGAAGAGATCGATCGCTTCATGGAAATGACCGATCCCGAGCTTGTCGGGCTCCTGTACGACACGGGGCACCTCGTGTTTTCCGGAGAGGACCATCTGGCGATCCTGAAAAAATACGTAAAGCGCATCAAACACGTGCACCTCAAGAACATCCGCTTCGATATGCTCGAAAAGGCCAAGCGCGAAAAATGGAGTTTTCTGCAGGCGGTTCGCAATGGCGCGTTCACGGTACCCGGGGACGGCGGTCTGGATTTCACCCCCGTGTTTGAAACGCTGAAAAGCGCGGGCTATGCGGGATGGTGGGTCGTCGAGGCCGAGCAGGACCCCGCGGTGGCCAATCCGCTGGAATATGCGCTGATCGCGCGCCGCTACATTAGGGGAAAAGCGGGAATTTAAGGCGCGCTGTCGGAACTGCCACGGGACGCCCTGACACATCACAGAGAGAGTATTGAGGAGGCTTCTATGGCGAAAGCAAAAGTAGGAGTCGCGGGATATGGAGTTATTGGTCAGCGTCTCGGCAACCGGCTTTGGCGTCTGATGCCGGCGGCCGACACGCCCTAAAGCGAGGAAGAGCGGGGCAGGGTATTCGCATGATGCTAAACCAGAAAACACTTTACGTTTTCCGTTAATATCGATATACTGATTTTCGCTAATATTTTGTTCGTAACTTGAATTTTTCGATAACGATCATGATCATTTCTACGATCATGGGGAGGGTTACCGATATCAAGAACTACCTTCGACAGCAGGAAATTGTTCGAATGCTCCAGACTGAGCAAATCATTCGGGTTTCGGAACTCATCAACCGGTTTTCTGTCACCCCTGCCACGATCCGCAGGGATCTCTCGGTCCTTGAAAGGGCGGGAAAAATCCAGCGTACCAGGGGGGAAGCACGGATTGTACAGAGCCAGTCGATCGTCCTTCCGTTTTTTCAGAGAAGCGAATTGCAAACCTCCGAGAAGATCGCCATCGCCAAGACCGCAAGAGATCTGATCGCTGACAATCAGGCGATCATCCTCGATTCGGGAACCACGACGCTCGCCATCGCGCAGCAGTTGTTCAATAAGAAGCAGCTGACGGTGATCACCAACTCGATTCCCATCTCCTACGTTTTTGCGAACCAGGATATCGAGGTACGGCTCTCCGGCGGCATCGTGCTGCCCGCGCACATGGCGCTGATCGGCCCCGACGCGGAGGCATATTTCCGTGGAATCCAGGTGGACATCTGCTTTATCGGGGCCAGTGGCGTCCGGAGCGGTTCGGGCTTCACCACCTCTTCGCCTTTCGAGTGCAGCATCAAACAGCAGATGATGAGGGCGGCACGTCAGGTCGTCACGGTTGTCGACTCAAGCAAATTCTCCATCTCGCGGATCATCGAGTTCGCCCGATTCGAAGAGATCAACAAGCTCATAACCACCTATCCCATAAACGATAAAGAGTCTTTGTCCCGGCTGGAGAAGCTGGGAGTCGAAATCATCTACGCCCAGGTCTAACGCCTCATTTTTTCCGTTTCCGTCATCCGTTAGTGGGCTCTTCCATTTTTCGCCCTCTTTCCATGCATAGGAGGATGGCGAAAATAATAGTAAATATTTGATTGACAATAGAACAAAATATGCCTTATAATCGCTCTATAATGCACTCTACGATTAAAAATATATCGAAATATTATCCAAATAAGTTCATTTTGAGAGCGAAAGGGTAAACGCTAATGAAAAGCGTCAAAATCGGTACGTTATATCTCGATCCGGTGAGAAACCCGGCGATCCTGGACACCGCGACCTGGGATATTCCTGCCGCGATACGCCTCTTCAAACAGATGGATGCCACAGAATGGGCATCGCTCCGCGCATCGCTTGCCGATGGCAGACCCGGAGGGATCGTCCAGAAGCGAGGGGCGGCGTTCTATCTTTCCTCTACGATGTCCTTCGAAGGCGGAATATGTCTCCTGGCCACCCTCCCCGACTCGCAGCGTGCTATCCTGCATATCTATGCTCCGGGAGCAGGCGAGGCGCTCGACGGGAGCCATTCGGTCTTTCGTGATGATTCCATGTCGGTGAGCTTATACGCGGCAGAGTATGAAACCCTCCACACGCTGATTCGCCGGTTGAATCCGTTAAAGGGGCCTCGGGCGCTCGGCAGCGTTCCCCGAATCGGGATCGGCAGTAGGAACTCCACCCTGGCATGGCCCGCTGTCTATCGATCCATGAAGAGCGGCGGGTTTGCCGCCAACTCTATCCAGAATTCGATGCGCGAAATCGGCACGCTGCAGGAAGTCTCGACCAACGAGGCTGTCGACAGGAGTTATCTGTACGGATTCGGCGAGGTTCCTCCTGCGTATACAGGGGCAACTTTCGAGGGAGTCTGGACCTACGGCGTGCTCGAGGCACTCTCCTCCGACTTCCTTCCAATATTCGGCGCGGACGCGGACCATCTCCAGCTCAAATCGGATGTCCGGTCGGTCGAACGGATGAAAAAGATTCTCAATGCGGCCCGCCACTATTCGTTTTTCACGATGGATATCTCTCAGATCGCCGATTACCAGGCGATGTTCCGGACCTCTCTCTCCGGCGCAGCCGAACTGCTCGATCGCCATATTCCGCAGGACGCCCTCCGGAAAGACGTGCTCATGTGGCACCGGCAGAGATATTGGTTCAATGGCCGCGAGTATCGTTTCGATGAGGCCCTGCTCGGGCGGCTGGTAGGAAAATATTGGGAAGCTTTGTCGCTCCTCGAGAAGTATTTCCACTTCATACGGGATATGAAGCAGGGAGAGCCGTTCGATTTTGAACTAACGATCGATGAAGTTCCTCCCGGAATCCATACACACGAGATCATAACGGGTGAAGAGGAGCTGCTGTTTCTACTGAACGAGGCCGAACGACGCGGATTGTCGCTTACCCACGTCGCGCCCAATTTCGGGATCGAAAAAACGACCGATTACTGCGGGCCGGACGGGCTGGAGGGGCTCTTCAGACGCGTCAGAAACCTTCACGCGATCGCCGAGCAGTATGGGCTCATGCTCGATTGTCACTCGGGAGATGATCTGTCCGATGAAACCCGACATGTATTTGGGCGCGCAACCGGTGGAAGGATTCACTACAAGATATCTCCCAGTATCGGAGATGTGTTTGCCGAAACCTTATTCGACTACGACCGTGAGCGGTTCATGGTGTGGTGGAACGATACCATGGAGTTTGCCCGGAAATGTGCCGCAGAAGGATCGGGACTTGCGACGGCACTGCTCGCGTCGCGCGACCGCAGGGGAAACGGGACTCCTAACCCGAAGGATTTCCTCTTTAAGGAGTTCAAGTTCACTATGCCGGGACGAAAAGACAGCACGGGACAGATGGACGGCAGAGAATTCTTCTATGACCTTCCCGAGGATTTCAAGAACGAGTACTCAGCGAGAGTCGAAAAATGGATCCTACAGGTTTCTCGAAGCCTGTTCGATTATCAATAAATCTCAAGAGGAGAGAGTGTATGAAGCGAATCGCATTGGTGCTAGTGTGTGTCCTTCTGGCAGGGGGCGTAGTATTCGCGGACAGCGATACAACCAAGGCAGGGGTCATCAAGCTTAAGTGTGGAATCATGGTCTCAAAGGATTATTCCCAGGCGAAAGCCGCAAAATATTTCGCCGAAGAGATCGCCAAGGAGACGGATGGGCGCGTGGTTATCGATGTCTTCACCGACGGCGTCCTGGGTTCCGAGCCAGAAATGTGGGAAGCTATCAACGCCGGTGCCCTCGACATGGCAGTGGTCAGCCCCGCGTACATCGGCAACTTTGTCCCTGAATACCAGCTCTACGATCTCCCATTCCTGTTCAAGAGCAGGGCCCATCGGGACGCCGTGGTCGACGGGCCGATCGGCGCACAGCTCGACAAATTGCTCGAGAAGAAGGGCAACATGGTCGTGCTCGGGCAGTTCGGCGGTACCGGACGGATCATGATCAGCAGGAACAAAAAGATAGAGACGATCGACGATCTGAAGGGATTGAAGATGCGCGTATATGCGTCTCCGGTCGTCGTTTCCACGTGGAAAGCCCTCGGCACGCTTCCGGTCACCGTTGCGTACGCCGAAGCCTACACCGCGCTTCAGACGGGCGTTATCGATGCGGCGGAGAACGAGACTTCTACGCTGATCACCCAGCGTTGGTACGAGCCGTGTAAGTACATCTCCATGACCGAGCACAACATCAACACACGCCCCTTCCTTATCGGCGCCAAGCAATTCGCGAAGCTGCCCCCCGATATTCAGGCGATTTTCAGGAAGGTTGGAAAAGACGCTGCGCAATACGCCGTGAAAGTTGAACGAGAGGACGACGCCAGATACATCGAACAGCTCAAAAGCTTCGGGCTTCAGATTCTCGAACTCAAAGACAAGGACAAGTGGATCGCGGCAACTCGTGATCTTAGAATGAACTTCGTCAAAAAGTACAATCTTGAGCAGACGCTGAAGGATATCGAGACCACAGCGCAGTAATTACGGTGCATGTGGATCGGCACGCCGGGGGATTTCTTGCCCATAGCGTGCCGATCCCCGCACGATGATATTCTGCTCGTCGACGCCAACTCCTGCGGAATGGTCGTGCTTTGGGTCGTTGGAAATGCATGCATATTTGGTAAGGAAGGTTTGAATGAACAAGATATCCACTGTCCTTGAGAAGATCATACGGTTCGCCGTAGGAGTCCTTCTCATCGTCTTGTCGGCTAACGTACTTTTGCAGATACTGAGCCGCGAAATACTCCATATCCAGACCGTCTGGACCGACGAGGTAGCCCGATTCTCGTTCATTTGGATGACCATGCTCGGGGCGAGCCTGCAGGTGAAGAAGAAATCCCACTTTGCAGTTTCTCTGTTTTCATTGAAGGGCACGGTCAGACTTCTGCACAGCTTGCTAGTCTACGCATTGATGGCCGTGCTGATGGTCGTGTTCATCTGGTTCGGCTACAAGTATACGATACAGGGTTGGTCTCGGTATTCCACGTCTTCCGGTATCCGAATGGCATGGATTTTCGCCGCTATCCCGGTCGGAGGCCTGCTCATGCTGTTCTTCATCGTCGAGCTGGCGATAGCGGATATCCGCGAGGCGCGAAAACCATCGATTTCGGCAAAGGGCGGTGACTGAAATGGCAGTAGCTTTGCTTGGCATTTTGCTTCTTCTTATTCTGATGTCGGTGCCGATCGCGTTTTCCATCGGTATCTCCTCGCTTTTCGTCATTCTCATGGAAGGGAACCTCACGCCGTGGATCATGATCCAGCGCACATTCGGTGGGCTCGATAGTTTCGTGATCCTCGCGATTCCGTTATTTCTCCTCACCGGCGAGGTGATGAACAGAGCTGGAATTACCGACGAACTGATCGACTTCAGCTCGACCGTCGTGGGGCATATCCGAGGCGGGCTCGCGCACATAAACGTGTTCGTGAGTATGATCTTCGCAGGCATCTCTGGCTCCTCGACCGCCGATACCGCCGGTATCGGGAAGCTTCTGATCCCCGCGATGATAAAACGCGGCTATTCAAAGGAATTCACTGTGGCGGTCACAGCGGCCTCGTCCACACTGGGTCAGATCATTCCACCCAGCATCATCGCGGTCATCTATGCGGCCACAGTCGGCATTTCGGTCGGTGCGCTGTTCCTCGGAGGAGCGGTCCCGGGAATCCTTATCGGCCTTGCGCAAATGGTGGTATCCTATATCTTCGCCAGGAAATACAACTATCCGGCCGAAGAACGGAGTTCGTTCCGAAAAATTCTTCATGCGTTCAAGAAAGCCATCCTGCCCATGCTCTCTCCGGTGCTGCTGATCGGCGGCATCATAGGCGGAATCTTCACCGCCACCGAAGCTGCGGTCGTCTCTGCGGTCTACTCCATACTGATCGCCATCTTCGTCTATCGCTCGATCAAACTGAAGGAGCTCTGGGACATCTTTGTCACTACTGCTCTCAACGCCTCAGTGACTATTTTCTGCATCGCCATCGCGGCTGTCTTCGGTTACCTCTTGGCGTATTTCCATGTTCCCGAAATGCTGGGAAGCGTCATTACACAGATCGCGAGCGGTCCGGTTTCTTTTCTGCTCATCGTCATCCTCCTCTTCCTCATCGTAGGAACATTCATGGACGCGACGCCCGCGATTATCATCCTCGCCCCTATGCTCGCCCCCATAGCGTGTACATTCGGAGTCAATCCCATCCATCTCGGTGTGATCATCGTGCTCACGCTTGCGCTCGGGCTCATCACGCCGCCCTATGGCCTCTGCCTCCTGGTTGCGGCACAGATTGCGAATATACCCGTGAATTTCAAGCTGATGCGAACAATGTCCATTTTCATCCTGGTCAGCCTCTTGATCATCATACTGATCGCCCTGTTTCCGGATATCGCGCTGTTCATTCCGAAGATATTCGCTCCAAAAATGATGGGAGTAACGCTATGAACCCGACAATCGGCGAATATCCGAACCCGTCGAGCCGCATAGTGGCTCTTAAACAGAAATTTCTCGATTACGAATCGTTCATGTGTTGTCAACGTGCACGTATCTATACCGAAGTGTATCGCGAGACCGAGCACCAGCCAATGATCATCAGGCGGGCACTCGCATTGTGCGAGACACTCAGGCAGATCGACCTTTTCATAGAGGACGGCGAATTGATAGTGGGACACCCCGCGTCGAGACCCCGATCGGCCGAAGTGTTCCCCGAAGTGAGTTTTCACTGGATGAAGGAAATAGACGAGTTCGAGACCAGGGAGTACAACCGTCTCAAGGTGACTTCCGAAGTAAAAGCAATGCTCGCCGAGATCCACCCATATTGGGAGGGGAAAAACCCAACCGACAAGTTCCGTGCGCGCCGCCCGGAGGAAACGAAACGCGCATTTGCCGCAGGGCTGCTCTCGAATCCGCACGAATGGAGCACGTTCGCTCATGTCGGGCTCGATTACCGAAAGATTCTCACAAAGGGCATCAATGGGCTGCTCGAGGACATCAAGAAACAAAAAGCCTCGATGCGGATCACCGACCCCGACTACCATGGCCGATCGGTATTCTACGATGCCTGCGAGATAATCTGCGAGGGCGTGGTCGACTACGCGCATCGGTACGGTGAACTCGTCGACTCATTTATCGCTCGCACGCGCGATCCGGTGCGCGCCTCCGAGCTTCAGGGGATGCGTGAGGTGCTTTCGCGGGTTCCCTTGTATCCAGCGCGGACCTTCCATGAGGCGCTTCAATCGTTCTGGTTCGTCCAGCTCATCACCCAGATCGAGGGAAACGGATTCTCCATCTCCCCCGGAAGATTCGACCACTACATGAATCCCTACCTTGAAAAAGACCTCGAGGAAGGGAGGCTCAGTGTCGAACGGGCGATCGAACTGCTCGACTGTACTTGGCTGAAGTTCGCGGAGATCATGCGCGTGGACGACAAGAAGGCGGCCGAGGTGAACGCGGGGTACGCATCGGGACAGAACCTGGTAATCGGGGGCATCGACTCCAAAGGAAAGGACTCGACCACCCCGCTCTCCTATCTCTGTCTCATCGCCAACTACCACGTGCGTCTGCATCAGCCGAATTTCACGGTGAGGCTCCACCGCGGGACTCCTGAAGAATTTCTCGAGCAGGTCGTGCTTTCGATCTCCTCCGGAAACGGTATGCCACAGGTTTTGAACGATGAGATCATCGTACCGTCCCTCACGGGCCGCGGACTTCCGCTTGCCGAGGCGCGCGAGTATATACCTGTCGGATGCGACGAGATCACCGTTCCGCGCATGTGGGGAAGATGCAACGGCGGATACCTGAATTTCGCCAAAGTGCTTGAGATGACGCTCAACGAAGGCGTTGACATGAAATATGGCATCGCATTTGGCGAGCCCCCATCACTTAGAATGATTGGAAGCTGGGATGAGTTCCATCAGGCTGTATTAGAAAAGATTGATTACGCTGTCGAACGCCAGGTTTCAGAGGCAAATCTCACTGACCGCATTCACGAGGAGATACTTCCCCTCCCGTTCCTCAGCATGTTCCTGGATGATTGCATCGAAACGGGAAAGGATGTCACCGCCGGGGGAGGGCATTACAACACCACGGGACTCGTTGGAGTGGGCTCCGCAAACATCGGCGACTCGCTGTTTGCGATCAAGCGGTTAGTATTTGACGAAGGCCGGCTTACCCTCGCCGAGCTTCGCTCGGTCTTGCTCGCCGATTTTGAAGGGAACGAGCCGCTCCGCCAGTATATACTCAACAAAATTCCGAAGTTCGGGAACGATGAGGACGAAGTCGACCAATATGTGGTCGGTGTGACTAACCGATTCTTCGACGCGGTCGACCGATACAGAAACAACAGGGGGGGGCCGTTCTACCCCGCGCTCTATTCGGTAACCGCCCAAGTGGGGCTCGGGGGAGCGACCGCCGCGTCGGCCGATGGACGGAAGAGCGGTCTCCCTCTCGCGGACGGCCTCACCCCCATGTACGGGCAGGACGTCCACGGCCCGACCGCCGCGCTGAAATCCGTGGTCAAAGTCGATTTAGTGCGGTCGCCAAATGGCGTGATCGTCAATCAGCGACTGACCTCAGGCATACTCGGAACGCCAAAAGGACGGGAAAAGATGGAACTGCTCTTACGCAGCTTCGTCGATATCGGCGGGTTTCATTGGCAGTTCAACATCGTCGACAACAAAGAACTCCTTGAAGCGCAGGTGCATCCGGAGCAGTACAAGGGACTCGTAGTGCGGGTCGCGGGGTACAGTGCCATCTTCATCGAACTTTCGAAGAAGGCACAGGATTCCGTGATCGCGCGAAACGCCGCGTCGCTGTAACAGGGAATCACATGAGTTCCGGCATTGTTTTCGACATACAGCGCTTTTCAATCCATGACGGTCCGGGAATCAGGACCATCGTCTTTCTCAAAGGTTGTCCGCTCCGCTGTCTGTGGTGTGCAAACCCCGAATCGCAGCGGCTCGAACCCGAATTGTTCTATATCCCGGGGCGTTGTATCCGATGCGACGCCTGTTTCGAAGCCTGCCCCGCGCAGGCCGTCCGCCGCGACGATTATACTGAGGGAAGGATCGATCGCGGCGCCTGTATCTTGTGTGGTGCCTGCGTCGAGGTCTGCCCCACCGGTGCGCTCTCGATGAAAGGGAAACGGATGGGTGTCGATGAGGTGTACGGCGAAGTGCTGAAGGATCGCCAGTTTTACGCCTCCTCCGGGGGGGGAGTAACTTTTTCGGGCGGGGAACCATTTCTCCAGGTCGATTTCCTTCAAGCGCTGCTTGAGCGGATGAAGGCGGGAGGCATCGATACCGTAGTCGAGACTGCCGGAGACGTCCCTTGGTGCGCGATCGAACGCTGCCTGCCGTTTCTCGATCATATCCTTTTCGACCTCAAGGCCTTCGATCCCGAACGGCATCGAAGAATCGTTGGGACCGGAAACAAGAGGATACTCGAAAACCTCGAGAAGCTCTCGAGCGCCGACGTGGATATGGCCGTACGGATTCCCGTCGTCCCCGGAGTGAATGACGATGAGGAAGACATGAAAGGGCTCGCACGGCTGATCGCGTCGCTTTCGATTAGGAGCGTGGAATTCCTCGCATATCACGAGTTGGGGGTGACTAAATACGGCTATCTCGATCGCGTCTACCCTCTCGAGGAAAAGGCGGACGGTGATCCGGAGAAGTCGATCCGCAGGCTCGCCAAGTTATTCGGAGACTATGGCGTGAAAGCTTCTGGCGGATCCGGAGGATAACGGATGTGCCCATTCGATTCAAAACTAAAACCAATACTGGAAGGGAGTAAACGTGCATGAAATTTTTCCTTGACACAGCAAATCTGAAAGAGATTCGGGAGATCGCCGAGATAGGTCTCATCGAAGGAGTTACCACTAATCCAACCATCCTCTCCAAAGAGGGGAGCGGATGGGAGAAGGGAATCAAAGAAATACTCACCATAGTGAAAGGTCCGGTTTTCGCGGAAGTGTTCAGCACGCAGGCTCCCGACATGATCAGGGAAGCGGAAACGATCTCATCGTGGAACGATCGTCTCGTGATCAAGCTTCCGATGATACCCGAGGGGGTTAAAGCGATAAATGCCCTTTCCAAAAAGGGCATCACCACCTGTGCCACGCTTATCTACTCTCCCGGACAGGCGGTTGTCGCAGCGCTGGCCGGAGCTTCGTACGTTGCTCCGTTCGTAGCCCGGTCGTTCGAGATTGCCATGGACGGGATACAACTGATCGAGGATATTTCGAATATCTTCAGCATGCAGGAAGTCGAGACGGAGATTCTTGCAGCTAGTATCCGCACTCCGCATGACGCGGTGCGTGCGCTTCTCGCGGGAGCGGATATCCTGACCCTTCCGTACGGAGTGCTGAAACAGCTCATGGGACATCCGCTCACGGATGTAACACTCAAAAAATTTATGGACGATTGGAGCGCGGTCAACCGGTGAATCTGGAGGGGTCACTTTGAACAGCAATACACGATAAAGGGGATCAACATGAGCAAGGTAAAAGTCGGAGTGGCGGGCTATGGCGTGATTGGGCAGCGTCTGGCGGACGGGGTGGCGCTGCAGGGGGATATGGAGCTGGTGGGGGTGGCGGACGTGGCGCCGACGCTGTCGGTGCGAGCGCTGCGGGAGAAAGGCATGCCCTA
>Ga0074197_1002618_pt1 | contig 12203 bp, 5 predicted proteins | sample EPASupsiteSAE305_FD_64526 | JGI IMG/M metagenome (GOLD analysis project Ga0074197, IMG submission 64526) | Bioremediated contaminated groundwater microbial communities from EPA Superfund site, New Mexico - SAE3-05 reassembly with SPADES | ecosystem: Environmental > Aquatic > Deep subsurface >...
ACCATCTCCCGGGCCAACTGATCGGCGTAGCCCTCTTCATACACAATCCGGCGGATACCGGCATTGATCAGCATCTTGGTACAGATGATACAGGGCATGGTGGTGCAGTACAGGGTGGCTCCATCGATGTTCACCCCATGGCGGGCGGCCTGGATGATGGCATTCTGCTCGGCGTGCAGCCCCCGGCACAGCTCGTGCCGCTCACCGGAGGGCACCTGCAGACGATCCCGCAGGCAGCCCACATCTTCGCAATGCGTGATGCCCGAAGGTGTACCGTTATAGCCAGTGGCCAGGATGTTACGATCCTTGACCAGCAGGGCCCCCACCTGACGGCGCAGGCAGGTGGAACGGGTGGCCACCAAATGGGTAATGTCGATGAAATACTGATCCCAGGAGGGACGTGACATGGCTGGCTCCTGTGTGAGCGATCGAGACGGTATAACGTAGCCTATCTCGTCACACAGGTCAACGCGCTTGCCACGTTGGTACAGCAGGTTATCAGGATGGTGGTTCGGCAGGCACCGTCAACAGCGCACGAGTACCCGTTCCGGGCCTGCTGGTCAGCTCCAGGTGGCCGTTCAGAAATGCTGCAATTTTATGTACGATATTCAGGCCAATGCCGAGACCGCCCCGCAGCCGTGTATTAGAGCCATCGCCCTGCACAAACAGCTCAGTCACCTGTTGCACCTGCTCATCAGTCATGCCCGGCCCGTCATCCTCAACCGCAATCCGCACGGCAGACTTGGCGGCATCATAGTTCACCGTGCATCGGATAACACTCTGCGGGGCGTACTTGATCCCGTTCTCCAACAGGTGAAACAGGGCCATCTCCAGCAACGCAAACTCAAGCACCAGACGCTCCGGCACTTCAGGGGCAACACTAACAGCAAAGCGCCGGGAATCGAGATGGTACAGCTCACCCAGCCGCTGCTGCACCTGGGCAATCAGCTTGCGCAGATCGGCCAGGGCGAACAGCGGGGCCATCGAACGGGTCACGATGCCGGAGAGGGTCACCAGATCGGTCACCACCCTGATCAGCTGCATGGCCGATGACTCGGCCTGCTTGAGGTACGCCTGGCGTTCGTTAGGATCATCGCTTGACTGGGCCAGTGAGATCATACCCACGATACCGTTGACCGGTGTGCGGATCTCATGGGAGATATTATTAAGAAACTCGGTCTTCAGGCGTGAGGCCCGCTCGATCTCTTCGGTTTTGACCTGCACCTCCTGCTCCAGCTGCGCCAGATACTGCCGCTCCAGCGCCAGCAGCCGATGATGCTTGACCGCCCGGTTCACGGTCTGCACCAGATGTTCCGGGTCGTAGGGCTTCTTGATAAAATCAAAGGCCCCGCCCTTAACCGCGTTAATGGCGGCATCCAGGTCGGCATAGCCGGTCATCACAATCACCGGAAAACCGTAGCCGGAGTTTTTCAGGTGCAACAGCAGGTCGGTGCCGCTCATGCCGGGCATCCTGATATCGGTCAGCAGCACATCCGGCTGCCCCTCCTGCAATTTGGCAAGAGCCGAGGCGCTGTCCCGACAGCTCCAGACCTCAAAGCCGTACATTTCAAAGATGGTGCTGACCGTCTGCAGCACCATCGCATCGTCGTCCACCACCAGCAGGCGCGATTTAACCTGATCTATAGCCTCCATGACACCCTCCTGACATCCCCGCGTCTGCTGGAACCAACCTGCACAACACTGAGCAAAGAGTATACCAGCTGCAGCCAAAGTTGATTATGTTTTTCCAATATTTGTCATGCTGGCACGAATCAAAAGTTCTGGTATGATTCTGGCTTGCCAGATTCCAGGCAGGCATCCCACTTCCGTTCAGGACCCGACATACATGACGATACAAAAGTTCATCTGCCTCAGCGTCGTGCTGCTGTTGGGCACTCTGATCACCCCGGCGCAGGGGTCCGAACCGCGCCTGGTCAAGGTCGGCGCCTTCAACTACTACCCCGGCATCTTCAAAGATCATGATGGCCAGATCAAGGGGTTCTATGTGGATGCCCTGGCCGACCTGGCCGCCAAGGAAAACCTGCAGATCGAATATGTCTACGGCTCTTGGAGCGAAGGACTTGAGCGGATCAAAACCGGCGAGGTGGATGTTTTAACCAGCGTGGCCCACACCCCTGAGCGGGCCAGTTACATGAACTACACCGAAACCCCGCTTTTAACCGTCTGGGGAGAGCTGTACGTCCACCCCGACACCCATCTCGACACCATCACAGAGGCCGAAGGCAAAAAAATCGCGGTTATGAAAGGTGATTATAACGGTCAGCACTTTATCGAACTCACCCGCAAATTCAACATCAGCTGCACCTTCGTTGAACTGCCGGGGTTTGAGGAGGTATTCAAGGCCATTGCGGAAAAGCGGGTCGACGGCGGGGTGGTCAACAACACCTTCGGCGTGCCCAAACAAAGGGAGTACGGCCTGCGCTCCACCGGGGTGGTCTTCAACCCGCTCAACATCTACTTCACGGTGAGCAAGCTTAAAAACCAGGATCTCTTGATTATCCTTGAGAAGCACCTGCACGGCTGGCGACACGATAAAAATTCGGTTTATGCATTGGCCCGCCAAAAATGGGGGCACATTTCCCTTTCATCACAAACCATCCCCGCCTGGCTGAAAAACACCGCCATCATATTGTCCTTACTGGTGGTTACCACAACAGGTTTCATCCTGCTGCTGAGAAACCGTGTCCGACAGCGGACCAATGAGCTGCTTGCACAAAAGGCAAACCTGCGGGAAAGCGTTGAGATGACCCACCTGCTGCTGGATTCCACCGCCGAGGGAATCTACAGACTTGATCTGAATGGCAACTGCACCCTGTGCAACGCGGCCGGACTCAAGCTGCTGGGCTACCCGCAACAAGACCAGCTGCTGGGTAAAAACATGCATGAGCTGATCCATCATACCCACGCCGATGGCAGCCTGTATGAAAACACCGACTGCCCGATTATCCGCTCATTTAGTTCTGGCGAAAAGATTCATTGCGCCGCAGAGCTGTTCTGGCGAGCCGATGGCAGCAGCTTCCCGGTGGAATACTGGTCCTACCCGATCATAAAAGAAGGCATCGTCATCGGTGCGGTGGTTACCTTCCTTGACATCAGCGAACGTCTATTATCTGAACAGTCATTACTTGAGAGCGAGACTCGCTACCGCAGCATCTTTGAAAACAGTCGTTCCGTGATGCTGATCATCGATCCCGAGTCAACGGCCATCGTCGATGCCAACCCGGCAGCAACCGCCTTCTATGGCTGGACACGAGAAGAATTCTGTCAGTTGTCCATTACACACATCAATCTGCTGAAACCAGAACAGGTAGCAGCCGAAATACGTCAGGCTGATCAGCAAAACCGTAACTACTTCCACTTCAAGCACCGCTTGAAAACCGGCGAAACAAGAGATGTAGAGGTCTTTAGCGGTCCAATTCAGAGTAAAGGCAAGCAACTCCTGTTTTCGATCATTCACGACATCACCGAACGCCGCAAGGCCGAAGATGCTCTGCTGGAAAACGAGGCCCGCTATCGCGCCCTAATCGAAAGCGCGCCGCTACCGATCATGGTCAACCTGCATGGCCATTTTGTGCTGTTCAACAAGGCCTGCCTGGCTTTGTTCGACGCCAAAGAGGTCTCTCAACTACTCGGCAAAACGCCGCTTGAACTATTCCACCACGACTGTCACGATCAGGTACACGAACGTATCCAGCAGCTACTGACAGAACCCACAGCGGTACCGACCATAGAAGAGACCATCGTGCGCCTGGACGGCCGGCCGATTGAAGTTGAGGTAACTGCCGCCTCGTTTCAAACCGGGGATGACATCTCCATCCACGTCATCCTGCAAGACATCACTGCGCGTAAACAGGCCGAGCAGAGCCACCGACTGTTGGAGGAACAGCTACGCCATGCCCAGCGCATGGAAGCCATCGGCACCCTGGCCGGTGGTATAGCCCACGATTTCAACAACATCCTGACCGCCATCATCGGCTATGCCCATATCAGCCAGATGGGATTATCAGCGGATGCCCCGCAACGGGCCCACATTCAACAGATCAGCGAATGTGCCAACCGCGCCACCCGGCTCACCCGCGACCTGCTGGTTTTCAGCCGGAAACAGGCTGTCAGCAAAAAGCAAACGAACCTCGCTGAAATCATTTGCAATACCACCTCTTTCCTGGAACGAATCATCGGCGAAACCATTCAATTGGTCACCGAACTGCCCACACAACCGATCACCATCAACGCCGACCCGCACCAGCTCGACCAGGTTTTCATGAATCTGGCCTCAAACGCCCGTGATGCCATGCCGGCAGGCGGCACCATTACCATCCGGGTCACCCATGACTACCTTGATGCAGCTGCGGCAGCAGCCCAGGGGCTCTCCACAGCCGGCCACTATGCCGTACTGCAGTTTAGCGATACGGGTCAGGGTATCGCACAAGAGTATCTCGACAAAATATTTGATCCTTTTTTTACAACAAAGGAAGTGGGCCAAGGAACGGGCTTGGGGCTACCGATCGCTTACGGCATCATCACCGGTCACGACGGTTGCATCCGGGCAAGCAGTACGCCAGGCATTGGCACCACCTTTACCATCCACCTGCCCTGCGCACTGCAGAATGCAACTGACGACAACCTTAACCACGCATCCGACGAACCACTGCCTCGAGGCAATCTTGAAACTATTCTGGTGGCGGAAGATGCGGAAAGAATCCGCGACATGGCCTGCCAGGTGCTGACCGAAGCCGGCTACACGGTGTTACCAGCAGTAGACGGCGAAGATGCGGTAACAACCTTTCGTCAACACAGCGACCAGATCAGATTGCTGCTGTTCGACCTGGTGATGCCCAACAAAGGCGGCTTTGAGGCATATCAAGAAATCAACGCCCTGCAGCCTGGCATACCGGTCATCTTTAGTACCGGTTATGCCCCGGAAATAGCCACGGGCAAATTGAGTCAGCAACAACTGGCGCAGGTACTTCACAAGCCGTTTTCGATTGTACAGCTTTTAAAAGCTGTACGAACGGCTCTCGATGCACACAAGGACCAGACATGACTGCTCCCAGGGTACTGATCGTAGACGACGAGTCAATCATCGTGGACAGCTTCACCCTCCTGCTGTGCCATGACGGTTTTGAGGTGCGCAGCGCTCCGTCGGCGGCTGCAGCGCTGCAGCTACTTGAAGGCTGGACCTGCGATGTGGCCTTTGTGGATATCAAGCTGGGCAGCACCACCGGTGTTGACCTGCTGAAACTGCTGCGGATCAGCAACCCGTTGCTGCAGGTGGTGCTGATCACCGGCCAGCCCGATGTGGCAACCGCCGCAGAAGCCGTACGGCTGGGGGCCTGCAATTATCTGGCAAAACCGATCATGCCCAATGAACTGTTGGCCGCCGCCCGCAACGCCTTAACCGCCAAACAACTGGCCGATGAGAAAGAACGCCACCGGGCCGACCTGGAGGCCATCTTCCGCTCGCTGTCCGACGGCATCATGATGCTGGACAATAACGGCCACCTGCTGCAGGCCAATGAGGCAGCCAGCCGCATCTGCAACTGCCTGGCCCTGCAGTTGCAATCCGCTGCCGACTGCGCCCACCAGCCCTGCGACGGCGCCTGTCGAGAATTAATCCAGGAATCTATCAAAAACGGCACCCCGGCCAAACGGGAGCGGATCCGCTGCCAACGCCCTCAAAAAACCAACCAGGTGGTCACCATCAGCACCTCGCCGATCCGCGATCATACCGACACCTGCACCGGCGTGGTGGTGGTGCTGCGGGATGAGACCCGTATTGATGAGCTGGAAGGTCAGCTGAACAATCGCCGCAGTTTCGGCCGGATGATCGGCGCAAGCAGTCCGATGCAGCGCATCTACACCCAGATCGAGGCCCTGGCCGACGTACCCAGCACGGTACTGATCAACGGCGAGAGCGGCACCGGCAAGGAACTGGTGGCCGAGGCGCTGCATAGCAGCGGTGCCCGCCGCAGCAAGCCGTTCATCAAAGTCAACTGCTCGGCACTGCCGGAAACCCTGCTGGAGAGTGAGTTGTTCGGCCATGTCAAGGGCGCCTTCACCGGCGCCATTGCCAACAAAATGGGACGCTTCCAGAAGGCCGACGGCGGCACCATCTTTCTGGATGAGATCGGTGACATCTCACCGGCCATGCAGATGCGCCTGCTGCGGGTGTTGCAGGAGCGAGAGTTCGAACGGGTGGGCGATTCAACCACCGTCAAGGTGGATGTGCGGGTGATCGCCGCCACCAACCATGATCTGGCCGAGCGGGTCCGCCAGGGCAAGTTCCGTGAGGATCTCTATTACCGTCTTAACGTGATCAAACTGCTGCTGCCGCCCCTGCGCGAACGGATGGATGATCTGCTGCCGCTGATCAATCATTTCATCGAACGCTTTGCCGCCAGCTTCCACAAGACCATCGCCGGCATCACTGACGAGGCCTTAGAGGTACTGCAGCAACACAGCTGGCCCGGCAATGTGCGCGAACTGCAGCATGTGCTGGAGCATGCCTGCGTGCTGACCCGTACCAACCAGGTCGATCTGGAAAGCCTGCCCCACGATCTGACAAGCCAACCGCGGCACCCCAGTGGTACACAGCAACCGGTTACAGTGTCCGTTGCGCCTGCCACCTCACCAACCACAAGCTGCCCGGTCAGCATCCAGGAGGCACTGATCAAGGCCGGCGGCAACAAATCAAAGGCCGCCAAGCTGCTGGGCATCAGCCGCCGCACCATCTATCGTCAATTGGATCAGCACCAGATCGACTGACACACATGGCACACTTTTGTGTCACGTCACACCAGATATATGGCACGCCTATCAGAAGGACTACTGCTATGAAGATCAGCTCAAAATTCAGTACCCGTCTCCACCTTGTCAACAAGACCGTGCTGGTGATTGTCTCACTCTGCATCGTACTGACGGTAAACCACCTGCAGAAACAACAGGCACTGGAAAACGCGGAGAAAAAATCACTGATCCTGCTGCAGCACAACCTGGCCGTGCATAGCTATTTCAACCAGCAACTCAAACCACAACTGTTCGAACTGACCGAGTCGATCAGAAAGCCCAACGACTTCGACCCGACCTGGATGTCTTCCACCTATGCGGTGCGCAGCATCGATGCGCTCTACCGCCAACAATCCGGCAACCAGTATTATTACAAAGAGGCAGCCATCAACGCCAGGAGCCCTGAAAACGAGGCCGATAAATTTGAACGCGACCTGATCGAACGCCTCAAACAAGAGCCGTCACTTCAAAAACTTTCCGGCATACGTACGCTTGAGGGCAAACCCTACTTTTACACCCTGATCCGTGGCGAAAGCATGGAACAGAGCTGTCTGCGTTGCCACAGTGTCCCCGACAAGGCGCCGGGCGACATGGTGCGACACTATGGCCCGGAGCGCAGCTTCAACCGTATCGATGGTGAGCTGGTCTCGGCCATATCAATCAGGGTGCCGCTCAGCGAGGCCTACCAAGCCGCCAATCAGCTCTCGCTGAAACTATCCCTGGCGCTGATCGCCGTGCTGCTAGGCATGTACTTCCTGCAGCAGCGGATGCTGCGTTCGCTGGTCACCGCACCGCTGGCACGTCTGCAGGCCCAGGCCGATGCCATTGCCAACAATCCTGAACAGCTCGGCCAACAGATACCGCTCGAAACAACCCGCGAAATGAACGCCATCGCCAGCTCATTCAACACCATGTCGGCCCGTTTGAAAGATTTTATTGAAAATCTTGAGCAGACGGTGGCGGAGCGCACCCGCGACCTTTCAGAGAGCGAACGCAAGCTGCGCCTGCTGTTTGAACATATGACCACCGGCTTTGCCATGCACCAGATGCTGTACGACGAACAATACAAACCGATCGATTATCGCTTTATCGAGGCAAATCCGGCCTTTGAGCAACTAACGGGACTCAAGGCCGACGCAATCATCGGCAGGACCGTGCGAGAAATTCTACCCGACACCGAGCCGTTCTGGATAGAGACCTACGCCAGGGTGACCGCCACCGGTCAGCCTGCCTCCTTTGAATATTTCAGTAAAACACTGGGCAAACACTTCCAGGTCCATGCCTTTTCGCCGCAGCCCGGTTTTTTCGCTACGATATTCAGCGACATCACCCAGCGTCAACAAGCCATTGAGGCCCTCAGACATAGTGAGGAACGCTTCCGCGACATCGCCGAGAGCATGGCCGACTGGATTTGGGAAACCGATGCCAACGGACATTACAGCTACTGCTCCCCCTCGGTAACCCGCATACTGGGTTACCAGCCTGAGGAAATGATCGGCAAATCCCCCTTCGACTTCATGACTCCTGACAGTCGTACCGAGGTTCAGACCTACTTTGCCCGAATCGCCAAGGAGGCTGACCGGATCAGTAACCTGCACAACTGGAACATCACCAAAGACGGGCAGCGCATCTGTATCTGCACGAACGGCGTGCCCATACTGAACAACAACGGACAACTGATCGGGTACCGCGGCGTGGACAATGATGTCACCGAGACCCTCCTCTTGGAACAGCAGCTGCGCCAATCGCAGAAACTGCAGTCAATCGGCCGTCTGACCGCCGGCATTGCACACGATTTCAACAATAAGCTGATGGTGATCCGCGGTAACGCCGAACTGGCCCAGATGGCCCTGCCCGACACGACCAAACTGCAGCAACGCCTGGAGCTGATCATCCAGACCACTGAGCAGTCCCGCGACATCACGGGCCAGTTGCTGGCCTTTTCTCGTCAACAGCCGATTATGCCGCGCAAAATCGACCTGAATCAGCTGCTTACCACCCTACAGTCATCCTTGACCTGCCTGATCGGTGACGACATTCAGATCATCTTCACACCTGGTCAGGATATCTGGCCCCTGTTCATCGATCCGATCCAGATCGACCAGATCGTGATGAACCTGGCCCTGAATGCCCGCGACGCCATGCCCCAGGGCGGCCAGATCGTCATTACCACCGCAAATGTGACCATAGCAGAGCAAGCCGCCCCTGGTGAGTATGTCCTGCTCAGCGTGGCTGATACCGGCAGCGGCATGGATGCCGACACCCTGGAGCATATCTTTGAGCCATTCTTCACCACCAAGGATGTCGGCAAGGGCACCGGGCTCGGTCTGGCCACCATCCACGGCATTGTGGTGCAAAACAGCGGTTTTATCGAGGTTGCCAGCCAACCGGGCCACGGCACCACCTTCAAGCTATACCTGCCACGCCACAGCGAGTAACCCTGATGCATTGTCACGCCGGCACACGCTGTCACACTTGTGTGCCATGACACACTTTGTGAGCCAAACGGTACCCGCCAGCAGCGCTGCCGCCCCATGGCCCACCAATCTGTTAACCTTCCTCAAGTCCTGTCCAACCAGACTTCCGGCCATCTAACCACACCGGCTCGCGCCGCTTGGCACGAGAGTTGTTTATATCCTCCTACACCGTGCATGAGACACCAAGGAGGATGTGCCATGGCTGATCCGGAATCACAGCAGACGACCCAGTACCTTTCATTCACGTTGGACGATGAGATCTTCGCCGTTGATGTGGCTCGAGTACGCGAGATACTCGAATTCCGAGGCACCACCCGTATCCCCCAGGTGCCTGAGTACCTGCGGGGTGTGATCAACCTGCGAGGCAGTGTGGTGCCGGTGGTGGACCTGCGGCTCTTATTCGGGCTCTCCGCCACCCAGAGCACCATCAACACCTGCGTGATCGTGCTGGAGATCAATGTGGAAAACGAGACCGTGATTGCCGGTGCCCTGGCCGATTCGGTACGGGAAGTGCTGGAGCTTGAACCGGCCGAGATCGAAGCAGCCCCCCGCCTGGGCACCCGACTGAATACCGATTTCATCAAAGGGATGGGCAAACGGAACGATCAGTTCCTGATGCTTTTGGACATCGACCGGGTCTTCGGCGACGAGGCCGTAGGGGTGATCCGCCAGACCGGCAGCGGTAGCCAACGGCCGATGGAACTGGACCAGGCAGCCTAAATCTAAATTTATTTCCATTTACACCCACCTATTAAGGAGGCTCACCATGCAGTGGTTTTACAACCTCACCCTCAAGGCCAAGCTGCTCACCGGCTTCATCACTGTGGCCATCATCGCCGCCATCATCGGCGGCATCGGCATCTACGACATCAATAAGATTGAGCAGGCCGACACCAAACTATATGAGAAGGTAACCGTGCCATTGGGCGAGATGGCTGAAATATCGATCGCCTTCCAGCGTATCCGGGTCAACGCCCGCGACATCATCGTCGCCAGCAGCCTGGAGGACAAAAAGAAATTCGCCGGCCGAATCAAGGAGCTGCGCGAAACGATCGGTAACGCATCCAATTCCTTTGAAAAAACCATCCTGACCGATGAAGGCCGCAAGATGTTCGCCGAATTTGTACAGACTCGCCAGGTCTATGGCCCGCTGTTGGACAAGGTGGTCGCCCTGGCCATGGCTGATCAGGATGCCGAGGCCACCGCACTGCTGCAAGGCGAGGCCGGCAAGGCCTCCCGTGACGAGCAAAATGCCATCAATGCGTTGATGGAATCAAAACTGAAGCAGGCCAAGCTGACCTCAGATGAGAATACCGCCACCGCCAAGCAGGCCACCCTGATGATGTCGATCGCCATCGCCATCGGCGTTGCCCTCGCCATCGGCCTGGGGCTGTTCATCGCCCGCATTGTGGGCAGACAGCTGGGCGGCGACCCGAAAGAGGTGGCCGAGATCGCCAACTTTGTGGCCGTGGGCGACCTGACCCACGATATCAAGCTGGCCGCCGGCGACACCACGAGCGTGATGGCGGCCATGAACGGCATGGTTGAGGCCATAAAGGCCCTGACCAACGATGCCAACCTGCTCTCCCAAGCGGCCATAGCCGGCAAGCTGGCCACCCGGGCCGATGCATCCAAGCACAAGGGTGACTTCCAGAAGATAGTAAGCGGGGTCAACGAGACCCTGGACGCCGTGATCGGCCCGCTGAACGTGGCGGCAGAATACGTTGACCGGATCAGCAAGGGCGACATCCCGCCCCGCATCACCGACAACTACAACGGCGATTTCAATGAGATCAAGACCAACGTCAACCAGTGTATTGACATCATGACCAGCCTGCTCAGTGAAGCAAACCAAGTCATCACTGCGGCTGCCGACGGCCAACTGGATCAACGGGCCAATGCCGACCTGTTCATCGGTGGCTGGAAGCAACTGGTGATCGGTATCAACGAAATCATCACGAACATCGTCAATCCGCTCCGGGTGACAGCCGACTATGTGGACAAGGTTGCCACCGGCGTGATCCCGCCGGCAATCACCACCGAATACAAGGGCGAGTACAACATCATCAAGGCCAATCTAAACAACATGGTCAAGATGATGAATGACCTGCTGAATCAGACTGATATCCTGATTAGAGGTGCTGCCGATGGCGAGCTGGACAAGCGGGCCAATGCCGATCTGTTTGTAGGCGGCTGGAACCAGCTCGTTAAAGGGGTCAACGACACCGTCGTTAACATCGTCGATCCGCTGCGCGTCACGGCCAATTATGTCGACCGGATCAGCAAGGGCGACATGCCACCGTCCATCACCACCGACTACAAAGGCGAATATAACGTCATCAAGCAAAACCTGAACAACCTGATCGAGGCAACCAACGGGATCACCGAAAATGCCAAGCAGGTGGCCCAGGGTAACCTGATGGTGGAGCTGAAGAAGCGTTCTGAAAATGACGACCTGATGGGATCCCTGGCTGCCATGGTGGCCAAGCTCAAAGAGATCGTACAAGAGGTGCAGTCTGCGGCCGACAACGTGGCCTCCGGTGGTCAGGAGCTGGCCGCCACGGCCCAGTCCCTCTCCCAGGGTGCCACCGAGCAGGCAGCCAGCGCTGAAGAGGTCTCCTCCTCCATGGAAGAGATGTCCTCCAGCATCAAGCAGAACGCCGACAACGCCAGCCAGACCGAGAAAATTTCTATGAAGTCTGCCAACGACGCCCGCGAGGGCGGCAAGGCGGTCAATGAGACCGTGGAGGCCATGAAGGAGATCGCCACCAAGATCTCGATCATCGAAGAGATCGCCCGTCAGACCAACCTGCTCGCCTTGAATGCCGCCATCGAAGCGGCCCGGGCCGGTGAACATGGCAAGGGTTTTGCAGTTGTGGCTAGTGAGGTGCACAAACTGGCCGAACGCAGCCAGACCGC
>Ga0074197_1002619_pt1 | contig 12202 bp, 9 predicted proteins | sample EPASupsiteSAE305_FD_64526 | JGI IMG/M metagenome (GOLD analysis project Ga0074197, IMG submission 64526) | Bioremediated contaminated groundwater microbial communities from EPA Superfund site, New Mexico - SAE3-05 reassembly with SPADES | ecosystem: Environmental > Aquatic > Deep subsurface >...
AAATTCTGACCCTGACACCGTCCAACTCCAGGGTGCGGCCAAGCTTGCGCGCCATGGTCGACTTCCCCCGAGCCGGCAGGCCCGCCATTACAATGACCAGTTTCCCTTTCATAAACTGCCCCCTCCCGTGAATCTTGTTGCAACCGTAATCACCCCCGGATTACGCGTAGGCTTCATCCGGGCTACGGTGTCACCGATCTCATTCAAAGCGAGCGGCCCATCGTAGTTGTAGCCCGGATGCAGTGCAACGGAATCCGGGGTTGTTGAGGGTCGGAAAATTTGCAAAACCAGAGACCCAACGCGGAAATCATAGCCGTGGTGCTGATTTCCTGATGCGTTCCGGAGTGTAATCCCGCTGCACGGCATGGCCTGCGCCAGCCCGTTCGCTCGCATAAGGACACTTATGTCAAGTGGCTGAGATTGTGGTTGGTTTATTGCTGGCTGGAAGTTGGCGGTTGTTACCGGCTCGGTATTGGCGAGATGGGCGACTTAGACATAAGTGGGCCTTGTCGAGTAAGCGCTCAATCAACGGGCTGAATGCGGTCTATCCATCCTTTTCAAGGGCTCATATCAATACCAGCCCTCGGGTTCGGGAGGTATTTTTTATATCATTTACGTTCAGCCACATTTTCCCTTGACGCCTGTAAAAAGAACCGATAAACATACTGAGTAATCACTCGATAAAAACCGAGCGATTACTCAGTTTTCCTTTTTCAAGGTACTGAAGTGGAGAAAAAAAACAACTCTGCAAACAACACCATCCCTTCCCCTTTCTCAAAAGGGCTCAACGCCTCAGTGATGAGTGCGTTCTCAAATATAACCGTTCAGAAATCGGTCCCTCTCCTCAGCTCCCAACAACCACCCCGGCCGGATCATTTTCCACCCCGGGAAAGATGTTTCACCCTTCCAAACGATACCCACAGCTTCACCATCAAACAAAACATGATCGTATTTATGCGTAACCCTATACTGAAATTATCAACAACATATTGAAATAAAAGAATAAACGACAAATCGACTCACCGGGGTTCCCACTCCCCAACAGGTATCATATCGCGTCTGGTTGCAGATCTAATTGTTGGAACGTGTTGAAAAAACGCTTTTGCGAAAAACGCTCCCGGTCTTCAAAAAAAGGCTTCGAGGGACGGCAATCAACCCAAACCAAAAGGAGAGACAAGCATTATGAGACTGTCCAGAAGAAATCTTTTCAAACTGGCGGGCGCCGGCACCACGGCGGCGGTTGCGGGAAACCTTGGATTCGACCTCTCCGAGGCCTCGGCAGCCGGGATCAACCTGCGGACAGCCAAGGCCATGGAGTACCGTTCCGTGTGCTGTTTCTGTTCCGGAGGCTGTGGAGTTATCGCCCAGGTTATCGATGGCAAACTGATCCAATGCGAGGGTGATCCGGACAACCCGAGCAACCGGGGTTCCAACTGCGCCAAAGGGGCGGCGGTCGAACAGACCCACCACAATGACCAGCGAATCACCCAACCCATGTACCGGGCCCCGGGTTCGGACAGATGGGAAGTCAAATCCTGGAACTGGACGATCAGCCAGATCGGCTCGCGGGTCAAACAGACCAGGGATAAATCGTTCATTGCCGAAGAAGACGGCGTAACCGTCAACCGTAACGAGGCCATCGGCAGTCTCGGCGCTTCGGTTCTCAACAACGAGGACCTCTACCTGATCGCCAAATTCATGCGCGGCCTGGGGGTGACGTACCTCGAACACCAGGCCAGGATCTGACACAGCTCCACGGTCGCCGGTCTGGGCGCCACCTTCGGTAGAGGAGCAATGACCAATCACTGGACGGATTTCAAAAACACCGACGTTGCCTTGATCTGCGGCAGCAACGCGGCGGAAAATCATCCGGTATCATTTTCATGGCTGCAGCAGGCACGGGATAAGCGCGGGGCGAAGATCATCTGCGTCGATCCGCGGTTCACCAGAACCGCGGCCCGGGCCGATCTGTACTGTCCGATCCGCAGCGGGTCGAACATCGCCTTCTGGGGCGGCATGTTCAACTACATCTTCGAAAACGAGCAATATCATAAAGAGTATGTGCTCAGTTACACCAACGCCGCCTCGGTGATCAAGGAAGGCTTCGCCTTTGACGAAAACACCGGCTTGTTCGACAATTTCAACGAGGAAAAGAGAAGCTACGGCAAGGCCAACTGGGATTACGAAAAGGATGGCGACGGCAAGGTAGTCAAGGACCTGACCCTGCAGCATCCGCGCTCCGTCTTCCAGCTGATGAAAAAGCACTATTCCCGCTATACCCTCGACATGGTGGTCAAGACCACCGGAGCACCGCCGGACAAACTCGTTGAGGTCTATAAACTGTACACCTCGACCGGGCAGGTCGGCAAAGCCGGGTCGATCCTCTATGCCATGGGCCAGACCCAATACACCTCGGGGTCCCAGAATGTGCGGTGCATGGCGATGCTCCAGCTGCTGCTCGGCAACATGGGCCTGCCCGGCGGCGGCGTCAACGCGCTGCGCGGCCACTCCAATGTCCAGGGCTCCACCGACATGGCCCTGCTGTTCCATTTGCTGCCGGGCTACATGCCGGCGCCGACCACCGAGTGGCCGACCTTGGTGGATTACAACGCCACGACTCCGGCGGCCCCGTCCTACTGGAGCAACCGTCCCAAGTTCGTCGCCAGCCTGTTGAAAGCCTGGTACGGCGACGCCGCAACCCCGCAAAATCAGTTCGCCTACGATTTCCTGCCCAAGGCCAAGAAAGGCAAAAACTATTCCCACATTGCCATGTTCGAGGAGCTCCATGCCAATACCGGCATCAAGGGCTTGTTTGTCTGGGGCCAGAATCCGGTGGTTTCCGGTCCGAACTCGAACATGGAATCAAAGGCCATGGAAAACCTCGACTGGCTGGTCTGCTGCGACCCGTTCGAGAACGAGACCAGCACCTTCTGGAAACGTCCGGGTGCCGATGCCAAAAAGATCAACACCGAAGTCTTTCTCCTGCCGGTGACCACCTTCCTGGAAAAAGAGGGAACGCTGACCCACAGCGGCCGGTTGATTCAATACCGCTGGAAGGCGGTCGACGGACCGGGCAATGTCCGCCAGGAATCGTACATCCTTGACCGTCTGGTCAAACGGGTGAAAACCCTCTACGCCACGAGTACCAAGCCGCAGGATCTGCCGATCAAGTCCATGACCTGGAATTATCCGGATCCGCTGGTCGATCAATCTGTCTTTATCGATGCGGTGATGCGGGAAATTAACGGCAAGGACCTGACCACCGGCAAACAGGTGCCGAGCTTTGCCGCCCTCAAGGATGACGGCAGCACCAACTGCGGCAACTGGATCTATTCGGGGATGTACACCGAGGAACTGGGCAACCGCACCAAGAGCCGGGTTCTCGACGATCCGGGCGGCTGGGGAGCGCATCCGGGCTGGGGATTTTCCTGGCCGGCCAACCGGAGGATCATCTATAACCGGGCTTCCGCCGATCCGTCCGGCAAACCCTGGTCAAAGGACCGCGCCTACATCTGGTGGGATGAAGCGGTGCAGAAATGGACCGGTTACGATGTCCCCGACTTTATCGGCACCGTCAAGCCGACCGATCCGCTCGGGGATAAACCCTTTATCATGCAGACCGAGCGGGAGGGACGGCTGTTTGCCATCAAAGGACTCAACGATGGACCTTTCCCCGAGCACTATGAACCCATGGAAAGCCCCACGCTGAATGTGCTCAATAAACGGCAGAACAATCCCGCGGCCTTCCTCGGCAAGGAGGGCGGCAAAATAAAGGGGGATTCCGCCAAGTTTCCGATTATCTGCTCAACCTGGCGGGTATGCGAGCATTTCCACACCGGCGCCTATAGCCGCAATATGCCGTGGCTGGCCGAATTGATGCCCTCTTCCTTTGTCGAGATGAGCGAGGAACTGGCTGCCGAAAAAGGGATCAAGAATGGCGAGATGGTGGAGCTGGTATCGGCGCGGGGGACGGCCAAAGCGGTGGCCATGGTTACTCCCAGGGCTCATACCTTTTCCATCCACGGCAAGAAGGTCCATCAGGTGGGACTGACCTGGCATTTTGGGTACCAGGGCCTGGTCAAGGGAGAAGTTGCCAACCACCTCACCCCCCATATCGGCGACGCCAATACCGCGATCCCTGAATATAAAGCATTTCTTGTCGATGTCAGGAAGGTGACGATATGAGCAGAATGGCGAGATTGATCGATATCACACGATGCACGGGCTGCAGAGGCTGCCAGGTAGCCTGTAAGCGATGGAACGAGTTGGAAGGAGAAATCGGCGCGTTCACCGGCAGCTATCAATCCCATGGCGATCTGTCGCCCAACCGATGGACGATGATCAAATTTTACGAGGAGAAGAAAGACACCGGCTTTGAATGGCACTTCCGCAAGACCACCTGTCTGCACTGCGGCGATGCCGCCTGCGTCAGAGTCTGCCCGAACGGAGCCCTGATCCAGACGGAAAACGGCACGGTCCGCCGTATCGAGGAAAAATGCGTCGGCTGCGGCTACTGCGCCAAGGCCTGTCCTTTTGACATCCCCAAGGTTGACCATACGGCCAAAAAAATGCGGAAATGCTCGTTCTGCTATGACCGGATCACCAACGGGCTGACCCCGGCCTGCGCCAAGACCTGCGTTCCCCAGGCCATTGTCTACGGCACCTGGGACGAGATGGCCAAGCTGGCCGATGAACGTCTGGCCCTGGCCAAGGGCCGGTACCCGAAGGCGCGGATTTACGGCAAGACGGAACTGGGCGGTCTGGGCGTAATTTATGTCCTGCCGGACAGTCCCGCCAAATACGGCCTGCCGATCGATCCGAAGATATCGTTTGAACTGGTCTTCTGGAAGGAGGTCGTCCAACCGGCCGGCAAAGTCCTGATCGGGGCGAGCCTGGCAGCCACGGCGCTGGCCTTCATCATCTCGCGGCGCCATGCCTTCAAACAAAAGCCGAGCTCGAAAATAGAAGAGGGAGGAGGGCAAGACCATGAGTAGCAAGCGAATGATCAAGCGCTTCAGCGCGCTGGTACGGATCACCCACTGGATGTATGCCATCAGCTTCATTGTGCTGGCGATCACGGGCTTCATGGTCACGGGAACCGCGCTGGACTGGCTGGAGCCGTTGTTCGGCGGACTGGTTGGGGCGATGGTGGTGCACCGGATTGCGGCGGTCTTCTTGATGGGCGCCATCGTCATTTCCCTGATTGTCCGGCCGGCGGAAATACTTTCCTGGCTCAAGGAATGTTTCACCTTCACCGAAAACGATGCCGCCTTCCTCCTGACCTTTCCCTACAAATTCGTTGGCATGAAAAAGGAGTTGCCGCCGCAGGGCTTTTACAACGGCGGCGAGAAGATCAACTCTCTGATCCAGATCATCTCCGGCGCGGTGCTGATCGTCTCCGGCCTGTTCATGTGGCTCGCCCCGGCCATTACTCCGCTGTGGGTTTATCCGGTCCACGTGACCTTCATGGTGATCGGTTCGGTCGGCGCCATCGGCCATATTTATCTGGCGGCGCTCAATCCCCTGACCAACGAAACAGCCAGGGCGATGATCATGGGGGATATCTCGGAGCAATACATGATCGAAAACCACCGCCAATGGTACGAAGATGTCTATAAGGGGGGGAAAAAGTAGCGCGATGGGCGTTCGGCCTGGACGGGTCGGGCCGATGTTACCGCTGAAAGGGGAACCGGATCGCCGGTTCCCTTCCCTCTCTTTCATTCATGATCTCGAAGAAATCTCGAGGCCACCAACTGCAAGGAGCATCCTGTGCCCACCAAACGTCAACCGTTAGCGCCTCCTTCCGAAATGGTCGAGTATTACCGGCAGGTTGACCTCTTCCTCAACTCCGAGGTCAACCGACTGCGCGATCATTCTTTCATAAACCCCGCCGATGCGGAACAATCGATCCGCTTCCTGACCCAGAACAGTTCACTCACCTCTCTTGCCTATGTGGACGTCGATGCCGAGCGCCTGACCGCCAATTTTCAGGCGATCGTCGACCTCCTGCAAACCATTGCCCCGGAAAACCCCCTGGGGCGAGCCCTCCACCACACCGCCATTGCCGATGCCCTTGCGACCCTGCCCTGGTCCGCGCCCATCTCGGAACTGGAAAACAGCATGCTGCAGTGGGCGGAGCGGGAAGGGCTCGACGGCGAATCCCTGCTGCAGATGCTGCACTGGGCAATGAGCCCCTTCCGGCGGCTGACCGCTGAAAGGTATGCCGAGGAACTTCGGCAATTGGTCACCAACGAGAAATCCACCTGCCCGATCTGCGGCAGTTATCCGGATTTTGCCCTCCTCGACGACAATGAACACGGCAGGCGGTATCTCTACTGCCTGGGCTGCAACTGGCAATGGCCCTTCAAGCGCATGGGCTGCGGCTTTTGCGGCAACGAAGACCCCGGTCAGCTGGGGTATGTCGTGATCGAGGAGTTCAAAGGCTGCAAGATATATCATTGCGAGCAATGCAAGAGCTACCTGAAAACCTTTGACCAACGGGCAGCGGCCGCCCGTCTCGACCCGAACCCCATGCTGGAGCACGTCAAGTCGCTCTTTATGGATTTGCTGGCCATTGAAAAAGGGTATCTGCCGATGCATGCCTGACGGCTGGTAAAAAACAGGTCAAATAAACTATCCGCTCAGGTTGCAACTTTCACGACGATACCTTGAAAAGGGAGCAGGCAACCTGGGTAAGGGGGAATGGGCTCATGATCAAAAGAACACGGTTCATCATTTTGGGTTCCACCGGAAGAAATACGGGAAAGACGGAATTTGCCTGCCGGCTTATCGAAAAGTATGGCAAAGAACAGCAGTTGTATGGGGTCAAGGTGGTCACCATCGATCCGGACCGTGGGGCCTGCCCCAGGGGCGGGGAAGGCTGCGGGGTGTGCACTTCATTGCAAGGGGATTATGAAATCAGCGAGGAAACCCGGCACGATACCGACAAAGACACCTCGCGGATGCTGCGGGCGGGCGCGCACAAGGTCTATTTTTTAAAAGTCAGGTACGACCGGCTGGAAAAGGGGTTGCGGGCCTTGTTGGCCATCCTTCCGGAAAAGGCCTTGACCGTGTGCGAATCCAATTCCATCCGCAAGGTGATCGAGCCGGGGCTTTTTCTGGTCATCAAGAACAAGGAAGAAAAACAGGTGAAGGAAAGCTGCGCCGAGGTGATCCGCTACGCCAACAAGGTAATAGATTTCCACAATATGCAGTGGAACTTCTCCCCGGATAGAGTGCTGATGCAAAAGAACGGCTGGATCATTCGCGAAAACGCCACCGCCATTATTTTAGCGGGAGGAAAAAGTTCAAGAATGGGCGTCGACAAGAGCCTCCTGTCCGTAAACGGCAAACCGATGATCGCCCATATTGTCAGGCAGCTTGAAGATCATTTCGACGAGGTGATTATCAGCGCCAATGATCCGGGGAAATACGCCTTTCTCAAACGAGCGATTGTGCCTGATGTTGAGAAAAACAGAGGTCCGTTGATGGGGATCTATTCCTGCCTGATGGCTTCGAACAGTGAAGTGAATTTCATCACCGCCTGCGATATCCCGGAGATGAATCTGCGGCTCATCCAGAACATGATCAATCTCAGCCGGGACACCGATATCGTCATGCCCATCAAGGATGAAGACAGGCATGAGCCCTTGTACGCCATTTACCGGAAATCCATTGCCGGCAAAGCGGAGTGGGTCTTGAACAACAACGGCAAGCGCATCATTGAATTATTGGACCACGTCAGGGTGAAACTGATCGCGTTCAACGACACGGGCTGGTACCAGAATCTCAACCTCAAAGACGACTATTATACCTATGTCAAGAAGAGCAAGCTGCGGAAATGTCACCGGGCCCAAGGGGCAATCTGTTGACGCCACGGGCTGTAAGCTTATGCCAGAATGATCAGGGCAATAACCGGAATCACCAGAATCATGGTGCTTGCCGCCCACCACACCGCATGGGCTTCGCTGCCTTGCCGTTCCTTCAAGGCCCTGATGGCGGCCGCCAATGCGGCCGCTCCACTGGCAAAGGCAATGAGCAGGGCCAGTAATCCCCGCGTCCGGCAGCCGAGCACTTCGACCGGAGTGAAGGCCACGACCAAGAAGACCAGCGGCAGGGTCGTCGGCAGGAGTATATGAGCAATAAAACGTTTCATTGAATATGCACAACCGGATGAATACCGGCGGCGCACCGCCGGTATTCCGTCTTTTGCTTATTTGTTATGGCCCTTCCCTTTTCCTTTCCCCTGCCCTTTGCCGTTGCCGTCATTGCCGTCATTGCCAATATTGCCGATATCACCTTTATCGCCTTTATCGCCTTTGTTGCCGGAGCTTGAACCCGGTTGCCCCGTAAAGGCAAAATCGCCGCGCTTGAGGGCATGAAATTCAGCGGATCCCGGTTTGATGCCGAGTTCCTTGGCTATCACGCCCCACCCCTTCCCTCGGTTGGAACTGTAGGTCTGGAACACTCTTTCAAAGGGCATATTGGTCATCCGGCCGAGCTGCAGACACATGAACGCATCGGCGGGAGACTGCACCCGGCCGAGAAGGGAATGCACCTGCGGCAAGGGAACCCCGAACTGGACGCTCAGCCTGACCCCGTAATCGTTCCGATCATCGCGGGCCTGATTGTTGAGGCCGGAGAGGAAGCCGTCGAGGTCGGCAAGTGCGGTCCCAAGCGAAAATACCATGAAAAATAAAGCGGCAAGCGTCACAAATACTTTTTTCATATCTACTCCTTTTTGTAAAATATATCGGATCGACCTCCGCAGGGTTTTAAACCGGCATCAGCCATTCAGCCTCACCTTTAATTGCAAGACAACGCTTTCTCCCTATCAAACTGCTGTTGGTTTCGTGATCGGCAGCCTGACGGTAAAGGTTGTCCCTTCTCCGAGAACGGTCTCGAAGTCCAAACTGCCCTTATGTTTTCGGGTGACGACATCGTAGGCGATCGCCAACCCTTGCCCGGTCCCCTGCCCGACCGTCTTGGTCGTGAAAAACGGGTCAAAAATCTTTGTGCGAATCTGTTCGGGAATACCGCAGCCGGTATCGGCAATACTGATCACCACCGATGAGTCTCTCACCCCGGTCTTGATCGTTATCCGGCAGGGATCGTTATCCCGATTTTGACTCAATTTTTCCGTGATGGTATGGGCGGCATTGACCAGGAGATTGAGCAGGACCTGACCAATCTCGTTGGCCAGGGCGGTAACCATGGGCAGCTCCGGATGCAGATCGAGAATCAGGTCGGCGCAGCCTTTCCATTCATTCCGGGCGACCGTTGCCGTCAGCTCGATGAGATTATTGATATCGACCGGTTCAAATTCCTTTTTGCCGGGGTGGGAGAATTCCTTCATCGCCTGGACAATCGAGGTGACTCTCGCCATCCCTTCCCGGGACTGCTGCAGGGCTATGGGGATTTCCGCCTCAAGGTACGGCCAATCCGCTTCCTCCAAGGCGGACCGCAGCAGATCCGGGGACAAATTTCCGGTTTCAGCCGCCGTGACCAGGGAAGAAATACTCGTTTGCATCTGGGTGAACGCCTCTTCGAGAAACCCGATATTGGAATTGACGAACTGGGACGGCGTATTGATTTCATGGGCGATACCGGCAGCCAACTGACCGATGGATTCGAGTTTGCTGGCCTGAAGCAACTGGACATGCATATTCTGCAGTTCGGAAATCAATTTGTATTCGTGGGTCCGATCGAACAGAACCAGGACATATCCGTTGAATTTTCGGCTGATATCGCACATCGCCGAACACAGCACCTCAATTTCCAATTGCTGTTGATCCTGGAGAATGCTGCGGTGTTCGGTAACCACTTTCCGGCTCTCATCGAGATTTTCGAGGAATCCCTGCAACCAGGGGAAGAGCGCGTCATATTTTTTCCCCTGCAGGGAAGAGTTGATCGCATCGATGGAGTCGATGAAATAAAAACGGTTATCGGCAGTCTGGAGCCATTGGGCGACGGCCTGATTGATGCGATCAAGGATGCCGCCCGCATCCAGGAGAATGACAGGCTGCGAGATGCTTTCGAACAGGGTGAGATATTTGTTTTTCTCATTGGTCATCAAACGGCTGGTCGTTTGCAGTTCCGTAATTCTTTCAGCGTCGCTGCCCGTCGTCCACTCGCTGCAGAGGCCCAGTTCGATCCGGTCGAAAAAACGATTGAGGTATTGGGTAGCCCAGATTTTTTCTTCTGAAGTAAACTCCCCTTGATCCAGGAGATCGAGGTAGCTTTGGCGATAATATTTAAACAACCCCATGAACATGGCGATGGAAATGCCGCGCTGCCGATGCCTTTTCGCCTCAAGAATCCCGAAAGCGGCAATGGGATCACGGGTGTAGTCCTCATCGGGGGAAAGTTCGAGGGAGTCGCGGTCGGTAGCAAGTGCGTCGAGAAGCGGTTTGGATAATCCGCTGATGGAAAGACGCCAGGGTTCAATGAGTGTTGAAGTGTAGGCCGCATAGCCCTGCTCGAGTGCATACTGGAGGATGCTCGCCATCAGGCGGTCCTCCTGTTCAGCTATGAGTGTATGGAGTTGTTTGCACCGATGTTCTCGCATGAAGGAGTCTCCACAATGGTCTTGGTCAATGGTGCGGGTTGAAAGGGAGCAGATCATGGCTGATTATATCACAGGCTGCCCTTGATGGTTTAATCAAATCTTGATCAATCCACCTCGCTTGTTCGCACATTCAGCAGCGTGTCCGATGGTGACGCGGAGCGTCAAGGGGGGCATTCCCACGCAGAGCGTGGGAACGAGGGCAACTTCGGGGAAGGAAGATGCTCGCCCCGCCGGGGACTTTTTTGATCGGGAAGGAGGTGTTCGGGGACGGGTGGCGCCATTGCCGATGAGCCGGGCGGCGAGGTCCGGGGTCGGATGAAGGGGCAAACTGTTTGAGCTTAAGCCGAGTTTTTGCCCCGCCGGTTCCGGACCTTGGCGACCGGGGTCGTCTCAGCGGCTTGGCTGCCCTTTCTTTTGATTCTTTTCTTTGGGCACACAAAGAAAAGAATGCCCCTCCGGCAGGGAGACAGCGGTGTTGATCCACCCAGATGGTGCAGAAAATGTATTCGGTTTGAATTCGAGCAATCGGTGGGCAAAAAACCTGCCTACCCTTGCTTCCCATATTAAATTCCTCTCTGTTTCTATAAATATGGGAAGTGTCCCTAATTATTCTGGGAAGTGTCCCTAATTATTTACCTAGCTCTGTTTTTTTCGGTAACGACATCACATTTGCAGCCAAACTGTCCTCTCCCCGCCCAACCTCACTTCCTCCTTGCTTTCCCCCAAACCAGAGTTAAATATCAACCAGATACCTTTCTTCCAACAGCCCCACCAACCCTCTCCGGGAGAACGCGATGAACCGGCGAATTGTCCTGGCACACGATGGTTCCATCAACGCGGACTGGGTTTCCCGCTACGCCATGCAGATGGCGGCGACCTTCCCCTGTCGACAGCTGCTCCTGGTCCACATCCTCGACGGCACCTTTACCCATAGCCGGATCGAGGGAAAATTCGCCGCCATCGCCAGTGAAAGCGCCCGGCACGGCATCAGCTGCGAGAGTCTGATCCACAAGCAAAGCGGTGATGTCCTCTCCAGCCTGCTCGAACTCATCCCACCGGGTGAGCAGACCTATTGCCTCTGCGGCGCACGCATCTCCTCCAAGGGCCGGGGCTTTCTGGCCGGCACAGTCTCGGAGCGTCTCCTCCGCTGCCGAAGATTCAATGTCATGGCCATCCGGGTGGTCAGCCCCGGCCTTTTGGGCTGCCCCCCTGCGGTGCTCTTCCCCCTGGCCGGTCATCCGCGCGGATTCCAATCAGCCATGCCCTTTCTGCAGATGCTCGCCGCCTCGATAAAGCGGCTGCATCTCCTGCGGGTGATGACCCTCAACCCGTTTTATTTCCGCTATATCTCCACAGTCGCCACCAAAAGGAAAATCGCCGAGGGCTACGAATACCTGAGCCGGGTCGCGGCGGAAATCCATGCGCAGACCTCGGACTTTGACTGGCATTTCGACCGCAATGTGGTGCTCTCCGATGACTGGCCCAAGGAGATCCTGATCCAGGCAGGCAAACTCAATATCGCCATGATCCTGCTGGGGGCCACGGAACGGAGCCTGCCCGCGCGCTTCTTCCACGGCAACAAGATCGAACGGACCCTCCGCGCCACCGCCTGCGACGTCGGCATTTACCGGAAAC
>Ga0074197_1002622_pt1 | contig 12194 bp, 4 predicted proteins | sample EPASupsiteSAE305_FD_64526 | JGI IMG/M metagenome (GOLD analysis project Ga0074197, IMG submission 64526) | Bioremediated contaminated groundwater microbial communities from EPA Superfund site, New Mexico - SAE3-05 reassembly with SPADES | ecosystem: Environmental > Aquatic > Deep subsurface >...
TGTTTATTCATATAGAATAGTTTACAAGCCCGGGTGGTGGAATCGGTAGACACGAGAGACTTAAAATCTCTTTTCCTTCGGGAAGTGCGAGTTCAATTCTCGCCCCGGGCACCAGAAATTTTCTTTTGAAAATTTCCCCTATTTCTTATTCCTATTCTCTATTCCTGTTTCTTTACTATGGAAAAATTTAGAAATAGGAAATAGGATGATAACAAGTCTATCCTTTTTCTTGAATAATAGAATTAAATATGGTTCTATTAGCACCTTCAGATCTTTAACATCTAGCCGAGAGCGATGAGGAAGAAAGACTTTTTTCTTTTTTGCTCTCTGTTAAATTAATCACAAAAAAAAGGAAAGAAAATGAAAACTAATTTAAACCAACTATCGATCGACGAGTTAGTAGATCTTGTTGAAAAAAAAGTAAGAAAAGTAGGGATGCAAGCTGCAAAATCTCCCGACTGTACAATTTCTATTGAGAAGTTTTACAGATTTAATGTCTTTTTTAATCAGACATTAGAACTGTTTCTATGGAAATACGGGATGGAGAATAGCTTTAATGAACAATTCAAAAAAAATATATCCGTGACCGTCGACGGATCAAATTGGTTTTTAGATGTAGGGTTAGATGCATTAGATATAAGCGTCAAATCCAAAAAAAAATACTCTGTTCTACATCTATTTTATGTCCTAAATTTCGTAATCGCTTATCAAGAAGAGCAAATTAAGAACAAAGAAATAGAAGAATCTGAGAGACAGTTAGATGAGATAAAACTAAGGTCTCTCAATACAGCTTACAAAAAAACAAAAAAGAAATTACTTGCTTTAACAGAGTAGATTAAGAGAGTGTGGAATAATTATATTTCACACTCTACTTTGTATGTCAAAATAATGATTAGATATTAGGAAATAAACCTTAGTTAAGGTCAAGCTCTTTTGGTGTTTAGTAAGCGAAAAAAGGTATAAGATGTACAGAGAAACAAAAATAAAAAAACAAAAATGAAACGTCGGTCTATATTTTTAATATGTGTATTTCAAGTGATAGCGCTTTTTGTGTCTTTCACTATTTTGCCTTTGAGTACTAGTTTTGCTAAATCACTTAGAGAATTGAATCGAGAATATGAAGTGTCAAAATCCAAGATTTCTAGTTTGAATAATGCAGTATTGGAGTATCAAAAGAAAATAAATGAATCAAAGTTGGAAATTAATAGTTTAGAAGGAGAATTACAGCAGATTGATAGTAATATAAAAAATACAGACGAAGCTATTTCCGATACGGAATATAGAGTGGAAGCAAAGAAGGATTCCATCTATAAGATTTCTAAAGACATTGTGAAACAAGAAATGGAGTTGGAAGGGAAAAAAGATATTTTAATGAAATTGGTTCAGGAAATGTATCAAGAATCGGAAAATGGGAAAATTGATTTACTGGAACTGTTATTATCTTCAGAAAATTTCGAAGAAGCGCTTAATAATGTTGAATATTTGGAAATATTGCATGGAGAAGCAGAAAAAAATATTAGATCAATTGAAGAAGAAAAAAGAGATTTGGAGACAAGGAAAGAGGATCTGAAAAAAGAAAATGTAGAGCTACAAGGTTTGCTTGATGTCCTTGGTCAGTCTAAGTCTATTTTGAAATCAAATGAAGATGCTAAAAGCATGCTTTTGGAAGAAACAAAAGGAGAAGAAGAGAAATATATTGAGATGAAACAAAAAGCGAAGGAGGCTGAGCAAGCTTTGAAAGGAGACTTGGCTAGAGTGGAAGATGAAATATCCAAGGAAAAAGAGAGGCTCTCTAGAATGACAAGAGTAAGTTTGGGACAGAGCTCACTTTTATGGCCGGTGGATGGTAAGATAACAGCTTATTTTATGGATCCTACATATCCATTTATTAATATTCTGGGTCAACATATGGGAATTGATATCGCGGCTCCAAGAGGTACTGCTATGAAGGCAGCTCACTCCGGAATAGTAACCGTGGGATATAATGCTTATGGCTATGGTAAGTATGTTCTCATCACGGCACCTTCCAGTGACGGCGGACTTATATCAACCCTTTATGGACATATGAACAGTATTTACGTTAAGTCTGATGAAGATGTCAAAGAGGGACAAGTAATAGGAGAAGTAGGTTCAACAGGGTTTTCAACCGGTCCTCATGTGCACTTTGAAGTGAGGGTGGATAAGACACCGGTGAATCCGCTTATTTATCTGCCATAGTGCTTTGAGTTGGAATCAGTTTGGATGTTGAGATAAGCGCTTATTTGTGGTATAATAAGCGGATTTAAGTTATTGAATTGAAAAAAATAAAAATCAACATAAAACAATTCTTGTTCGATTTACTGACTAAACCTGTCATTAAACAGGAGAGAGATCTGCATTTCAAATTGTCCCATTATGCGACTAAGTTTATTATTATAGTTTTAGTATTTAAGATGACTGCACCCTTTTTGGAGGTGTCTATTTCGGAGGCAGCCGAAAAGATGTTCGCAAGCAGTTTTAATATCTTGAACATAGAAGATTCTGCGATGTTTATTTCCAAACCTCAAGATGGCATATATAACTATCAATCTAAATCTAACTTGATGGCATCTTTTAGTAAGGCTAACAAAATGACAGAGAGTAATTTGATTAAATTAAATATTGATATCAGCAATCTATCCAATGACAAAGAGAAGATTTCCGAAGAAATATTGGCGACTGAAAAAAGTATAGACGAAACAAAAAATGGTTTAGTGGGACTGCTCGTTGAAATATCTAATTTGGAGGATAAAAATCTAATCCTTCAAATGTTAGATGGACAGAAGTTTTCAGAGATTTTAGATTCATTATCCCAGAATGAAGTTGTTTATAAGTCTATGAATGATCTATATCAGAATCTGCTTAAAAAACAGGAAATATTAACAAATTTGAGAGATGAATTAAAAATTAAGGATGTTGTTTTGAAAACAAGAGAAGAAGAGAAAGGTCTTCAAAATAATCAGCTGTTGGCAATAAAAGAGGGAAGTTCCTTTTTTAAAAATATGGATTCTGAGCAATTCAGTAAATTCGTGGAAGACGAAAAAGAGAAACTTGATAAATTTATGATTTCCGAGCAAGGAGATAAGAATTTGAATACAAAGATTTACGACCAAGCAATACAAAATCAAGAAAATCATTTTAAGAATCTTCGGGATAGTCAAACGCAAAAGATTGTGAATACTGATTTGGAATTGGAAGGTATCGAACGAGTTATGGAAAAAGACAAGGAAGGAGAAATTGAAGACATATCCAACTACTTATCGGGGAATATTATTCTGGAACAGAGTATTGTTTTGAATTTAATAGATAAATTAATACAGAAAGTAGACGCCAAGATTGATCCGACTGTACAACTAATTGCAACCAAATTACAGAGTTCAACAAAATTAACAAGTCAGGAAAAGAAGGCTCTAAAAAAAATTCAAACACAAAGAGAACTTAAAGTTTTTTTAGTGGGAACATTGACAAGGATAAAAAAGGAAAAAGAGGCTGAAAAGAATAAAATTATTGATAGTTTAGCTTACAATTCAATGCAAAAATCCGGTAAAGCAAAAGTGTTGCCTAATGGCAAAAAAGTATTTACTAATAATCCTTTGAAGACGAATCCGGTTTATGTGACAGCGACTTTTGGAGACAAAGCATACGAAAAGAGAATTGGTATGTTTCACAATGGGATTGATTTGGGTGTTGCTCAAAAAACGCCAATTTATGCTGTTTCTGATGGCGTTGTTAAGTCGACTGTAATTGATTCAACACCAACATTGGCATACATGATTTTGATTCATAAGGACGAGTCAAAGATGAGTGCTTATTTACATTTGAGCAAAGTATTGGTCAAAGAAGGAGATATAATTAAGAAGGGTCAGCTGGTTGCTTATTCGGGTGGAACACCAGGTACTGCGGGAGCGGGTTTAAGCACAGGGCCACATTTGCACTTTGAAGTCAGGGAAATAGATAACTCTCGAGTTGATCCTTATCCAGCTTATTTACCCGATAATCCTCCTGTTTTTAAATTTATTGGTTTTTAGATTTTCTTGATACATCCTGTGACAACTCCTTGAATGGTTGCAGACTCTTTAGGGACTATTTCTTGATGAAGGGGATTATTACTAAAGGGATGAAGGGCTGAAATGCCATTTTTGATTTGGTATTGTTTTAAAGTGACTTCCGAGTCTACAAGGCAAACAACAATATCGAACTGTCTTGCTTGTTTGGATCTATCTACAATAACTAGGTCACCATCAAATATCCCTGTTCTATCGACACTATCTCCACTTACTTTGAGTAGATATGTGTTTTGTGGATTTTTGATAAGATAATCAAAAATGGAAATATCATCGATTTTTTCAGTAATGGCATCAGATGGAGTGCCGGCATTAATACTACCGAGAAGAGGAAGAGTAGAGGTAGAAGTTTTGGAAAACAGTTTATCTTTAACTTCCTTGAGAAGTTTAATACCACGGGCTTCGTTGGATCTGCCGATGTAGCCTTTTTTCTCCAGAGCTCTTAAGTGTTTAAAAACGGAATTAAGTGAATTTAATTGGAAAGAAGTTTTAATCTCCTGGAAGGTGGGGGATTTGCCATTCTCTTCTTGAAAGGAACGAATGAAATTATATATCTCCTGTTGTTTTAAAGTCAGTATTTGATTCATCTGTCTAATTTACACAGTCAATTATAGGTGAAAAGAAGTTCACCAGTCAAGCGAGCAAAGCGAGCTTTGCTCGCATTTTTCAATTTCCAATTCTCAATTTCCAATAAATTTACAATTTTTGAATTGAATAATTGAACAATTACGGCATTGAACATTTAATGTAAATTGTGAATTGCCGTTCGACAAGCTCACGACCGAAGTCTTGCTTTAATCGGCCTCGAGTTAATCGAGAGGTAAATTGATTACTATGCGTAGCGTCTAGAATACCTTTCTTTCAATGGTGTATTCGATAGGTAGGTTGAATCCTGGAGGAGTTGCTTTAACTATTCTGCCATCCGGTGAAATGATGATAGGACTGATATTCTTGCTTCCTTGGCAGTTATCCCATCTTACTTGATTTTCATCTTGGTCTGGAATACCATTGCCGTTTAAATCTCTGATGTATTCAGTTTCTTTAACAGGATTAGTGAATAAACTAGTGGTAATTTGATTATCTCTATTAAGATCAAGACCTGACAATCCAATTTCATCTTCGTTAGAGAATGTGTCAGTGAAGTCATCGTCATTATTAAAGTCTTTTTGATAACATATTCCTTGTGCATCTGCGATATTGGTTAAGTTCTTGCCGAACTTGCCGTATAAATTGGCTCTCTTCCCACCGGCTATTGGTTCACCATAGATATTGAGGGTAAATAGTCTATGTGCGGCTATATCAACGGATCTGTTGTCTGAGGCATTGTTGTATGGTAATCCTTTGGTGGATCCGTTAACGGTATTACCAAGAGAGGTGACTATTCCACTAAAGACCAATTGGTTATTTAACTGTGTTGTTCTATTAATATCTGTTACAGGATATAATCCAGGATTTAGATTGGTAATCTTAAGAGCATCTTTTAATGATGAAAGTCTGGAGTAGTTTGCGCTATCTGTGGCCAGAGGCATTATTGAACCTTCGGCAAAGAAGTTAGCCTGAATATTGGTTACAGCAGGGTCAATGAAAACGTTTCCTCCAGTGGCATAATGATCTCTGGATTTAAGGACAATGATACCAACACTATCTTCCGGAGATTTGTAAATTAGATTTGATCTGATTATTAAGTTGCCTCCTCTGATGATAATGGATTTTACAAATTTTTCCTCTACGAATACTGTGTCGCCGGTAGTTGGATTACCCTCTTTTGTAGTCCAGTAGAAGTCGGATCCAACAGGAGTTCCCGTTGTGCCACCGATTACGACGTTCTTATTATTAAAGAAGTAGACATTGTCATTATTATAGGCCGGTAGGCGATAAGCGAAATATGGATCGGTATCTGACAAATCGAGAGCTTTTGGAGTAGTTGTGGTTTCAGCTTGATTTTCGGTCTTAACATTTTCAATTATAACGTAACTTCCAAGAGCCGGATTGACTGATGGGTCTCTGGTTAAATCGGTGACATTTCTCTGGATTCTCTCCAAGATATCAGATAGATACATACCTCCGAGTGTCTTATTGGAGTCTTCGATATCGTTGACATCATCAAGTCCTGTATTTATAAATTGAATTCCTTCCGGGTTAATAAATTCACCAAGAGCTAAACCACCGTCACCTTGGGCCAAGAAGGATTCTTGATTCCATGCGTCGAGATTCATTCCTGTGACCGGATAGCTGACTAAAGTACACTGATCGTCAACACCATCACTATTAGAGTCATTTAAAACAGGGTCGCAGGCATAATTTGGATCTGTTGTTGGTACTTGGTAGGAAACTTGGTTTAACATTCGGGCTGTCTTGGCTCGTGAGTTTATATTATCGAAGGCTGGTATGACTGATAGTAAGTAGTTGAATCTATCGTTGTTATTTAGATTCTCATCAAGAGGCGTCGTTGTACCATCAGCTGATTTTTCTACTAAGTTATTCTTTGGATTTAGGGAGAATTCTTTAGCATATTCATTAAATAGATTTGGAGTATAACCCCAGTTATTAGAATAAATATCAGCTATCTCATCATCGTAAAGTTTGATACCTCCAAACACTGCATCAACTCTCTTAGTTCCTCCGGTGGATATTAAGATATTGGCAAAAGTCGAATATGTATTTGGTGACGTGCCTCCCAGACAGATTCTTCCTTCCACATTACCCTGACAGCTGATTACTTTGGCTGTGAAGTAAGGAATCAAATCCTGTAGAAGATCTGCTTTTAAATCTCCATTGATATCTTCAATTATCGTTGTGAGAACTTTGTCTTGAAGATAAGTGACGAAATCAGTTGTTCTTATATCTGGATTGACTGTGAAGTCGACAGCGATTGTTTTATTCTCATTAAGCGCGTTTTTATAAGCAAACTCTAAAGTGAAATTTCTATCACCGGCATTATTAAGTAATGGCACACCTGAATTATCATTTAGAGACGTTGGTCCAGAGACGACGACATTTCTATATTCTAAATCTTCAGATAATCCCAAAGCTTCTGCGTTGTCTGTTACTCTCATCTTGGTAGTTGCAAACGTGTCAACCTCATTGAAAGTGAATGTAGTTTTAATATCGTCTATATTGGCTTTCAAAGATTCTGAAATATTATCTATGTTAATAGAGAAGAATTCTCGTTCACCCTTTCTGATAATTGCTTTTCCAGTACTATTAAATGTGGCTTTGGTAGAAGCCGTACTCTGCATTGCATTGGCAAACGAGAGATCGGTGGTTTGTCTTTCCAAATGAGTGATGGTCGTTTGTACCATTGGTTTGAACTGGAATATTTGTGTGAGAGGGAATCCTGTTACATCTCTGAATTTTTCCGTGTAAGAGTAGAGAGTGGAGGTTGGTGAATTGAGATAGCTGTATTGTGGAGTATTTAGATTTTGATCATCAATAGTATCAGTATTATTTACGTTGTAAGTAACTCTTATATTTGGTCTAATCTTAGTGTTTCTAGGTTCCAGTTCTCCAATATTTGTGCCTTTTCTGGATACTGTTGGTGCAAATGAAGAAATATAACCGACAAAGTTTGTAGTTCCATCACTTCCAATTTCTTCTTTTAGACATATACTTCCACTAGAAACTTGGCAATCTTTTAGATCTGTTAAATCTTCAAAACTTGTTTGCCAAGCATCGGACGGATTATTCTTAAATTTAATTGCTTGTTTATTAGTTCCAATTAAATCTCTGGCTGCTAAGTCAGACTTGACTACAAGTTTGTCACCGATTATGGATACTGCATAGTTGGATTTACCAAGCTTGTTGAATTGTCTTTCCAAATATGTGCTGATCGCTTCTTTGTCTGGTGAACCACTCTTATCAAAATCCGCTAAATTGATAGTGAAATTACATGGACTACGATCTTCTTTACAGCCATATTTAATCTGTTTATCTTCTTCATATTTGTATTCATAAATATCAATGTTGACGAGGCCACTTGTGGCACTGATAGCATTTAATGCTATTAATGTTCCGTCAATGTTTTCTTGTTTCATTTCTGTCTTATCAAATCCAAGAAGATTTAAATTATCACTGGATAGGATGAAGATTCCATCTCCTTCATTAACTTGATTGGTATGTATCTTTTCGATACCACTGAAACCTACATCGACTCTGATTTTGTTATCGATATTATAAATCCTATTTCCCAGTTTATCTCTTAAGGCAAGCTCCAGTTTGTATCCATCTCTGCCATCCGCTACCGGTGTGTAGATTTGGAAGTGGACCTTATTATCGGCATTGATACTTACTTGGTAGGTATGTTTTCTGTCCAGTGAATCATTTACTAAGTCTTGAAGCTTGGAAGTCACCGCACTAATTGAAGATAGACTAATATTTGTTGGTATAGCTACATTAAAGATATTTGGATCTCCATTAAGACCAACACCTTCTTCACTGATGGTGATATTTTCAGGTGTAGTTGTGAAGTTCACAGGTGCAGTTATTTCACTACCTAAGAATTCATAAGCATAAGCTGTTATGGTATCTGTTGATCCAAAGTTTAAAGCATTTTTCAAATCAGGAGCACCACTAAAGTCAACTTTGAAACGATTATTTACAATCTGCCAGAGGTTATCAATTCTAATGTTTTCCAAATTAGCATTTAATAGATACATTGGATTACCTATGTTACCCGCTAGATCTTTGATTTGGATTTGAACTTTCTTGACGACCTCAAATGCCGTGCTCTTACCGGCTATTTCGGAATCATCAATGTTTAGAAGCTCGCTTTCAGAGAATGTTACGTGAAAGTTTGCGGTATTATAAACTTCATTACTTTGTTTTGTTGCCACTACAATATATTGTCCCAAGTTTTGATCATATTTGTAGAGAGTGACAATTGCTCGACTTCCTTGTTCCTGAGGCATTTTAAGAGTGCCGGTTACAACCATTTCTTTTTCACCTTTTAAGATGGCAAAACTCTTTGGTTTCTGTGTGCTAATGACGATCTTGCCATCAATGACTTCCGCCGTATATGTGTTCTCCAATTTAGATAATTGAAGATTGCTGGTTAGAGGATAGTTGAAGTTCTTATGAGCGATAAAGGCATTATTTAATGTAGCAACAATGTCGGCTGCTGGTATAGCTCCGGATGGGAAGGCAACATCAATATTCAATGTTTGTGATACGCCGGTAATTCCATCCGGTTGTAATTCATAGATTACCAATGATTTGTTTCCTGTAAATCCTCCTCCAGAAATCGCGTAGTCAGGAGTCGTACCGTTTGGAGTAAGAGAATTTGCGAAAGCGTAAGTTGTACTACCTGATGTTTGGAAGGCGGATGGGAATAGGTTATCGAAATTGGAACCATCAAAATCTATCTTGAACATGGTTCCCGTGTTTACATCTCTGACATCGAGATTTGGACTTCTATTAACGCTATTGATTACAGCATCGGAATTTGTGGATTTTAGATTATCAATTCTGTAAGAATATTTCTTGAAGACATCATTTGTTTCTCTGTAATCTTTGGTTGGATCAATAAAGGCATCAATATACTTTGTACCGTAACTACCGGTGTTGTGGGATACATTGAAGCGTAACCATTTATCTCCCATTCCTGGAATTAGAGTGTTCGATGTGTTAAATATTGGAAGAATGGATTGACCCATATTTGTTCCTACATAAGAGTAGTACTGGAATGTCTTGGTACCGGAGACAGGTTTGGAAATTGCTTTAGCTATCTTAATATTGTAATCATCTTGATAGAATCCGAGTGTAGCTCCTAAATTATCAGCACCATCATATGTTTTCCAAGCGATAAAAGTATTGTGATTTGAACTTGTGATTTCAAATACATAGGCTTTGGAGCCGAATTTATCAATGGAGATGGAAGGATTGGTAACGGTATAGCCACCACCAAGTGTTGTGTTTAGACTGTCTTGAACGGCTGTCATGAGAGTACTAATAACATACATTCCTTGAGTGATATTTACCTTGATCATTGGTTCATTACAAGTTGGTCTAGCTGTCTTGATTAGAGTTAAATCAGTTCCTTGATAGACGCATATAGCATCATTTAAATTGTTGATATTAAACTGTGAATCCGACGTTTCCAGACTTTGCTCGATGGTAACTCCACTGACGTTGGCAAGAGGATTTGAAACCATGAATTCGGAGTGCATGGTATCATCATTTTCAATGTTGAAAGCATTATTGGTATTGCCGTCATTATCATTTCTAAAGACTGGATATTCATAAGCATCAAATGTTCTCTCATCAGGTTTAGATGAATTTCTGATGAATTCTGCTTCCAAATGTCCGAAGCGAAGAGTCTTGGTTTTAGTTCTTTCCTGAGCTGCCGGCTTGATATAGATCATTCTAAAGCCGGATTCAAACAGTATGTCACCTAAGTAGGACGGATCAGTATCGGCAAGACCTTTCAAGTTGTCATAGGTGCAGATGTTTTCCGATTGTTGTGTTTTAACAAAATCCAGGAAGTTATTATTTGGTTCTAGAGGATTGATAATTGTATCACCGGTTCCAAATGACAAATTAGTAAAGTCAGATGATTTCTTGAGGAATATATATTGCGTGCTTAAATCTGATCTGGAGTAAGATGTATTACATGTGTTTGTTTCAGACGCAATATTGTAGAAAGATGATCTTTGTTGTGGCGATGGATTTATAGCGTCTTGAGCCGCAGTATAATCAATATCCGTAGGAATAACTTCGACACTTTCTACGTTTTTTAGAACACGGTATAAACCGGTACCTTGTTGATTATAAATCTCTCCCATTCCTGTGATGTAGATTAGAAGTTCATGTAGTCTCGCATCGACTGTTGCTTCTTGGCTACCTCCAGTGTTTGTAATTATTAAAGCTATATCATCTAACTGCGTTTTTACATAATTTAGCTTCTGTTTGAGTCTTGATGTATTGGACATGATTATCTCTTTTTCTTCCGGTGTGAATTCGGTATAGAACTTACCGTCGGCTTGGGCGACTGCCGTTTTTTTGTAGTAGTTGCCAAAAGAGGTCGCCGAGTTAATCTCCGATACAGCTGTTAACACTTCCAATTTGGCATTATCGCGTAGTGATTCAATGCTTAAGTCTCTGGCCTCAGCAGTTGTTAAGTGCTGAATTAGAAGAGATCTAAGTTCTGCGACTCCAGGATATGTTGTGGAAGAGAAGTATTTGAGATTAGCCGTCTGATCTGTATCAACATTACCTGTAAGTTTAAGTGGTCCAAGTAAGAATGAATCATTTTCTCCGCCGTTGGTTATAACTTTAAGATCCAAGTCTCCCGAATACACAGTACCGTTATCCAATGTAATTATAATATTGGCCCAAGGATCTCCAATAATTGATGATATACGACTCAATGTAGTTCCTTCGGGGAAGTTATGGGTGACTGTAGTGGTATCGGATAATTCTGAAACTAAATCGACTTTCTTAAGATTTCCGGATTCATCGTAATAATTATTGTTAACTTTGTAAGAGTGCTTAATATTACTATTTGTTGCCAGTTCAAATTGAATTGTAGAGATTGTTCTAAGGAGGTTTCTTGGTAGATTAATATTGCTTATTAGAGCGACACCTTTGGATTTGGTTTTTTCACGTAAAGTGAATCCTTCATCGAGATAATCCATAGCTGAGGCGGTATCATTGACTCCGGTTAGATTGTCGGAACTGATCATTGTTCTACCTTCTTCGAAGTTTGGTTCTTCTCCCGTAACACTGATATAGGTATTCATATCCAGGATTGTGGCATCAGGACTTTGGACTTTGACAACGACATCTCTAGGACTGTAATAAATATCATCCGGTAGCAGTTCTTTACCTACGAAATTGTTCATTGGATCGTTTGGATTGTGTTCGTAAAATTTAGTGGTTGGAGCGAAAGAGTTAATGGAAATTTGTCCCATCAATTGAGAATTTGTCTCTGGCCCGGAATCGTTCCACTTGAGACCGAAGTCGGAAATAGGACCGTAATTTCCTACTTTGTCCCTGGCCATAACCATAAAGAAATGGCTACCTTCATCCAAGAATTTTTCAGCAGGGAAGACGTATGTATAAACGTTGTCAGCATTTGGTTGAAGTATGGTTAGATATTTGGCTATTTCGTATTGG
>Ga0074197_1002626_pt1 | contig 12180 bp, 10 predicted proteins | sample EPASupsiteSAE305_FD_64526 | JGI IMG/M metagenome (GOLD analysis project Ga0074197, IMG submission 64526) | Bioremediated contaminated groundwater microbial communities from EPA Superfund site, New Mexico - SAE3-05 reassembly with SPADES | ecosystem: Environmental > Aquatic > Deep subsurface >...
TGCCCAACGTACCGTTAAAGAGATCATCCGTGCCGGTCACAGTGTGCTGGGCACCAAAGTCACCGTTCTGGGGCTTACCTTCAAGGAAGATTGCCCGGATCTGCGCAACTCAAAAGTGATCGACATCATACATGAACTTACCGACTATGGTTGTGACGTTCAGGTTACCGATGCCTACGCTGACCCGGAAGAAGCCAGACATGAATACGGTGTAGAACTGTGCCCCTATGACCGCCTGCAACCGGCAGCTGCTGTTGTTGCGGCTGTTGCCCACCAGCCGTACCGCTCTTTAACCCCAAGTGACCTGTGCAGCCTGATGGGGACCGCTCCGGTACTGATCGACGTCAAAGGGCTGTTTGATCGTTCAACGCTTGACGCAGCTGGAATCAGACACTGGAGGCTGTAGCAGCATTTACCGCTTACCTGCGCTACCCTCCTTAGTCACAACCACATCAGCAATAAGCGGCAGGTGATCGGAATCAACATCAACCCCTACAGCGCTTGTTAAAGGCACAATAGCGCCTTTAGTCAGGATATGATCTATGCGTGCCCTAAAGCGAATACCAGAGAAGCGCACCCTTTGGGTCCAGCCGTATCCACGACCGGTTTCAGAAAAGGCATTGCAGTAATCTCCCCACACCGCCTTAAACAACCGGCTCTCTTCCGGCGTATTAAAATCTCCACCAATAATAACCGGCACCGTCAAACCTTCAACATAGTCACGAACTTTTTCAGCTGCCTCCTTGCGATAGCGCAACTCCTTATCAAGCCGCCCCTTGCGGGACAGACGCACAATCGTCTTGCGGTCAAACATTTCCTGCAAACCGTAGCGCGGTGTCGGCAACTGTACTGAACAGACAGCGACATCGCCATAAGGCGTTTTAGCAACCGACTGCAACAACTGCACAATCTTCCAGCTTTCCCCGGGAGGAGAAGTACTCACCACATGTAAGCCCTCAAGCGGATAACGGGACAAAATTGCAAAATCCTTTGAACTGACAATCGACCAGTTCAAGGGTGCAGTATAAACCGCCTTGGCAGGACACTCCTGCAGCATGACAATATCAGCAGCAGTATGGCGAATCAGCAGTGCCAGCTTCATTTGATCAAAATCACCAGAATGAATATTACAGGTCACAACTCTGATAGGCTTATTGTTCAAAGAAAGATTATGGGACTTAAGGGCATAGGTAAATCCCATAAAAGGGATACAGACCACCACCATCCCAGCTGCAAGCGGCAGCAGCAACAGCCAGCGCCTCTTCCACAACACAAAAGGCAATAGCACGCAAAACGGGATAATCAGCAAAATACGGGGGCTAAACAGCAAAAATGTGCCACCCCACCAAAGATCGCCGGTCCATTGCATAACCTGCCAAGCCAGCAGAACCAGCAGAAGACAACCCCACACGGCACCATCCAGCACTCTGCCAAGCAGTATTCCAGGCGACCTCTGCGGCGTCTTCACTACTCTTCCCCCAACAATCCAAAGCGTACCCAATAATACATCATCTTTACCGGTTCCAGCATGATCGGCACCACAGATGACCATCCTGACGAAACAGGTGTAACCGCAATAGCAACCGGCATCCCTTTCAAAGCCCGTCTGAATATCCAGAGAGTTCGCCTCGCATGGTAGTCAGACGTTACCAGCAGCAGGCTTTGGGCCGGATGAGACTGAAGATACGAACGGACAGCGCGGGCATCATACACCGTACCACTTGCAGAATACGGAAGCTTATCAATACAGGCGGCAGGTACACCGGCCTGCAACAGCACTATTTCACTTCGCTCAATGGCATACAGATTACGCTGATGCTCAGGAGACCAGCCGCGCCTGACACCATCATTTGTCAGAACAATTCTGGCGGAATCGTGCTGTTTAAACAGCAACGCCGCCGCAGGGATACGCTCTTCATAATTACCGGCAAGCACAACAATTGTATCAATCCCCTGTCCCAAACATTGGCTATACGCTGGCCACCACTTGTTGCTAAAAGCTGCCATACTCATAAGTGCCAAAAGGACAAAAACGCGGACAGTCAAACCGATACGGATATTTAGAAACAAAGATTTCTTCACAGACAGATCAGGGCAAACACCTTCATGTCAGTTCACTCAGAACCTGGAAATTGATACGGCCCCCAGATGACAGAATCTTTGGAGCGCGGAATCCCCAAGATATCAACCTCCGGAACGGTTACACCATCCAGCAAAGGGTGGCCCGGCAATGTCGATCTGCGTCCATACACCGGACTTCGCTTTGATGGTCTGATATCCCATGCTTCACCATACTGGTAAATAGGTTTGGCATTCATTAAAGGTGGCAAACCGGTCAGCTTTGGATCCAGGCAAAGGACATTCTTTCGTCTGTCACACACATAATTACGCATATTAAATACAATGGAATCCTGATTACCAAACTGTATTCTTGCAGGGCCAGTACCGCAGGTGCCTCTGCCGTTACCGTCATCACCGTCAAGGTAGAACAAAACTGAAGATAAACGAGGCTCTCCATGCGTCTTTTTAAACCACCCCTCCATACCCACAAAAATATTGTTACGCGAAACAAACCTTTCCGACCCATCGCAGCCATCACCCTTGGCTTCAATCAAAATGGTACTGGTACCCGTTATTAGAGAGTTTGCAACGGTAACAGCACGTCCCGGTTTCCATCCGGCTGTCATCAAAGCAGTCCCCCCTGCCCTGCAGCTGTCAAAACTGCGAGAATTTCGATAGCCTTCCTGCACACCGCCTTGCTCTGCCTGGGGATTCCCCCAAAAATAATCGCAATTGCTTATGATTACAGAATTTTCAACCTGCGCATCCGTGGCAACCTTTACAGCATTGCCGGCATTCCCCTCAAAACGAGACCTTTTGATAATAATCTTTCCATTTCCGTCGTGATAAAGCAGATCAAGTCCATCCGAAGTATTGTGGGATATTTCAACGTTTTCAAAAATCCAGGTTCCTCCGGTCTTATGGGTACCTAAACCATCACCATACCCCCCCTGAGACTGACTATAACATCCATATATTTCACCGCTTGGATATCTTTCACCACAGCCGCTGAACTCAATCTTACTGTCAATAAACTTAATAATCCCGCTATTCGACGATTTTCCGGCCCCAATATCGCCGTCCCAACCAACAAAACCATTACCCCGTATCACTACATTTTTTAAAGTCCAGTCATGTAATCTACCGGCTTTTATTCCTCCAACCGACAAACCATGAATAATCAAATCATTCAACATTACATTTCTGCTGTCTGACGCCCTAATCCCATAGTCGGCATGTTCACCTCTTGGAAATGTGCTTCTATTACATCTTTTAGCGTCATCTGGGCTGTTGTGAATACAGGAGTTATGATCTGTTAAATCAAGATATCTAATTTCAATATTGCTACTGCCATTAAGATTAATAATTTGAGGAACACGCTCAACACCATACAACTGGGGCCTTTGAGTGACCTTGCTTTCCCAATTAGCACCTAGTATTCTTGTAGGGTGCGCTTTATCTGGACCAGAAGGCAGTGCAGGCATAGAGCAATCATATGCCCATGAAGACTTGCAAACAGGAGTTTCATTTATTGTATTAGGAGCCCCGTAGCCGATCATATAATGACCAGGGCCTATAATCATGGTATCCCCGCCCTGTAAAATGGGGCGTCTGTTGTTGTCTTGTTTCCCAGAGGGTGGCAACAACCAAAACGGATGATTTACGGCACATTTGCCATTATCTATAGAATGATGATATGGAACGTCATATAATCCATTGCACTGTAAAATTGTTCCGCCATCCTGCCTAACATAAAAAACCTGATATTGCTTACGATCATATTCAACATCAACTACCATATCATCGGCCATTGCTAATGATGTTAAAACAATTATTAACAATATAATAAATAGTAACATTAAATAAACAGATCTATAATATTTATACATTTAGCCCAGACCTCATTTTGGAGCACAGACTTTTTTTACCGCTAATAAAACGTGCAAAAATGAAGCAGGCAAGAAACATAAAAAACAATAAACAGCTGATATTATGTGAGTTCTATCAAGTGCAAATGATTCTCTAAATTTACCCCTTGCCAATTCAAAATCTCGATTGTACCAGCAGTCTAACGCATATGCATAAATTGCATTTGACATAATTTTATTCTGTTTACTCTCATCAGGTACTAACATAGAATATTTTTTAATAATTGGTATACGCGCATTTTGCATTCTGTATTTATCTTTTGAGTACATAGTATTAGATATTCTATAATGTACAAGCACCTTATCTACATAGTTAATATGCCATTTATATGTAATACGTAACCACAATTCTAAATCTTCAGCAGGAAAAATTTCATCATCAAACAATCCAACGTCTTCAAACACCTCTCTTTTAACAATTACTGATGACTGAACTATAAAATTAGAAAACAATAAATCATAAAATACCATACCGTTTTTTAAAGGTCTCATCTTGGCCATGCTACGAATCAAAACACCATCGTCATTAAAAGTATCTGCATCACTACAAACTAGTCCAACCATAGAATTATTAAATTGCGCCAGTTGCAATTCTAGTTTATTAGGCTCCCAAAGATCATCATGGTCGCAAAAAGCAATAAAATTACCGTTCGAAGCCCTAATCCCTGCATTTCTAGCCCTACAGGCACCGCCGTTACATTTATCAATTATTACTATTTTATCTGAGTACTTTTGTAGTATTTGCAATGTTAAATCAGTAGAGCCGTCGTTAATTGCAATTACTTCAATATCAAACAGATCTGATGTATTAGCTAAGACTGACTCAATTGTATGAGCTATAAATTTATCAGAATTATAGCAAGGGATAATTATACTGATTATTGGTTTCATTTTTTACCTGTATATTAAATATCTATAACTCTAGCAGGCACACCTACAGCCATACTGTTTTCAGGAACATCTTTCAGTACAACGGCATTTGCACCTATAATTACATTATCACCTATCTTCACACTCCCAAGGACCTTGCTACCAAGCATTAAACTTACGTTATCACCAATCACAGGAGATGCATTACCTTGGCGATTTGCTTTATATACAACGCAAGAACCTGAAAAAAATGTGCAATTTTCACCAATTACTGAACCAGCTGCAATCACAACCCCCACAGATTGATGCAATAGAAATCCTCCGCCAATAATTGCATCCGGTGAAATTCTTGCACCTGACAGCCCATTAACTAAGGGTTTGAATACAACCAGCAGACGTTTCAATATCAACCTAAAAGCAGTATCTTGCTCACGACAGAATTCAAGCAGCCTGTAGTAAAACACAGGCCAGAAATCAACCACTACAAGCAATTTATAGGCCGCAAATCTGCCTTGCAAGGCATTATCGTGACAGTATGCCTGAATATCCATTTTTAATTTTTCGTATGCAGTCTTATTCATTTTCAGGTATTCGAATACGTAGCAATGTATTTTTGAAACATGTTAAGCAGCTTAAACTCAGACTCAATCTTGTTTTTTGCCTGGACACTCATCCTGACTCTTGCCTCTTTATTAACAACAAGATGCGCAATTGACGCTGCAAGTTTTTCAGAATTATCAGGTGGTATTAGCAAACCGGTTTCATTGTCTTTAACAACTTCAGGATTTCCACCAACAGCAGTTACAATGACGCTGATTTCAGCTGCCATTGCTTCAAGTATGGCATTCGAAAACCCCTCTGACCTGGATGGTTGCACATAGATATCCAGACCGGACAAGAATGCAGGTATATCCTTTACAGACCCCTTAAACGTAAAACGCCCTTGTAACCCCAGTTCTTCACAACGCTGCTGCAGATCAGCAAGCTGCTCTCCCTCGCCCGCATGTACAAAGCGAACGTCAGGCAACTGACTGCAGACAATACCGGCAGCCTCAACCAGCAGATCATATCCCTTGACCGGACGGATATTCCCCACACTGCCGATTAGAATTGTTTTATTATCTACGCCCAGCAAAGCTCGTTGCTGCTGACGTTTTTTATCGTCTCTTTCAAACGGTTCCAGATTAATACCGTTATGAATAACAGTAATCTTTTCAGGTGCATATCCTTCCTGATCACAGACCGCCTGTTTAACCGCCTGCGAATTTGCCAGCACGCCGTCTATCAGGTGATTGACAATGCGCTGCATTTGAAGGTGGCGTTTTGACTTGGTATAGCCAAGATCCCGCCTACTGGAGAATATTTTGGGGCTTCTGAAAGACAGGCGGGCTGCTAGCGGGGTAATCAGGTCTGCGGCAGTATGAAAGCTCTGCACAACCGTAACGTTCTGGCTGTTAATATACCGCACGATACGGGCAAATGCCCTGAGCCCGCGCAGGTCATAAATACGGGGACTTTCAAGGCAAAAATAGTTGAGGCGCGAATCTTTTTTAAACTCTTCTGCATAGGGTCCATCAGTTAATGCACCGACTGAAACCTGAAAGCCTGCTTCAGCCATACCGGTAGCCAGCTCAAACAGGTGCTTTTCTGTGCCGCCTTTTACTTTCAACTCATCTATCAGGTACAGTATATGTCCCAATGAGGTACGTTTATGCATGCTTCACCACCCCGGGCATAGCGTCATAGGCATCAAGCAGTTTTTGCCCGATAACATCCCATTGGTAGTGTTCCGTTACCAGACTACGGGCTGCCCTACCCAGGCGGTCCCTTAACGCTCCGTCTGTCTGAAGCCTGAAAACCGCCTGCGCAAACTGCTCTGGCGTATCTGCTATCAGCAGATGTTTGTCATGTTCTGCCCTGATACCTTCAACCCCCACTGTTGTAGAAACCATGGCCTTACCCATGCTCATGGCCTCCAGCACCTTCAGGCGGGTCCCCCCCCCAACCCGTATCGGCACAATAACTACTGCGGCACGTATCAGGTACTCTCGTAAATCTTTAACAAAGCCGTGCATGATAATCTGGTCAGGATGCCTCAGCTTCATATCTCCATCATGGCGGCCTATGACATCCAATACCGTAGATGGCATCAGTTCAGACGTTCTGACAATAATCTCCTCGTCAAACCACTGTACGGCGTCCTTGTTGGGAAACCAGTTCATACCACCAACAAAAGCAATACGTGCAGGCTCTGCCAGGCTACTGTCACCCGGAAGGTAATATTCTGTATCAACACCATTCGGTACCACACTGACCGAAGCAGGCGGAACCATAGTGTGTAAAAGTTCTTTATCTTCATCCGAGCAGGCCACAACATGGTTAACACGTGCAACAACAGAACGTTCAAAGTGTGCAAGACGTCTGGCCTGTTCTGCAAAATACCATTTAGCCGGGCCTGAAGGCAGCGACTCAGCCTTCCTTGCAAGCAGTGCAGACTCCACATTGTGTGCATTCAGCAATACCGGTACGTTGATGTTTTCCAGATAGACGCCTAGCGGCAGCATATCAAGATGCACAAGATCAATTCTCTGCTGTTGCAGTTTGCTGTTAATGGCTTTGAGCATTGCCTGATCTCTGTATTTGCGGACAACAAACGGCTCTGAACTGAAGAGATTGCAGGCAGCAGAGACCATCAGGCGTCCCTTTGAACTGTTTTCCGCCAGAGGAAACAGTGCAACATCTTCACAGATATCTGCAAGTTGCTGTTGGTAATCATATTCAACCGGAAATTTGACAAAACTGAGCAGGGATATTGAGTGCCGCGCTGCAACACGACACAACAGATTGTAGGTGCGCAGGGAATGCCCGTCATTGGTTGGCAAGGGGCTTTTAGTGGTTATATACAGAATATTCACGGCCCCTCCAGAATATGACGATACAAGGCTATATAGTCTTCTGCCATCCGTTTGCTTGAGTAGTGCGCCAAAACCCTTGTATATGCCGCCTGCCCCATTTCCCGGCGCTGATCAGGGTTTTCCACAAGCTGTTGCAATACGCCGACCAGTACTTCTGGCTGGGCAGGTGGTGTCAGAACCCCCTCTTTGCCGTCAGTTATCACCTGGGGAATGGCGCCGACAGGCGTGACAACAACCGGTAAACCGGCTGACATTGCCTCAAGCAACGCCATTGGCAGCCCTTCTTTGTAGGAAACCAGGGCAAACAGGTCCATGGCATAATAAAGTTCGCGGACATCAGTGCGACGTCCGGCAAAGAGCACATTTTTCAGTTGCAGCTCTGCACACTGCTGTTCCAGTTCCTGGCGCAACGGTCCATCGCCAATCAGAAGCAAGATGCAGTGCGGCACCACCGCCGACAGTGCTGCAAAGGCCTGTATCAAATCTTTATGAGCCTTTTCAGGAGTAAGACTTGCCACACACCCGATAACAATATCTTGTTTGCCTATCCCCAGTGCTGACCGCATGATCGACTGATCAACATTTCGTTGCGGCGGAACAGATATCCCGTTAAATATCATCTGCAGTTTATCACCAGATATCCCGGCATTGCTCATTTCACCTACTACTTCATCAGATACCCCGATAATTTTATTAAATTTTCCAAGGACAAACATATCAATATGTTTATATATTTTCTCAGCCAGGGTACGTAGCTTCCAGGTATGATTCGTTGCAACAAGAGCTATCTTTGCAGTAAGAAATTTTGAAGCAAAATAGGCATAGATATCAGACTTGTAGCCATGAGAATGCACCAGGCTTACATGTTGAGTAACGAAATAGTTACGGATTTCCCGTAACGTATTAAAATCAAGTTTGCCCTTTACAGAAAAACAATGGAACTCGACTCGGCAGCCTTGCAAAGCCTGTTGAAATGCAGTGACGACCTCTTCTGCAGTACCAATCAGTCCTAAATGAACATCTAAGTCAGGTTGCTGAGATGCTTCACGGGCCAACTCACAGGCGACACGCTCTGCACCCAAAAAATCAGCACTACTGATTAAGAGTAGTAGTGTTTTCATATTGTTGCATTGCATCGTAATTCCAATCCACCGCTTTTACTACTATTGCCAGATAGACAAAGAAATAGGCAATTAGCGGATAGTGGGTAAAACGGTCACCAAACATATTGCCGACAATAACTGCAAACGTACACGCCAGAAACCCTGTTGCCAGCATCCTATACAGAGGATTGTCCCTGCTTAAACGTAATAACAACAGCCCCTTTCTGTATGCGGCAACCAGAAACGCCACCACAATACAGAAGCCTACCAGACCGCATTCTGCAAGCATTTTCACATAATAGTTGTGCGTATCTTTGCCGTACTCATTCATCTTTTTGAAGTTATTGAACCCGACGCCAACTATGGGGCTGCCCTGAAACTTATCCATTGCTATATTCCAGAGCACAAACCGTGACTCGGCACTTTCATCCCGTTCTTCCTGTTCTGCAAAGGTGCTGTCAAATCTTTCAGTTACAGCTTTGGGGAAAATATCGGCACCAAAGACAAAGAGGAGCAGAACAACAGTAAGGACAGCCAGCAGCTTTTTCATATTTTTGCTGAAATAGCAGAAGACCACCAACCCCAGCAGTATTGCCAGATAGGCGCCACGGGAAAAAGCATACACCAGACTATACACATTGAAGGCAATACAGAGATATAGAAACCACTTCTTTTTTTTATCTTCCTGCACCAATGCAAACCCCAACAGAACAAAGGTGTAGGTAGCATAGAATGCAGCAATTTCATTAGAGCCAAGCTCCATAAAAGTACCGCTGTTAAACCGCAGTTTATCTTTGTATGTAGAGAAGCCCATCCAGGACAGGTTGGTATAAAAAACCTTGAACATGTAAGGCAATGGAAGCACCGATGCCCAGATACAGGCATAGAGGGATTTCAAACCGGTTATGCTTTTGTACGTGACAAAAAACATCAGGTAGGCAAAAAAGATATCTTTTAAAATATAGGGGCGGATTGGATCCCAGCCCAGCACTGAAGTCGCAACAAACAGGGAAAGAATATAGTTCAGCATCATCAGGACAATAAACTTGTTGATACTGTTGCTGAATGCAGTGCTGCGAAACCTAAGCGCGCGTATGAAAGCAAAGATAAACAGGATATTAAGTATGTTAAAACCGGAACCAAGTGATGGTATTTTACCGAGGTATATATTTTGAAGCGGCAAAAGAAAGATTAATAGCAATAACGGCCAGTTCAATCGTTCTGACTCTTGCGATACCGTATGACCTTCAGCAATATAATCGTTCACCCGACTAATCTCCATCGTCTGTACCTGCTACTGGCAAAGAAGAAAACCTCCCTTGCCGTTTTCCTGTCCAGCAACAAAATAAGAACAGCATATACCGCCGCTCCTAACAATATCCTGACTACCAACAAACTGCCCCCTGTCTGCTGCAGTACTGCATACATAATGAAAGAGGAAAGTCCGTATACCATAATGCGCAAAAACGGTAGCTGTAGTGGAAGCGACCTGTTGCTGATGAACATCATTACGACCAAGGCCAGAATGTACGATATTGCTGTTGACCAAGCAGCTGCCAGCATTCCGTACCGCGGTATCAGAATAATGTTAAGAACAATGTTTATTGCAGCACTGACCACCAGAATAATTGAAAAAACCCCTGTTTGCTTCTTTACGTAAAAACCGGCAGCAACCAGCGGCTGACACGCATACAACAATGTCCCTGCAAGTACCCAGGGGATGACAACCGCTGAGCTGAGATATTTTTGAGAGGACAAAAATATGACCAGCTCTGTTCGTATTGCCACAACACCGGCAAATACGGGCAGAATAACCAGAAAAACGTAGCCGGTAATCTCAGACAAAAATTCTGATGTTTTTTCAACGCCTTGCTCCGTATAAATTCTCAGGTAGATAGGCATTACCGCCTGCTGGAGTGGCTGTCTGATAATATCGGCGATATAAAAACAAATCGTATATCCGGCTATGTAAAGACCAAGCTGGGCTGCTCCCAGGTAATGCGTAATGAGAAATCTGTCTGAGAAGGCCAAAGCAATACTTGAAAACTCAAATGCGATGAGCGGCAGGCCATATTTTAACGAATTACTGAAAAGCTCTCTTGAGACATATTTGAAAGAAATGCTGTGTTCTGCAAAGTTCTTGAGCAGGTACCAGCCAGCTATGGCAGTGATAACTAACAGTTGAGCCCAGAATATACCGGCGATTCCTGTATGCAGCCAGTAAATCAGCCCTACACCACCAAACGTTCCGACATACTTGAACACAACATTCAGTGTGGCATTCACCACGTTTTTTTCTTCACTTCTCAAAAAGTTGCTTACAATACTGAACACAGAATTGCCAAATATCATAAGCGCCACTGCCAGGAATGCCCCATGATACCCAGGTGGAGCAAAATACAGGATGGCGGGTAGTGCTATAAGCGTAATTACAGCGGCAGCTGCCCCACCGCCAAGCCAGAATGTTGAATAAAAACTGCGAAGTTCCTGTTTTTGCCTGTATTCAGGGAAAAATCTGACTATCGAGTTCTGTAAGCCAAGCTTTGATGTTGCTGTTCCAAAAAGCAAAATTGTGTTGCAGAGTCCCAGCACTCCATACTCTGAAATATCAAGAACTCTTGTCAGAATTGGAAACGACACCAGCGATGCTACAAGCCCCAATATCTGCGCAAGGGCATATACAAATGAAGCCTGAAAAAACTTTTTTCTATCAGTCACTTGAAACACCAGACACTATTTTGACATCTCCTTATGGTGGACCAACAGGCTTCGGACATACTCATATCGCTTATTACCAAGCCATGTTTTGGCAGTTCTGAGCAAATGGTAGCGAATATAGTTTGTTGACGGGATTCCCTTTACAAGAATTTCCGTAAACTCCTTAATAGAGATCGAATGTCGAACAGCAATACGGGGCAATAAGCTGTGAAGGTGTTTTTGATTCAACATTAAAGGTTCGGAATTGCATATAACAGAATACCCAAGCTTACTAGCCGAGCTGGCAAGTGAGGACGTTATCCTGCCCCCCGGTGCTGAAAACGAAGTAACGGATGATCCAACAATTGCAGACAATCTTTCCCGTGATTCAGTTAATTCAGAAACAGCCTCATTATCCGGCAGGTCAGACAGAAAACTGTGTGTGACCCCATGGCTTCCGATTCCCATGCCTGCCTCATGCAGTGCCTTGATCTGCTCCGGCGTCAGAAAATACGGGGTGCCTATCCAGCCGGTGGTAATGAAGAAATGCGCCTTAAAGCCGTACTGCTGCAGAATAGGCAAGGCCAGGGTGTAGTTTGACTCGTG
>Ga0074197_1002627_pt1 | contig 12177 bp, 13 predicted proteins | sample EPASupsiteSAE305_FD_64526 | JGI IMG/M metagenome (GOLD analysis project Ga0074197, IMG submission 64526) | Bioremediated contaminated groundwater microbial communities from EPA Superfund site, New Mexico - SAE3-05 reassembly with SPADES | ecosystem: Environmental > Aquatic > Deep subsurface >...
GAAGGAGCGAAGGTGTTGCTGAAGGGCCGGCAAAAAAACGGGCCGTGTCCGCGGGGGTATTGTAGGCGAAGAACGAGACGCGGACGGTCTCGCGCCAGCCGGAAGCGAGGCAAGCCAGGTCGGCGCAGTGGCGCCCGGTGCGCACGGCGATGAAGCGGCCCTTGAGCTGGTGATTCAGGAACAGGTTGAAGTCCGGCACCGAGAAACCTTTTTTCTCCGGCACCAGGGAAATGAGCGACCCCTCCAGCAGGTCTTCGCGGCGACCCAGGATCTTCACGCCTTTAACCTCCGACAGCGCTTTCAGCGCGTCGTCCACCAGCCCGGAGACGTGAGCGCGGATATTATCGTAACCGCACTTTTCGAACCGCGCCAGCGCGGCGGCAAGGCCGGCGATGCCGGAGTAATTCTGCACCCCGGCTTCGAACCCCTGGTAGTTGCCGAGATATTTGACCCGGTATTTTCCTCCAGAGAAGGAAACATCCTCTACCGTGCCGCCACCCACCCTCCACGGGCGGAGCCGGGCGAGAAGCGCGCGCTTAACGTACAGCGCGCCGGTGCAATAAGGGGCGCCTATCTTGTGGCCGGAGAAGGCGCAGGCGTCCGCGCCGTAGAGAGCGGCGCCGCCGCCGTGGGTGGGCGCGTACTGGGCGTCGTCCGAGAAAAGGAAGGCCCCGGCCTTATGCGCCAGGTCCGCGGCCCGCGCCACGTCCTCGCGGCCGCCGAAAATATTCGACGCGTGCGTAAAGCACACCAGCGCGGTCCGCCGGCCTATCAGCCGGGCCATAGCCTCCAGGTCCGGCTTAAGGCCCTTGAGGGGAGCCACGCGCAGCTTTATCCTCCCAGCCGCGGCCAGCCGCTCGAAAGGCAGGAACACCGCGTTATGTTCCAGCGGCGACAGCACCACCTCGTCGCGGGCGGGCGTGAAAGGGAAAGAATTGGCCAGCAGGTTGGCCGCGTCGGTGACGCCGGCCGTGAAGATTATCTCTTCAGGCGACTCCGCGCCCATGAACGCGGCCGTCCGGGCGCGCGCGGCGTAGAACTCCTCCTCCATGGCGGCGGCCAGCGCGTGAAAGGAGCGCTTTCCGCCGCAGCCGCCCAGCGCCAGCAGGTGGCGGCGCTGCTCTTCGGCGGCGCAGCGCAGTTTCAACACCGTGCAGGCGCTGTCCAGGTACACCAGCCGTTTGCCGCCGAAACTTTTGCCCAGCGCGGGAAATTCTTTTTTTAAAGCCGCTATTTTTTCGTTCATAGGTCGCCGTGCACAGCTATATAATCCTTTCTCGGGCCGGGGCAAAGCTCGTAGAACCGGCAGCCGCGGCAGGCCGGCACATGCGCCTTCTCCTCGAGGTGGGCCCCTGGAACGCCGTCGCGCATCTTGGCCATGTCCACGTTCAGCCGGTAAAAGCCGCCCAGGAAGCAGGGCGGGATATGGTCCACTTCGCAATGCAACCCGTTCTTTTCGCAGATGAAGAGCGCGCGTTCCAGGTACGGCTTCACTTCGGCGTAGCGAGGCAGGAACACGCTGCCTTCGGCCCGGCCTATGCCCTTGATGTAGCTGAACTGCACCCAGGCCGCGCCTTTCAGGTTCTTCACCGCGAAGGCCGAGAAGGCCGGGAGTTCCCGGTAGTTAAGCGCGCTGATCACGTGCGTCAGGCGCACCCGCGCGCCGGCCTTTATCAGGCGGTTCACTCCGGCCAGCCGCTTTTTAAAAGCGCCGCGGGTCCGCGTTATCTTATTGTCCAGGGCTGCGGTGGCGGCCGGGAAATTCACGTTAAAGTAGCCGTTGGCGGCGTTGAGCGCTTTTATTATCTTCGAAAGGTTCTCGGCGCGCATGCCGCATGCGGCCAGGGCGTTGGTCTGCAGTTCGGCCCCGCGGCCCAGCTTCTTCACCGCGGCCAGCAGGGCGCACAGCTCCGCGGCCGGCGCCAGCAGCGGCTCACCGCCGGATATCTGCACCAGGCCGCCGGGCATGGCCGCTATCTCCTTGAGCCAATCCTTGAGCGAACAGGCCTCGTCCTTTCCCCCCTCTTCGGGATAGGAGCAGAACACACAGCGCTGGTTGCATTTTCTAAAAAGATGTATCAGAGCCATACAAAGTTTCCGCGGTCGGTCAGGCCGGATTTATCGTCACGGAATCGAACTCCGCCCTGGTGCTGTCCCAGGTGCGCAGGCCGGCGCTCCCCGATGTGAAGGCCGTATCGGTCAGCGTCAGCACCTTATTGCCGTCCACGTAGATATTCTGCTCGCTGCCGACCACCGAGATCTGGATCTGGTGCTGCACGTCATAGACCGGGAACCCGGCCGGGATGCGTACAGAGGCGATGGGCGCGCTTTCCACACCGGCCACCACCTTGCGCACAAGGAACGCCCCGCCGCCCAGGCCGGGATCGTACTGAAAGACATAGCCGGAGATGGCCGCCTTCCCGTCAGCCCGGTAGTACACCCCGTAGCCGCTGCCCCTGTTCAGGGTGGCGTTCAAGGTAAGGCTGTAATCCTTCCAGCTGTTGTCCCCGAAGGCCACCCGGGCTTCCCCGTCGCTGATATTCTTCATCACGTCGTGGGCTATCACCCATTTCCCCGAGAGCACCTTGATCATGCTCATGGAGCTGAAGTCCGAAGAGAAAAGAGGGGCCTGCGACACGGCCTGCTCGAAAGGCCAGTAATGCATGCTGCAGCCCACCACCGCGGCGGAGGTGGAAACCCAGACGTAGACGCCGCCGGCGGTGCAGTACGGCACCCGGTCCAGGTAACGGCCGTCTTTGAGTTCCGTTATGGAGGCGGAGGGTGTCTTGTCGTGCTCTATGCGGTAGCGGGTTTCCGCCTGCTCGATAACGGCTCTGTTGGCCGCGCATTGCGAGATCTTGGATTTCCTTACGGCCAGGACCACCTTGGGAGTTACCGCGGCGGCCAGGACCCCTATAATGGCCACTGAAACCGCCATTTCCATCAGCGTGAAAGCGGGCCTTCGTTTCATTTGGCCTCCTTCGCTACTACGCCTTTGCGCGGCTGGTAATAAAGTTCGGAAAGGCCGTGCCTTTCCGGCGAGGGACAGCTGGCGGTCCTGCCGGAGACGCTGTACGGCTGGCCGGAAGAGGGGCAAACGGCCTTGGCCGCGCCCGGCTCCCCGGCCGCTATCCGCCAGAGGTTGCGGATACACGCCTCGCCGGCGCGGTCGGTGTTGTACGACCCGACGCGCAGCTGCTTGGGCGGATAGATGTCGCTCTTCAGGTAGGGGAAATTGAAGAAGAGGTAGACGGCGGCCGAAAACATGACGGCCAGCTGGACGCCCAGCACCAGAAGACGGCGCCGGCCCGAGACCGCCTCGGGAGTCGGCGGCGGCGCGGGGGGCGGGTTTTGTTCCGCCTCTTTCTGGCGCTTCTCCAGGAAAGCCCGGAGCTCATCCAACGGTTCGCTTTCTTTGTTCTCCATAAGTCCCCTTATACCCCTCCGGCCCGGGCCGGCTTCAAAGCAGCTTTTTTATCTCCACGTACGGCTTGGCGAGCGTCCAGCGGTAAACGCCGCGCTCGAAAGAACTTTTAACCAGACCCTTTCCGCCCAGGCTGGCCGCGGCGGCCATCACCGCGTTGCCATCCGAGCAGTCCCGGCAGAGCACTATGTTCTTAGAAAGCGCCAGCACCTCTTTAGTGGAGGCGTTCGGCTTGCGGCGCAGTATCTCTACCAGGCACCGCTCGTTGTCGGACAGGTAGACCCTGGCGCCAGCGCCGGCCGCCCCTGCCCCGCCGGCTTTTTTCACCGGCACGAAGCCGCGCCAGCCGAAGCGCCTGACATAGTGCTCGTCCGCGCCGCGGCATTTTTTATTCAGAGAGCAGCGACGGCACGGCGGGCCTTTCACTTTCGAGGCCGCGGCGTTGGCATCCAGGTCGGTGCGGCCGCCCGCCGGGTCGGTGACCACCGTGTTGAACAGGTCCAGGCCTATGGCCAGCTTCTCCCGGCCTTTGAGGAAGCAGGGCGGCGTGTTGAGGAACAGGATCTCGCCCGGCAGGCCCGCCTCTTCCATCACCTTCACGGCCGCATCGAAATACGGCTCGCAGTCGGACAGGCGCACGCCCAGTTTTTTACAGTTGTCGGCCATGGCCCCTATGTACACCGGGTAAATGATCACGAAATTGGTGATGCCGTGCTCAAGGTAGAACCTGATGATCTCCGGCAGGCGGGCGTAGTTGCTCCTGTTCACCAGGATGTTGGTGCCGAGCCGGACCTTAAGCCTGCGCAGGTTCGCGAGCCCGGCCAGCGCCTTTTTCAGCGCGCCGGGCACGCCCACCAGCCGGTCGTGGTCGGCGGCGCGGTCGGTGGTGAAAGAGAACTTGCAGAAAGTAAGCCCGGCCTTAACCAGCGCGCGGCAAAAAGCGGGGTCGGCCAGCTTGATGCCGTTGGTCTGCACGCGGATGAAGCGGAAGCCCACGGACTTGCCCAGGGCTATGACCTTGAGGATGTCCGGACGGATGAGCGGTTCGCCGCCGGTCAGGCCCAGGCGGCGGTAGCCGTCCTTGTACGCCCCGTAGATATTGCGGGCGATGGCGTCGAACGGCGCGTTGAGGGCCTTGTCGAAATCCCCCTGCGAGCAGAACCTGCAGCGCGCGTTGCAGTTGTAATTAAGGATCAGCTCGTAACAGCGGCCGGTGCCGTCTTTTTCTTTTTTCATTTCACGGCCTTCAATTCGGCGTCACCGTAATTTTTCAGGTATTCCACCCAGAGGCCCTCGCAGGCGGAAAAAAGCCGGCAGCCGCGGCAGCGCGCCGTTTTGCGGCGGCCCACCGCGGCGCGCGAACCGATGGCGTCGGTGTTGCGGAAATCCGGCGCCCAGTGCTCGGTCAGGAACAGCTCCCGCTCGTTGATCTCGCTGATCTGGTCCAAGCAGTCTTTAAAGTAGCAGAGCGGCACGTAACGCACCTTCCACTGGTCCAGGCCGGCGGCGCGGCCCAGCTTCAGGGCCCGGCGCATCTGAGGCGCGGCTTTGGAGATGCGCGGCACCAGCGCTTTAAACCGGTTGCGCGCCCCGCCGTAGTTGGGGTCCACGAAAATATACTCCACGTTGGAAATGCGGTTCTTTATGTAGAACTCCGCCAGGCGCGGAAGGGCGGCCAGGTTGGGCTTCACCACCGTGGTGTTGCCGCTTATCCGTTCAAAACCGAGTGCGCGCAGATTGCGCAGCCCTTTCTTAAGCTGGGCGAAGCTGCCTGGCGCGCAAGTGAGCGCGTCGTGCGTGGCGGCGTCGGGGCCGTGCACGGAAAAGATCAGGGCGTCTATGCCCGAAGCCACTATCTTCTTCGCCGCGGCCGGGTCCGCGAAAACCCTGCCGTTGGTGGCGCAGGTCACCTGCGGGATGCCCAGGCGCTTGGCCGCGCCCACCACGCGGTTGAAGTCGGGGCGGATAGTGGCCTCGCCGCCTATGATCTCCAGGACGTAGGCGCCCTTGCTCCTGGCCTTCACCACTTCCTTGAGCAGTTCCGCGGTGGTCTTCTCGGGGATGGCCCGCTTATCCGCGTCTATGCAGAAGGCGCAGTTGTTGTTGCAGGCGTAGCCCGTGAACAGCACAACCTTGAGCATTTTCTTTTCGGCCGTCATTTGAAAAAGGTCACCAGCCCGCGGTCCAGCAGCAGGGTCAGCGCCGCGCCGGCGAAGATCCACAGGGCGAAAGGCCGGCCCTTCACAGTCTCTATCTTCGGGTCCTGCACCGGTAGTCTGGACAGCCAGTCGCGCAACAGTCCAACCTGCTCCTCGCTTAAACCATCCTTAAAATGGTCATCGAAAGCACCTTCAAAGACCGGGTTATCCTTGAGCGTGCGCGCCGCCTTGGCGGAAAGGATCATGCCAGGCTCCAGCTCGCGCGCACCCACGTAAACGGTATCCTTCTTCTCCATCAGGTGCTCCAGCATGAACCGGCCGAAGAAGAGCAGCAGGCTGAACTTGAAGACGTTCACGAAGGCCGCCAGCAGCAGCGCGGCCAGCCGGTCGTAAAAAAAGAAATACCCGGCGAAGAAGTACAGGGCATAACAGGCCGTGCTGGCGTACAGCCATTTCTTACTCGAGAAAACGGTCCCTATTTTGTCCCACAGAAAGAACAGGAAGAAGTATATGATGTCGGTGCGGCCAAGGAACCGGCCGAGGAAATAACGCGTCTCCATGTTCAGCACCTGCTGCAGCAGGAACAGGAATGTCATGTTGGCAAGATACGCGCCTATCTTCCAACCGCCTTTGGCGCCCTCCCCCGACAGGGAAGAGAAGCGCGCCTTCACGTCCTTCCAGAGTTCGGCGAAGAAATCCGCGGGGCTGGCCTGGTAGAAACCCGAAGCCAGAAAAGAACCCAGGGCCACCAGAGCCGCCGCCACGAAGGTGTTAACGAGCAGGCCCACGAACAGGTAATGAGGGAAATTGCGGACGTAAGGGTTGATGAGCGGGATCCAGGCCGCGCAGAGCATGAAGTACTTGGCATCCCCGGCCGGCCAGATCCCGGTGTACCACAGTATCACCCCGGCCAGCGCCGACCAGAAGAAATGCGCCGCCCACATGGGATAGAAGTTCCAGTTGAGGTAGCTGGTGACCTGCCCATAATGCCCCAGCAGGGTGTTCACTGCCAGCAGGCCCAGGGCCAGCAGCAGCAGCCGGAAACCGAAAACTATCCTGGCGTTGGGGATCTTGCGGGTGGCCATGTCCACGCCCACCACGGAAACGCCCCACCAGGAGAAAGCCGCCAGATAGATCAGGTGCAGGTACTTCATAGGCGGCGCAGCTCCCCGTCGCCGAAAGCCTTATGATACTCCGCCATCAGCCCCAGGCAGCCGCGGCGGGCGCGGCACCCCTTGCACTTGGCCGTATAGACCCGGTCCTCCGGCGGCAGGGTGATCCAGCATAGCCGGCGCAGCTCCGGCCGCACCAGGCAGCGCGGAAAATGGTAGAGCCGGAAATCCTTGAAGCGCTTTACCAGCGGCAGCGCGGAGCCGAGCGCGGCAGCGGACTCTTTGAGCCGCAGCGCCAGCCGCCGGTGGTTGGTCAGCGACATGCCCTCTATCTCGTAGTGGATGGCCGTCACTCGGTAGCGGCGGGTGTCCGGGTAGCGCTCCAGTAAAAAAGCCAGCAGTTTTCCCAGGTTTTTTATGTTCAGGCGGTGCAGCACCAGCCGTATCTCCAGTTCCACCCGGCCGTTCCCGGAGAACAGATTGTCGAGCCCCGCCAGCGTCTGGCGGAAAGCGCCTTTCACCCCGGCGATCCTGTCGTGCAGGGCGGCGGCAGGGGCGTGCACGGGCACTGCCACCGCGAAAGGCGGCGCGGCCACTTTAAGGAAGCGGCGCGTGAACTCTTTGTCGGCGAAAGTGCGGCCGTTGGACAGCAGCGTGATACCGGCGCCCGGCAGCCGCTTGCGGAAATAGGCGAGCAGGCGGAAAAAATCCGGATGAATGGTGGGCTCGCCGCCGGTCAGGCTGACGAAGTCCGGCTTATCGTCGTTCTTGAGGTAAACCTTGCCCTGGCCCTTCAGCCAGCGTTCCAGCTTCTCTATCTGGGGGCGCAGGGCGTAATGCGCGGAGTCGTTAAGGGCGAAGCCGCCCTCGTTGGTGCACATCACGCACTTGTTGTTGCACTTGTTCCAGAAAGCTATGTCGGGCATAGTTGCGGGGCGCCGGCGGCCAGGCGGCCGCGCGGCTGTACCCGGAGGAAGGGATCAGGCTTTCTTACCGGCCTCGCCGGCGGCCGAAAGCAGGGCCTTGGTGGCTATCATGCCGGCGGCCTTGGAGTTCTTCTTCGCCAGGTCGAGGCGGCACTGCTGGTTGAGCGCTTCGTTGAAGTAATCTCCCGGGTGGAAGCCCGGGACTTCGTTGCGGAAGGAAACCTGGAAGCCGCCCTTGACCGGCTTTATCACGGCCTCGGCCTTGTCCGAGAAGACGAAGGCCGCCAGGCGCAGCGCCTCGGCGGAATAAACGGCGGCGTCGGCCGTTACGGAGGTTACAGGGATCTTTTTCATTTTGCCACCCATTTTTTCAAAATGGCCTCGTTGGCCGGCTTCTTGAGCATGGCGAACAGCGCCCCGAAGGTGCCCTTGAACAGGCCGCAGCGGTCGTTGACGGCCATGTCGCCCCACAGCGAGCCCTGCGTTTCATAGTTATAGACGGGGCACACGCCGCAGTACGGCTTATAGGCGCAGCGCGCGCAGTCGGGCTGCGACTCCAGGTTGGAGGAAAGCACGCAGGCGCGGGCCGCGCCGCTGGTCATCACCTTGCGGTAAGGATCCTTGCGGACGTTGCCTATCTTGAAGGCGTCGTCGCCCTCCCAGCCCACCATGCGCCCTTCGTCGCAGGTGTAAAGGTCCCCGTTGTAATTGTACGCGATCTGGCCGATGGCGGCGCCGCAGGGACAGCGCGCGTCGAGGTAACCGGGGTCGCGCGAGTTGATTATCTTGTCCAGCATCATGGAAGCCATCTTCTCCCGGAGCGTGACGCCGGCGCGGTTGAGCTTCAGGATGTAATCCAGGCTTTCCAGGTAGAACTTGCCGAAGGCCTTGGCGTCGTAGCCGATCTGACCCCAGAGGTTCTTGGCGTAGCCAATGGGCGCGAGCGGGCGGATGAAGATGTCCTCCAGGCCGGCCTTAACATACTCGTCGATGATCTCTTTGTGGCGGCCCAGCGAGTAGCGCGACACTGTCAGCAGCGCGCTAGGCTTGAAGACGCGGTATTCTGGCACCTGGCGCGCGTGGCGCGCCTGGAAGAACTTCAGCCACTTCACGGTGGCGGCGTGGGAATTGCCGCCGCAGAAGACGCGGTTGCGGTTGTGCAGGTCCGCGGGGCCGTCGAGCGAGGTGCAGATGGACACCTCGTTCTCCATCAGGAACTGCGCCTTCTCCTCGGTCATCAGGCTGAAATTGGAGACCAGCGCCAGGCGCAGGTCCTTGCCCGCTTTTTTGGCCTTCGCGCGCGCGTGCAGCACGGCGGCTTTCAGGGCCTCCCAGTTCAAGAGCGGCTCGCCGCCCTGGAATTCTATGGTGATGCCGGGGTTCGGCGACTGGAAGGCGAAATCCACGCACTTCTTCGCGGTGGCCGCGGACATGTCGGTGTCCTTCGAACCGACCCCCGCGGCCGAGGACTGGCAGTAGAGGCACTTGTGGTTGCAGCGCAGCGTCAGCACCAGGATGTGCAGGCCGGGGCCGGAGTTCAGGTAGGCGTTCTTGGAGCGCCACTTGGCCGCCAGCCCGTCGAAATCCAGGCGGTCGCGGATAAAGCCCTTGTCGGCCAGAGCGGCGTAGGCGGGATGCTTCTCACCGAGCCGGCCGGCCAGCAGCAGGTCGAAATCCTTGCGCTTGAGCCAGGCGTAATGCCCGAAATCGTTGGTGACCAGGCACTCGGCGCCGTCCCGGCGCCAGAGCAGCTGCGGGGGACCGGAGGGCTCAGTTCTTTTTGCGGCTTTTTTTAGCGCCATATTTGTCTTCCCATGTCTTAGTTATGCCGAGCGGGTCGGCCGAGGCTCCGGCGGCGGCTTCCTGCTTTATCTCGCTCTCCACCTGGGCTATGAGGGCGTCCAGCTCCTTTTCCTGCTCGGGGGTCAGGCCCGAATCGTCCTGGGGAAGCTTCTGGGCGGCCTCGGAGGCAGCCAGGGCCTTGAGGATCATGAAGTCGCGCAGTTCGCGGTTGGCCTCGTACACGGAAGCCCTCAGCTTCTCGTCCTCGAGTTCAGCCTTGAAGGCGGCTGCTATTTTCGCCCCGGGGAGCTTGCCCGTGGGCTCGAACTCCGCCACGGCCGCGTCGCGGCCGCTGGTCCTGATAAAAACGCGCGCCGCGCTGCTTGCGGCGTGCGCGGCGTAGCGTACCGTTTCAAGAGAATACTCTTTCAGGCTGACTACGATTTTCGTTCTACCCTTCGCCTTGGTCTTCAATTTTTCCTCCCGGTGTCCGGATTAGAACTTCCTGATGCGGCAGCATAACATTTTGCCTGCACACCCCTGCTCAACATGCGGGGTCCAGCGGGCGGGACTTTCTAATGCCCCGCCCAAAAACAGCTGACCGGCGGACACACAATTCGCCTCGCCGTACTGCATGATCACGCGCAGCCGCTCCCCTGTGGCCGGGTCTATCGGACAAAGGGAGGTTCCGCCTCCGTAAGACACCTCGGAACAAAGCCCCTGTATCCAGCCGTTGAAGTTTCGCGTCAGGCTGAAGTCCCCCACTACCTGCAAATGATTCGCGCCGGGCAGCCATAACCGCGCGGAATAATCCTCCCCAGCGGCGCGGCTGAAATCGAGATAAGGGGTCCCCATACCGCTGGGGTGGCCTCCCAGTTCGATGGACCCCCCCTGGTCGGTGGAGAGCCTGCCTCCGGCGGTGCCCCATTTGACATTGGCCATGGTGCTGATATCGCCGTCGCCCACCTCCAGCTTCACGTTATTGTCCCGCCTTCCGTTGCCGCCGTTGTATCCGGTGCCCAAACGCACATAGGAGTTGGCCACGCCGTTGTCCCGGGCGAGGACCGTATTGCCGGTAGTGAGGATGCTCACATACCCGCCGTAGGGGGCGGGATAATAGGTGGTCAACTGCAGGGTTTCCGAGCCCAGCGGCTTCGGGTGCCAGCAGAGGAAGAACAGGGCCAGCGCCATGAGCGCCCTGGTCCTGGTTAACCTGACCTGCAAAACGACTATTTTCTCGTTCGTCATAAAACCCCCTGGTCCGGCTTCCCGGCGGGCTAAAAACGGCAAAAGAAGACATTCCGGGCAGACCCCGGTATATCATTATAGTCTAATACATAAATTCGCGTTTTTCAATACGCGGGCGGGTTTTTAAAGAAAGACCACTCTGAAGGGGAGTTTCGGCTTTTCCGCCAGGAATTCGGCGGCGGCGCCGGCTACGTCCAAAAAATCCTCTCGGTCTTTGGCCGAAGCGGCCAGGAAGGCGTCGGAGCCGCTGATGACCAGGGCGTAGCCGCCGGCGGGATTGAACTCGGGCAGAGAGCGCAGACAATCCAGGAGGGCGTCCCAATTACCCCCGAAATAGGAGGGGAACCGGAAGGCCGCGGAGATGGCAGGCATCAGCGCGGCCTTGTCGGGGATAACGGCCCCGTCCAGCCGGGCCAGGAAATAGACCGGCGGAGGGAACATTTTCATGATCTCCTCCGCCGTAAGACCGCCGGCCCGGAAGTCCAGGAAAACCTTTTCCCCGGGGGCGGGCATCGCCCTAGCGCACCACTTTCAGCAGTATGAAATTAGCGTAATGGTCGGGCGTGTAGTAAACGTTCTCGCCGCCGCCTATGATGACGCGCTCGGAGCCGCGGGCGCTGAGGTCCGGGGCCACCTTGTACGTTTTATCGCCGATCTTTACCGTGTGCGGCGCGTTGCCGGTGAGCAGCGTGTACTCTTTATAATAGCCGGCGGGCTGGGCGGGCAACTTGCCTTCCTTGTTCTTGAAGGTGGTGCCGTCCTGGTCGTAGGGCAGGGGCTTGTTGCCGTAAATATCACCGAGCAGTTTCATCATCGCCTCGATGCGCTGCTGGTCGTAAACCACGGGGGTGAATTCCTTGCCGGGCTGGGGAGCGGGACCGGGCTGGGGCGCCGCTTTTACTTCGGGGGCGGCGGGCAACTCGACCAGGTTGGCCGGGGCCGCCGACAGCAGCTCCGTCAGGGCGGGGATGTCCGCCGCGGCTTTCAGGGCCGGCTCGGCGAAAACGGCGGAAGACTGAAAAGAGAAAACGAGGAGGGCCGCGACTTTCAACCACAGGTTCTTATTCTTAAGCATGCTGAAGTCCTTGTTCCTGGTTTGAGATAGCACGTCCTTTATATTTTAGATAATAGGCCGGATTTGACGAGAGTCATAGGACCCAGTGGCGCCTAGGCCTTAAGACCCAGAGCGGCCTTACCGGAAATGATAGAATTAGACCGTGAAAACAGGAAAGAACGGGGAGAACTGGATAAGCGAGCAGCTCTGCGTGCAGGCGGCCTCCACCTGCAACATCTACTGCGCCTACTGCCAGAACCCCCCCGACGGAAAAATGCCCCCGCTGGCCCGCACCCTGGCGGAAATAAAGCGGCGCGGGATAAAGGCCGTAAGTCTGGAAGGCGGCGGCGATCCGGCCGCCAACCCAAGGTTCCTTGAGATAGTGGCGGCCCTGCGCAAGGCCGGCGTGCGCCACTTCATGCTTTCCACCAACGCCGTGGCTCTCGCCGATCCGGCCCTCTGTAAAAAAGCG
>Ga0074197_1002628_pt1 | contig 12172 bp, 10 predicted proteins | sample EPASupsiteSAE305_FD_64526 | JGI IMG/M metagenome (GOLD analysis project Ga0074197, IMG submission 64526) | Bioremediated contaminated groundwater microbial communities from EPA Superfund site, New Mexico - SAE3-05 reassembly with SPADES | ecosystem: Environmental > Aquatic > Deep subsurface >...
TTGCAAACCCGACCGAATAGTTCGAAAACACCCGACTCGTGATCCAAGCCCTTAAGGTTCCCGGTTCCCGAAAAAACCGGTTGGGATTGGATGGCAACAGTAAGATCATTTTTTACCTTTCCGAAAGACTTCAAGATTGTGGCATAGCAGCCTTAACTATTCACGGACGCACGCGGGCACAGATGTATACGGGTGAGGCCGACTGGACCTTGATAGGTGACGTGAAGAACAACCCTCGTATGCACATTCCCATTATAGGAAATGGTGACGTAACTACTCCGCAGCGTGTAAAAGAATGCTTCGATAAATATGGAGTAGATGCCGTCATGATTGGTCGTGGTAGCATTGGTCGTCCGTGGATATTCAAGGAAATAAAGCATTACCTGGAAACCGGCGAAGAGCTCACGTCTTTATCTTTCGAATGGAAAATGCAGGTTTTGCGTGAAGAAGTATTAAACAGCGTGGAACGTTTGGATGAAAGAAGAGGCATTGTTCACATTCGTCGACACCTGGCAGCGACTCCTTTATTTAAAGGCATACCCAACTTCAGGGAAACACGCATTGCCATGCTACGCACCGAATCGGTAAAAGAACTTTTCGAGATCTTTGAAACGATAAAACCCGCCGAAGTAAGCGAGTAAACGATGTATTGAAGTCCCCATAACCTATATTCTTATGCAAGATAGAATATAGGTTATGGGGCTTTACATCTATTGTTATTTGAGTTCAGGTGCTATGTGGCGCGGCTGATACTTGAACATTGGAACGGCAAACCACTTCTTAAACATCTTGGTTACCAATATATATAGCATAAAGGCAGAGACGAAACCTGCTATAGAATCGATGAGATAATGAGCCTGAATATACACCGTAGCTCCGCAAAGTAGTAAATAGAAAGGCAACAGGAAGCCAAATAGTTTCTTGCTGGCACGCCAGGACATAATCATCAGGATGGTAGAAATTCCCACATGCGAACTGGGAAAGGCCGCTGTTGGACGCTCGCCTACTTGCTGAGAAGCTTCAACCAGATTATAGAAAAAGCCGTGTTCATAGCCCGGTCCCGGAAGCAACTCTACGTGATGATTAAAATAGTCGCCAATGGAAGGGAAAATGCCTTTAGCTACATTGTCGGCACCAATAGCCGGGAAATAAAATTGCGGACCGGCCACCGGCACAAATATATAAATAAGGTAATAGACAAAAAACGATGTCACCAGAACAAACGAAAGCTTTTCGAATAACTCAAAACGAAAAACAAAATAGTACATCGCTACAATTAAAATCATGGGATAATAAGCGAAGTATCCCATATTAAAAGGTTCGCTCACCCACATCTGGGGCAGGTAATAATTAAACATCACAGCCGGCTGACAACCAAACAACCACTGCTCTGCAGAGGCAAACAGGTGATCTAGGTTAGGAAACACCCTGTTGAACTCAAAGGTATCAGGATACCAATAAGACAGCAAGCTCATTTGTACAGCCATTCGGATGAAAGCTGTCATCTTACAAGGAGTCAGCCTGTAAAGATACATCAGCAAAAAGGTTACTCCTGCTATGACAGCTCTTTCGGCTAACATAACAAGCGGGTGGTCCATTCTTTGGAAGATGAAAAGTATCAAAACGGAGGTTAGCAGATTATAGATCAGTGTAACCTTCTCAACAGCAAACAACCCTTTGCGGGAGTTTACCCTAGTAAATAAGTTTAAAGCCATCCTTCTTTCTTATACCAAGCAATTGTCTCTTTGACACCTTTCTGTAAATCGAACTCGGGTTTGTAACCCAGTTCATTAACCAGCGGAGTAATATCACATTGCCAGTTCCTTTGTTTCATTATTTTAAATTTGTCCGAATTAAGCGTACTACTCTTGCCAGAGATACCTGCAAAAAATTCAGCGAGCAAAGATATAACTTTTAAAATTATTAATGGACATTTAATACGTATTACAAAAGAAATACATAATTCTTTCTGAATTAATTCGGAAAAAGTGCGACTACTGTACACCTTACCGTCCGATAAAAAATAGCTTCGTTGCTTAACACCCTTCTCAATAGCCAGAAAAACAGCCTGCACTATGTCTTTAACATATATAAAAGTCAGATCCTGCTTCTTATAGCCCACCGAAAAGTCAAGATGTTTTTTAATGGATTGGGCCATCATGAAATAATCTCTCTCGCGCGGACCGTACACACCCGTTGGGCGTAGAATAACATAAGGAAAATCGGGTAATTGCTGCAAGTGTTGTTCCGCCTTCAGCTTACTCATTCCGTAAGCCGTATTGGGTTGGGGCTTATCTTGTTCCACAATAGGCTGGTACGTTTCTTCGTGAATAGGGCCAAATACACTCAGCGTACTGATATGTATAAACTGTGTAGGAACCATTTCCAGCTCACAAAGCAAATCAACAAACCGCTTGGTTTGCCAATAATTCACCCGGTCAAAGTCAGACTGATGAACACATTTGGTTACACCGGCACAATGAACAATATAATCAAATCCGCCTTCCTGTTGCTTAAACAAAAGAAGCTGCTCTCTGAGCTTGTCAGAATCATCAAAATCAAACGAGATAAAATGCAATTCCTCCTGTTTCAAATAGGCCTTACTGCTTGTGGGTCTCACACCTGCCCATACAGACATGCCTTTTTTCAGAGCTTCTTCCACAATAAAACTACCGATGAAACCGCTCGCTCCTGTAACCAAAATATTCTTCATCAACCGATTCTTTTAATAAAAACGCTTACAAAGATAAACATTAATCAAATTATTGGGCCGTTTTCCCCCTATTTTGAGAGAAAACGGCAAGTTTTAGTTCAATTCAGAACCATCGAAAACAATATTTTGTTTACTTTGTACAAGCAAGTTATTTAAAAGATTTACACATGGCAAAAAATAAAGAGAAAAAAGCCGGTAAACGAATGAAGAAAAAAGATCTGGTGAACATACTGATGAACTTTTTTCATAGCAAACCGACGGAAGCACTGAGTCTGAAATTTATTTTCTCAGAGCTTAAAATGACTACTCATCCCCTTAAAATGCTCTGCATTGATATATTAAACGAGCTGAGAGACGGCGACTACATAACCGAAGTTGATAAAAACAAATTCCGGTTAAATGACCACGGCAAAGAACTGACCGGTACTTTTCAACGCAAAAGCAATGGTAAGAACTAATTTATACCCGATGAAGGAGGCGATCCGATATTCATAGCCGAACGAAATTCGGCCCACGCCATGAATAACGACAAAGTAAAAATCGTTTTTTATGCCAAGCGCAAAAACCATGACGCAGAGGGTGAGGTGGTTGAAATACTCGAACGTGCCAACGATACATTTGTAGGAACATTGGAGGTTGCCAACTCTTATGCATTCCTTGTTACCGAAAACCGCACATTAGCCAACGATATTTTCATTCCGAAAGAAAAGTTGAAAGGCGGAAAGACCGGCGACAAAGCTGTTGTTAAGATAGTTGAGTGGCCAGACAAAGCCAAGAACCCCATAGGACAAGTCATTGACATCTTGGGAAAAGCCGGTGATAATACCACCGAGATGCACGCCATCTTAGCTGAATTCGGACTGCCATACGTATATCCGGAGGCTGTTGAAAAAGCAGCAGACAAAATTCCTGCCGAAATCTCGGAAGAGGAAATTGCCCGGAGAGAAGATTTCAGGAAGGTAACTACCTTCACCATAGACCCCAAAGACGCCAAAGACTTTGACGATGCGCTATCCATACGCTCCATCAAAGAGGGATTATGGGAAGTGGGAGTGCACATTGCCGATGTAACCCATTATGTTCAGGAAGGAAGCATCATCGACAAAGAAGCAGAAAAAAGAGCCACTTCGGTGTATTTGGTTGACCGCACAATTCCCATGTTACCGGAGCGTCTTTGTAACTTTATCTGCTCGTTGAGGCCCAACGAAGAAAAGTTATCGTATTCTGTAATATTCGATATCACCGAAAAAGGCGAGGTGAAGAACTCCAGAATCGTTCACACCGTTATTAACTCTGACCGCCGCTTTACGTACGAGGAGGCACAGCAAATTATCGAAACCAAAGAGGGCGATTTTAAAGAAGAAGTGCTGATGCTCGACAAGATTGCCAAAGCGCTGAGGGATAAACGATTCTCATCGGGAGCCATTAATTTTGACCGTTATGAGGTTAAATTCGAAATAGACGATAAAGGAAAACCGGTAAGCGTTTACTTCAAAGAGTCAAAAGATGCCAATAAACTGGTTGAGGAGTTCATGTTGCTCGCCAACAAAACCGTAGCTGAAGAAATAGGAAAAGTACCCAGAAATAAAAAAGCAAAAGTCTTTCCCTATCGAATTCATGATCTTCCCGACCCTGAAAAGTTGGACAACCTAGCACAGTTCATCGCCCGTTTTGGCTACAAACTACGCACATCAGGAACCAAAAGCGATGTGTCGAAATCAATTAATCATCTGTTGGATGACATTCAAGGAAAAAAGGAGGAGAACTTAATAGAGACTGTTTCTATCAGAGCCATGCAGAAGGCTCGCTATTCTACCCATAACATTGGGCATTACGGACTGGCATTTGAATACTATACTCATTTCACCTCTCCTATCCGTCGTTTTCCGGATATGATGGTGCATCGCCTGTTAACGAAATATGCAGAAGGTGGAAGAAGCGTATTAGAAAGCAAATACGAAGATTTGTGTGAACATAGTTCAAACATGGAACAAATTGCTGCCAATGCCGAACGAGCATCTATTAAATACAAACAAGTAGAGTTCATGAGTGAGCGTTTGGGACAAATCTTCGACGGAGTTATTTCGGGAGTTACCGAATGGGGACTCTACGTGGAACTCAACGAAAACAAATGCGAAGGAATGATCCCTATGCGCGATCTGGATGATGATTACTATGAGTTTGATGAAAAGAACTACTGTTTGCGAGGAAGAAGGAAGAACCGTATGTACAGTTTGGGCGATGCCATAACAGTGAAAGTTGCCCGTGCCAATTTGGAGAAAAAGCAGTTGGATTTTGCATTGGTAGAAGAAAAAAGATAATGAAGACAATTATTATTGAAGACAAAGAAAGAGTTGAAGAGATTATTTCACGCTGTGACATTTGCTATGTGGGTATTACCGACCTGGAAGGTGATCCGTACGTTATCCCGATGAATTTCGGGTATCAGGATGGGGTTATCTATCTCCATTCGGGGCCTACCGGCAGCTCCATTGATATGCTCAACAAAAATAATAAGGTATGTATCACTTTCAGCATTGATCACGAATTGGTATTTCAACATCCGCAAGTAGCTTGTAGCTACCGGATGAAAGCAAAGAGTGTGATATGCAGAGGAAAGGTGGGCTTTATTGAAGACTTAGATGAAAAGCGACAGGCGTTGGATATCATCATGAAGCATTACATAGACCGTGAATTCATCTACTCTGATCCTGCCGTTAAGAACGTCAAAATATGGGAGATTCCTATTGATCAGGTCAGTGCTAAAGAATATGCGGTTCCGCATTATAAGCAATAGCAAACCGGCTTTATTTTATTTTGCTCGTTGCAAAACTTCATATACACCCGGGTGTACAGATGTTGTACACCCGGGTGTATAGTATCTGTACATGGGGGTGTACAAAGTGTGTAAACCCGGGTGGAGACGAAATTTGCTCACCAGCAAAATAAATCGCATAAGCAGGCTGGTTGGACGTACCCCGCTCAAATTAAAATACGAGCCTCTCTTCAAACAGAGGGGCTCGTAAAACCAACAAACAAATAAAGAGGAAAAAAGAACTAAATACTATAATGGATATTCCTCGAATGCGTAAAGAATAGTTGATAAATAACGTTCGCCTGTATCAGGCAATAAAGCAACAATCGTTTTACCTTCATATTCAGGCAGTTTAGCCAACTCGGCTGCCGCCCATACAGCAGCTCCGGAAGAGATTCCAACTAACAATCCTTCTTTTGCAGCTAACTCGCGACTGGTACGTATGGCATCATCATTCTGAACTTGTTTAATTAAATCAACCACTGCCGGGTTATAAGTCTTGGGAACAAAGCCCGCACCTATTCCCTGTATTTTATGCGGTCCGGGATTTCCTCCTGAAAGCACAGGAGAGGCGGCCGGTTCAACAGCAACAATCTGCACAGCCGGGTTGTGTCGTTTCAAAGCCGCTCCTACCCCGCTAACAGTACCTCCTGTACCTACACCAGCCACAAACACATCAACCAGACCGTCGGTATCATTCCATATCTCTTCACCGGTTGTTTTTTCATGAATGGCAGGGTTGGCAGGGTTCTCAAACTGTTGCAGAATAATTGAATCGGGAGTTTCCTCACGAAGTTCTTCTGCCCTGGCAATAGCACCTTTCATACCATTGGCACCGGGCGTGAGCACTAAATGGGCGCCAAATGCTTTTAGAAGATTACGTCGCTCCACGCTCATGGTATCGGGCATCGTCAAGATAAGCTTGTATCCTTTTGCAGCCGATGCAAAAGCCAGTCCGATTCCGGTATTGCCACTGGTAGGTTCAATGATTGTCACGCCGGGTTTTAAAATACCTTTGGCTTCAGCATCTTCAATCATGGCCAAAGCAATACGTTCTTTCACACAGCCTACCGGATTGAAGCTCTCGAGTTTCACTACCAATTTGGCCTTCAAACCTTTACTGGCACTGTAATTTCCAATCTCTAACAAAGGAGTATTTCCTACTAAGTCAGTCAATTTTTTCGCAATCTTTCCCATATCTATCATTATTTAAATTTTTATCTTTTAATGTTGATACAAAGATATGAGTTATTTAATACATCATAAATACCACAAGTATGGTAAATTTATACTATAAAAATGCGATAAGAAACAGCTCGCTATAAATATATGCACATAGTTTAATTGTAATATCCCCAATAATTCTTACCTTTGCCGATAACATTAACCGAGGATATCATAATGAGTCCATTAAACTTCACCCACATCCTGACACAGGCAGTCGATGAGCTTTCGGAAAGCGAATCATACCAAGGACTGTTTCACCAGCACAAGGACGGCGAGCCATTGCCTTCAGCACGCGTATTGTGTGATATCATTGAATTGGCCCGTTCCATCCTTTTTCCGGGTTATTATGGAAATTCTACAGTAAATAGCCGCACTTTAAAGTACCACATCGGGGTAAACACAGAAAAGCTTTTCGATCTTCTATCGGAGCAAATTCTGGCTGGATTATGCTTTGAGGGAGGGAATGATTGTCACGGATGCACAACTAAACAACGTGAAGACGCATCGCGCATGGCGGCCAAATTCATAAGCAGACTACCTTACTTGAGGAAGAAACTGGCAACGGATGTTGAAGCGGCGTACAACGGCGACCCTGCTGCGCATAGTTTTGGTGAAGTTATTTTCTGCTATCCGGCCATTAAAGCAATCAGCAATTACCGCATTGCTCATGAACTGTTGCTTTTAGGGGTTCCTTTAATTCCCCGAATCATAACTGAAATGGCTCATAGTGAAACCGGAATAGATATTCATCCGGCTGCCGAAATTGGTGACCATTTTGCCATAGATCACGGTACCGGTGTTGTGATAGGGGCAACCAGTATCATCGGAAACAATGTAAAACTATACCAAGGGGTGACTTTAGGTGCCAAAAGCTTTCCGCTGGATGAAGAGGGAAAGCCCATCAAAGGAATCCCCCGCCATCCGATTTTGGAAGACAATGTTATTGTTTATTCCAACGCAACAATATTAGGGCGCATTACCGTGGGACGTGATGCTACCGTGGGAGGAAATATATGGGTAACGGAAGATGTACCTCCCAGATCGAGAATCGTACAAACAAAAGCAAAAAAGTAATTGTTCGCTGACGAACAGTTCTTATATTTATAATTTTAGTAACAACGTAAATATCACTAATGAGCGAATCCTTTGAAATGATTGCTAAAACTTTCCAGGGTCTGGAAGAGGTACTGGCAGAAGAGTTAACAGCACTAGGAGCAAACGACGTAGCAATCGGACGACGTATGGTGTCTTTCAGCGGTAACAAAGAAATGCTTTATAAAGCTAATTTTTGCTTGCGTACAGCCATCCGAATTTTAAAACCTATCAAAAGCTTCACCGCCAAGAATGCAGACGAGGTGTACGAACAGGTAAAGGGCTTCCCTTGGAAAGATATTTTAGATGAAAACAAAACCTTTGCTGTTGATGCAGTAGTCTTCAGCGACGAGTTTCGTCATTCTAAATTCGTTTCCTATAAGGTAAAAGATGCAATAGTAGATTATTTCCGTGACTTAAACGGAAAGAGACCTTCTGTACGTATTAACAAACCCGACGTATTGATTAACATTCATATTGCACAATCACATTGCACGCTTTCTCTTGACTCATCGGGCGAATCGCTTCACAGAAGAGGATACCGCCAAGAGGCTGTTGAAGCTCCGTTGAATGAGGTATTGGCTGCCGGAATGGTATTGATGAGTGGTTGGAAAGGGGAATGCGATTTAATAGACCCTATGTGCGGCTCGGGCACCATTCCCATTGAAGCTGCACTAATAGCCCGTAACATTGCACCGGGCGTTTTTAGAAAAGAGTTTGCCTTTGAAAAATGGGTGGATTTCGATCAGGATTTGTTTGACTCAATATACAACGATGATAGCCAGGAGCGTGAGTTCAACCATAAGATATATGGATATGATAACAATCCGAATGCTCATGACATAGCGATACACAACGTAAAGGCTGCGGGAGTTTCGAAAGACGTGGTATTAAAGCTACAGCCTTTTCAGCAGTTTGAGCAACCTAAAGAGAAGTCGATGATCATAATGAACCCTCCTTATGGTGAACGTATCTCAACCAAGGATTTATTAGGGTTGTATCAAATGATTGGCGAACGTCTGAAACATGCTTTCTGTGACAACGACGCATGGATATTAAGTTACCGTGAAGAGTGTTTCGACCAAATCGGGTTAAAACCCAGTCGTAAAGTACCTCTTTTCAATGGAGCATTAGAATGCGAATTCAGAAAATACCAGATATTTGGAGGTAAATACAAGGAGTTCAAGAAGGAAAGCAATGAGAAACAAGGCTCACATACTTTCCGTAGAAACAAAGAAAGATAAGATTATATGGCCTGTTTATTGAAAAATGCCGGTACGTATGTAAGGTTACTACTGGTTTTGCAAACTTTATTTTTTACTTCTTTCATGACGGCACAAAATAATCCGAAACCTACTTTAGAGGATTTAATTCCGGGAGGAGCAACTTACCGCTACCCGGAAAATATTTACGGTGTGCAATGGAAGGGTGACCTTTGTGTTCTACCGGATATTGAAAACCTGAAAGTGGTTTCACCCAATAACGGAAAGGAAGTTGTAATTGCTACTAAAACAGAAGTCAACCAACTGCTTGAATCAATGCAGTTGGGAAAGATTCAACATTTTTATAACATTGAATTTCCTTATTCCGATCATAAAGAGTTGAGTTCCTATATGCTGGTTACAACCTCCGGTTATCGTGTTTTAGTAGACATAAATAGCAAGGAAATTAAATGGAGCCAGCCACGAAAGGAAAATGCAAGTAACGAGGATTGGGAGAAACAAAGCAGGTCACTTGCCTATACTTTAGACAACAATCTGTACGTTACTACTGCCGATGGCAGCACCAGAGCTGTAACTAAAGAAGAAAAAGGAATTGTTTGCGGACAGTCTGTACACCGCAATGAGTTTGGCATCAGCAAAGGAACGTTCTGGAGTCCTAAAGGTAGTCTGCTGGCATTTTACCGCATGGATGAACGCATGGTGACGGAGTATCCGCTGGTCGACATTACCGCACGAGTGGGTACAGTCAACAACGTACGTTATCCCATGGCAGGAATGACCAGCCATCAGGTAACCGTTGGTATTTACAATCCTCAAACGGATAAAAGTATTTACCTCCAGACAGGCGACCCTACTAATCGATATTTCACAAACATCAGTTGGTCGCCCGACGAAAAAAGTCTTTATTTAATTGAGCTTAACCGGGATCAAAACCACGCCAAACTTTGCGAGTACAACGCACAAACGGGCGCGCTCATTCAAACGCTTTTCGAAGAGAGACATCCTAAGTACGTTGAGCCTCAGCATCCCATTGTTTTTCTGCCTTGGAATAGCAACGAGTTTATTTATCAAAGTCAAAAAGACGGCTTTAACCACTTGTATTTGTACAACAGACAAGGGAAACAGCTAAAACAACTCACTTCCGGTAAATGGCTGGTTAAAGAACTGATAGGATTTGATGAGACAAATAAATATGTATTCTTCACCAGTACTGAACTATCTCCGCTACAAGAAAACATTTATCGTTTGGACGTCAAAAGCGGAAAGCGCATACTGATTGGCAATAAAGAAGGAGTGCATGCTGCCATACTCAGTCGCTCGGGCAAGTACTTGATTGACCGCTATTCATCAACATCGGTTCCAAGAAGCATCAACCTGATCGATATCAAAACTAATAAAAGCATCAACCTGCTTACAGCGGCCAATCCATTCGAAGGATTTGTGATGCCAACCATTGAAGTCGGTACTATTAAAGCTGCTGACGAGCAGACTGATTTGTATTACCGCATGGTCAAACCAAGTAATTTTGATCCGTCATTAAAATATCCGGTAATTGTATATGTGTACGGAGGACCGCATGCGCAAATGATCACTAATGCTTGGCAAAACAGTGCCAGGGGGTGGGATATTTATATGGCAAACAAAGGCTACATTGTGTTCACGCTTGATAACCGAGGCAGTGATAACCGGGGACTGGAATTTGAAAATTGTACATTCCGCCACTTAGGCATTGAAGAGGGAAAAGATCAGGTGAAAGGAGTTCAATTCCTGAAAAGCCTGCCCTATATAGACGGCAACCGCGTTGGAGTGCATGGATGGAGTTTCGGAGGACATATGACTACTGCTCTACTCCTTCGTTCCCCAGACATATTCAAAACAGGCGTGGCCGGTGGTCCCGTTATTGATTGGTCGTATTACGAAGTAATGTACGGTGAAAGATATATGGATACGCCCGACAGCAATCCTGAGGGTTACCAAGCTTGCAATTTGAAGAATCTGGCAGGCAATCTGAAAGGACATTTATTGATTATACACGATGACCATGATGATACTTGCGTGCCGCAGCATACCCTTTCATTCATGAAAGCATGCATCGACGCACGTACTTATCCGGATTTGTTTATTTATCCCGGCCACAAACATAATGTTGCCGGTAGAGATCGCGTTCATTTACATGAGAAAATTACGCGATATTTTGAAGACAACCTGTAAAATTAACAACAAATAAACAGCTAATTATGAAAGTGTTATTATTAGGTTCAGGAGGTAGGGAACATGCGATGGCATGGAAAATAGCCCAAAGCCCCAGAGTGAAGAAGCTCTACATTGCACCCGGAAACGCCGGAACAGCCACGGTTGGAGAAAACGTTAACATTAAAGCAACCGACTTCGAAGCATTGAAGGTTTTTGCCCTTGAAAGGGAGGTCAATATGATTGTAGTGGGTCCTGAAGATCCGTTGGTACAAGGAATATTTGATTTCTTTAAAGGAGACATAGCCTTGCAACACATTGCGATAATAGGTCCTTCTATGAAGGGAGCACAACTAGAAGGCAGTAAAGAGTTTGCCAAAGGATTCATGGAACGTCATAACATTCCTACGGCCCGTTATAAAAGTATTACTACAGAAACGCTTGAAGAAGGATTCGAGTTTCTGGGAACATTGACTGCTCCTTATGTACTCAAAGCAGACGGACTTTGCGCCGGCAAGGGGGTACTCATCCTGCCAACACTGGAGGAAGCTAAAAATGAATTACAAAACATGTTAAGTGGCATGTTTGGACAAGCAAGCAATACCGTTGTTATTGAGGAATTTTTAAGTGGCATCGAGTGTTCTGTATTTGTTCTGACTGATAGTGAACATTATAAAATATTACCCGTAGCTAAAGACTATAAACGAATTGGCGAAGGAGACAAAGGACTTAATACCGGAGGCATGGGCAGTGTTTCTCCTGTACCATTTGCCGATGAAGTCTTCATGGAGAAAGTTCGCGAACGCATCATCGAACCTACTATTGATGGTCTGAGGGAAGAAGGCATTCTTTATAAAGGCTTCATCTTTATCGGACTGATCAACGTGGAAGGTGAACCGTTGTTGATAGATT
>Ga0074197_1002631_pt1 | contig 12167 bp, 17 predicted proteins | sample EPASupsiteSAE305_FD_64526 | JGI IMG/M metagenome (GOLD analysis project Ga0074197, IMG submission 64526) | Bioremediated contaminated groundwater microbial communities from EPA Superfund site, New Mexico - SAE3-05 reassembly with SPADES | ecosystem: Environmental > Aquatic > Deep subsurface >...
ACAAACAGCAAAAGTCCCTCTCAGGAGATGATATTAAAATCGATGAAGTGATTCAGCTGGTCGGTTTCATCGTGGGGGATGAAGAATTTTCGGTGCCCATTTTGAGTATCCAAGAGATTATCAAACCGATCTCTTGGACACGTGTACCGCAAACGCCTGCTTATATTTTAGGGGTTTTCAATCTGCGCGGTTCGGTGATTCCATTGATCGATCTACGCTCACGTTTTGGATTGGAGATGATCAAACATACAGAAGAGACCCGTTTTATCGTAATGAAAAACGGGGATGATGTCGCGGGATTCGTTATTGATCGTCTTACCGAAGCGATTCGCCTGCCAAAACGGGATGTAGGACCTGCGCCGGATACGATTGCAGAAGCTGAAAGTATGATTGACGGTGTCGGTAAACAATCGGATCGAATCATTACCATCCTTAAAGTACATAAATTACTCGAACGTAATTTTTAGCCTTTCGTCATCCTGAACTCGATTCAGGATCTGAGATTGCGGATCGAGTCCGCAATGACGAAGAAAATATGGCACAATAACGCCATGAATGAAACACACTTTTTAAACCGCCGCACAAAACTCCTCGCTCTCATGGAAGAGGGGGTTGCGATTATCACCTCCGCCCCTACCCAAACGCGTTCCAATGATACGGAATATTCTTACCGACAAAACAGCGATTTTTATTATCTTTGCGGATTGAACGAAGATAACTCTATTTTGGTTTTGGTTAAAACTCCCGAATCATCGAAAACCATCCTTTTTGTCGAAGCGTACAATGCCGAGTCAGCGCTTTGGAACGGGGCGCGTTTAGGTATAGAGGGTGCGAGCGAGCGGTTCAGTGTCGATGAAGTGAAGGATGTTGCTGAATACAGCGAGAGAATCAAAGAGCTATTGCGTGAACATATCAACCTCTATATCGATCTTTACAGCGATTCAGCACGACTTGTCGAAGCGAAAACTGCCGCACAATCGCTCCACTCTACACGTGGCGTCAAACGCCACATCCGCTCCATCCGAGATGTCACCTATCTGATCCGTACCCTGCGCCTCATAAAATCAGACGAAGAGATCGAGATGATCAAACAGGCACTAACGATTACCGCCGAGGCACATCATGTCGCAATGCGAGAATGTCGTGCGGGGATGAGAGAATATCAACTTCAAGCGCAGATGAGCTATCTCTTTTTAAATAACGGTGCCGTGAGCGAAGCCTACGGTGCCATCGTCGCAGGGGGGAACAATGCCAATACGCTCCACTATGTTGATAACCGCGATACGTTGCGAGACGGCGATTTAGTTCTTATCGATGCGGCGTGTGAATGGGAGCTCTATGCCAGCGATATTACCCGCACCTTTCCGATCAACGGAAAATTCAGCGAGGCTCAGCGTGAAGTGTACGAAAAAGTGCTCGATGTTCAGCTCCGTGTGATTGAGGCGATCCGCGTGGGGGTAAAACGCGACTGGCTCCAAACCTATAGTGAAGAGTTGTTATGCGATGCTCTGATCGAACTTGGGATTTTGAACGGTGAACGCCATACGCTCATGGAAGCAAAAGAGCACAAAAAATACGCTCCGCACGGGATAGGGCACTGGATGGGATTGGATGTGCATGATCCTTGTCCGTATGTGGATGAAAGCGGTGAATCGTTAGCTTTTGAGGCGGGGATGGTGATGACCATCGAACCGGGGCTCTATTTCCGCGCCGATGATGAGTCTGTCTCTGAACGCTATCGCGGGATCGGTATCCGAATCGAGGACAATATTCTTGTTACCATCGATGGATATGAGAATCTCTCCTCTATGATTGCGAAGAGTGTGGAAGAGATCGAAGCGGTATGTAATCAGTTATAACTATAACTCCATCCGCTGAGACCGTCTTTCGCCTCTTTAAACTCTTCTGAATCCCCTAAAAAATCGATAATGTGCAGCAAAGTCCACGGGATAGTATTGGCTTCGGCATCATCGACGATATGTTTGGGCATCGGGGTCTCTTGGGTTGTCAGGGCAAACGCGATTCGTTCACGATTGCTCAAAACATGGCTTGTAGCGGTGATACCCAATTCTCGGCAGAATTTTTCCAAGATAAGCGGCTTTACCTCTTCTGGGATGAGATCGGCAGTGTTGAGGATGATGGTAAAATGGATTGGAAGCTCATCCGCCATCATAGAGGGTGATGCCATCAAGATGTACTCGACATTGTTGAGGAGATTGGCGATCTCTCCCGCTGAGAGGTAACTGTTGACTTTGAGCGCTTGCATCTCTTGCATTAGTCTTTTCCTTCGAGAATTTTGGTGATCAGTGAGGCCATGCCGATGTGGAGATTGTAATTGGTGATCGGAAAATCAACCCATTCATCGTTCAAATTGACCGTATAACTGCTGAGGTATGTTCCGAGAATTTCCAAGTTGATTGGCTGATAGGTTGTACAGAGATCGGGTGAGAGTTTGGTACGTACCAATTTTCCCTCTTTATTACTGTGTGCCAAGGTAAAAGCGAGCGTTTTGAGACTGAGGAGATCACACCAGCGGATAAAGAGAGCAGGGGATAATTCGGTCTGTGGATTTCCCTCAGGGTCAAAAAGGAGATTTTGTTCTCGTAAGGGGATCAGAACGCTTAAAATCGCTTCGCAAAACGGCAGACTCTTTTGTCGCCAAAAGGGAGCTTCGTCACTTCGATCTAATGCGGTTGAGACGGCGCCTAAAATAGCAGACGATTTACCCGATTTGAGCAATGTATCCATTGTGTGCAGAACCATTTGCCACTCCTTTTTTGGGTGTAACTTTAACCTTTTTTGTATAATACAGGTATTAATAGAAGGAGATTGTATGTTTGATAAAGGATGGATGACAAATTTTGTTTCACTAGCATTGGTCGGAATTTCATATACAGTTGAGGGGATAGCCGGTTCCGCGTTACGCAGTGCAGGTTTATTTGCCCTCTCGGGAGCAATAACCAATCAGCTCGCAATCCATATGCTTTTTGAAAAAGTCCCTTTTTTATACGGTTCGGGGATAATCCTTGATCGGTTTGAATCGATTCGTGAAGCGCTGAAAAAACTCATTATGGAGCAGTTTTTTACCCCTGAAAAAATTGAGAGTTTTGTGCAGTCCCAAGAGCGGACGATTGATCTCTCACCGATTATCGAACAAACCGATTTTACCCCTGCGTATAATGCGTTGGTTCGCAGTGTTATGGATTCATCTTTAGGGGGGATGCTCGGGATGTTTGGGGGTGAAGCGATTATCGGAAAACTCAAAGAGCCGTTTTTAGAAAAGATCAAGGCATCGACAATCGAGATTAGTCAGAGCGAATCGTTCATGAATGCCCTCAATACCCATCTGCATCAAGGGAGCTCCCATCTAACCGAGACGATAGAATCAATTGTCGAATCCCGTCTTGAGGAACTTACTCCAATGATGGTGAAAGAGATGCTTCATAATCTCATGAAAGAGCATTTGGGATGGCTTGTAGTGTGGGGTGGTGTGTTTGGAGGAATCATCGGATTGCTATCTGTTTTTATCATCTAAAAGATTCCACTTAAAAGACTTGACAATAATAGACTCAAAGTATTATAATTATTGAAACTCAATTTAGGAGAATTTTATGTCAAACAATATTTTTGAAAAACTAACCCATCAAATGACCGAAATGATCGAGTCGTCGATCTCTTTGGCACTGCATAATAAAAACAGCGAAGTTGAACCGATCCATTTTTTATGGGCACTGTTAGCGAACAGTAACTCATCATTGAATCAAGCGTTGGTAAAAATGGCGGTGGATAAAACCGCGATAGAACTCGATGTTAAAAGCGCAGCCAAAAAATTGTCCAGTTCCTCCAGTGTAACAAAAGAGAGCATTCGTTTGTCGCGTGATTTTGTTCATGCTCTTGAACGAGCTTCTGCTGAAATGGCAGTTAACGGAGATGAGTACATTGCTATTGACGCATTTTTAATGGGTAATTTAAATCACTCCCCTTTTAAAGAAATTTTGGAAAAATACATTAATGTATTTGAATTGCGTAAAACGTTCGAAGCGATGCGTGCAGGACAAAAAATCGAGTCTCAAACCTCGGATGAGAATCTCGAATCGCTTTCAAAATACGGAATTGATTTAACGCGAGAAGCGGTAGAGGGGAAACTCTCTCCGGTGATCGGACGGGACGAAGAGATCTCTCGTATGATGCAGATTCTGATCCGTAAAACCAAAAACAATCCGATTTTACTCGGTGAGCCCGGAGTCGGTAAAACAGCTCTAGTCGAAGGATTGGCACAGAGGATAGTAAATAAAGAGGTTCCTCTGAGTCTTCAAAATAAGAGGGTCGTAACGCTTGATATGAGTGCCTTGATTGCGGGAGCAAAATATCGCGGTGAATTCGAAGATCGTCTCAAAGCGGTGATCGATGAGGTCAAAAAATCGGCCAATGTCATTTTGTTTATTGATGAAATTCATACGATCGTCGGTGCCGGTGCATCTGAGGGATCGATGGATGCCGCGAATATCCTCAAACCGGCATTAGCTCGGGGAGAACTTCATACGATCGGAGCGACAACGCTCAAAGAATACCGTAAATACTTCGAAAAAGATGCCGCATTGCAGCGCCGTTTTCAGCCGGTTAATGTGGATGAACCGAGCGTGAACCAATCATTGCAAATTCTTCGTGGACTCAAAGAGCGTTTGGAAGCACACCATAACGTGACGATTATCGATTCGGCATTGGTAGCGGCGGCAAAACTCTCCGATCGCTACATCAACGACCGTTTTCTGCCGGACAAAGCGATCGATTTGATTGATGAGGCAGCGGCAGAGCTTAAAATGCAGATCGAATCGGAACCCAATGCTCTTGCCGGTGTTAAACGTCGTCAAACCAATCTTCAGGTTGAAAAAGAGGCACTGAAGATGGAAGCATCGGTTGCCAATACGAAACGGCTCGAAGAGATTGAAAAAGAGCTTGCCGATGTGAGTGAAGAACGCCGAAGTCTTGATGCACAATTTGCCCATGAAAAAGAGGTTTTCAATTACATGGCAAAGCTCAAAGGCGAAATTGAGGCTAAACGCCGTGAGGCAGAGATAGCCAAACAAAATGCTGATTTCAACAAAGCAGCCGAGATCGAATACGGACAAATCCCCAAACTTTTTGAAGAAGAAAAAGTCCTTCAGGAAAAGTGGAAAAATATGATGGTGGCAGGGACACTGCTTAAAAACAGCGTTGATGAAGCTTCTATCGCCGGAATTGTGAGCCGTTGGACAAAAATTCCGGTGAACAAAATGCTCCAGAGCGAAAAAGAGAAAATTCTTCACATCGAGGACGAACTTAACCGTGATGTGGTGGGGCAGGAGAAGGCTACCCATGCGGTAGCCCGTGCGATTAAGCGCAATAAAGCGGGATTATCGGATAAAAGCCGTCCGATCGGATCGTTCTTGTTTCTTGGACCTACCGGCGTCGGAAAAACTCAGACGGCGAAAACGTTGGCGAAATTTCTTTTTGACAGCAGCGAATCGATGATCCGTATCGATATGTCGGAGTACATGGAGAAACATGCGGTATCACGTCTCGTCGGAGCACCTCCGGGGTACGTCGGGTTTGATGAGGGGGGACAGCTTACCGAAGCGGTACGCCGTAAGCCTTACAGCGTTATATTGTTTGATGAGGTGGAAAAAGCCCATCCCGATGTCTTTAATGTTCTGTTGCAAGTATTGGATGACGGACGTCTAACCGATAACAAAGGGGTCTTGGTCGACTTTACCAATACAATCATCATTTTGACTTCCAACATCGCGAGTGACAAAATTATGTCGCATCACGGTGATGCGGGGTTGGAAGATATGGTCCTCGATGAACTTAAACGCCATTTCAAACCGGAGTTTTTGAATCGTCTTGATGATGTAGTGGTCTTCAATCCGCTGGGTGAAGCACAAATTCTCAGTATCGTTGATCTTTTCTTTAGAGACATCGCGGCAAAAGTTGAAGAGAGGGACATCACTATCACCCTCACCGAGAGTGCTAAACGCTACATTGCGAGTGCAGGATTTGATCCGGTCTACGGAGCACGTCCTCTTAAACGGGCGCTCTATGAGATCGTCGAAGACCGTTTAGCCGATCTGATTCTCGGCGGAGAGGTGGAAGAGGGTTCCTCGGTAGCTTTTGATGCTGTTGGAGACGAGATTAACGTAACTGTGGCATAATCGCATTCATGAAAATAATTGCATTGCTTTTAGTCGTATTGTTACAGCTTTTGGGATGTACGGGGGATTGTATGACCTGTCATCCCGCACTCCTTAAAAATATCGATAACGATCACCGTCATAAACCGATGACGACGTGCATACAATGCCACAGTGCCAATCCTTCTAAAATGGCCGATTGCGGAAGTGATTGTTTTGCGTGTCATCCGATAGCAAAGATTGAGAGCGCACGGGTGACAGAGCATGCCGTGATTCGCGAATGCAGAGATTGTCACATGAAGCTAAAAACAAATCTTGATTTGAACAATACCCCAAAAGGACAGTCGGTTATGCCGACGTTGCGGGATTTTTTAAAGCCTTAAGCGTAAACCGGCTCGAATATTTTGTCGAATCTCTCGTTCCCACTCTCCGAGTGGGAACGCATACCTTCCTTCAAAAGAAAATCAGAACTAATTTATTTTGTTATAATTGACTCATTGCTACATGGTATTACTCGTTCCCACTCTCCGAGTGGGAATGCATAGAGTAACTGATTAAATTAAGTGCTCCTCCTCAGGAGAGTAGGAGCAAGGGAAATAGGAGGGTGGGTTGAAACAAATAGCTCAACTGGTGTTAGGATTGATGTTAGCGGGCACTTTGTCAAGTGCATTAGCAACAAATATCGGATACGTATGGATAGCCTCAAGAGGGCTTTATTATGATCAAATTAATTACGGTGATCCAAAACTTAATTACGTTTTAAAGGCTGATTATAAGAAAGGGCTTCCTACTATCAATAGTGTCATACGAATTGAACCAAAAAATAAATTATTTATAGGATTTGAGTCTATCCAAGAGATTACTCAGATTTTTAAGAAATATATTGACAATGGAACGTGCTTAGATGGTGTTGGAGCATTTACTGCATTTATGCTTAGCTTAAATGAAGGGTGTTCAGTTGATAGTATTCAAACTGAATATTCACATAAACGTATTTTTGAAATTGAAAATCCTATCAAAGCCAAAGTTTTAGGATATATAGAATTTAAAGCAGGTGTATTTGTGCTCATTGAGCAGATTGAAAGAATAGAAGAAAAAAAGGATAAATAATGGCAAGTTGGAAAGATTTTTCCTCGTTCCCACTCTCCGAGTGGGAATGCATACACTAATCGATTAAATTAACCGCTCCCACTCAGGAGAGTAGGAGCAAGAAAAAAAAATGGATCGATTTTTGAAAAAATTGGGGTTTGTTCCAACAGGATTAAATTATGCGTTGCCTTTAAATTTGTCACAGGAGGGGAAAGCTTAAAATGACGAAGAATGTATTGAAATCGTGTTTATGTTTAAGCGGGCGTGAGATGTTCTCTAATTCCACCGTATCACTCGAACGCAGAGGATTAGGGGGGATGGATTATGTGAATAATCTGATTGAGATTAGGAGGGCGGGGTGAATAGCTTAATGAAAAGGGAATTATCCAGGTTATTAATTGGTTTTGTATTGATTTTTGATGTAAGTTTTTGTAGTGCCGATGAAACGAGTAATGTAGATTCGATAAGAGGAAATACATTTTGTACACAAGATGAAATAATAGTTTTCTCTTGCGAATTGGAAAACAAAAAAACTGTTTCGCTATGTGGAAAAGACAAGCAAATGAGATATTCATACGGTAGTCTCAGGAAAGCACCAGAATTTACAATAGAAGGCGGTAAAGAGCTTTTTGTAATCGAGCGTGACCTGGAATTGTACGGAGAATATTTTGCATTAGGGTTCATAAAGAGTGGATATAAGTATTTTGTGATAGGAAGTTATCCTCTTAGGCATGAAGAGAGTGTAGGATTACTGGTGTTGAAAGATGATGAGACAATGAAATACCATAACATGGTATTTGGAAAGATGTGCAAGAAAAATATATTTTCTGACAATAAAGTTTGGAAACCTTTGAGAGGAGATGAATTCAAACCAATCACAAAATCTGATTTTTTGGATTCCTTGGAATTACAAACATTTGACGATCCTACTACTATGGATCTGTCAAATTTTGTTGATGTAATAATAAATAATGAAGGAAAATAAAATGACAAAAAATGGGACAATTAATGCAAATAATTTAATGGCTGCAGCGATTGGCAGTGGTATCACAGATCCAGTAGAGTTAGCAAATTTTATGGGACAGATGCAAATAGAGAGTGCTGGATTCACGCAAATGTTCGAGGGCACAAAGTATTCAGCAGAAAGACTTCTAAAGGTTTTTGGTCCATCTACCGACAAAAATGGTGTTTGGCATCCTCGTTCCCACTCTCCGAGTGGGAATGCATACACTAATCGATTAAATTAACCGCTCCCACTCAGGAGAGTAGGAGCAAGAGGGAAAAAGATTTCATGGGACGAAGCAGATATAAAATTTACGAACCGACATATCCTCATTTTATTACTTGTACTGTGTTGCACTGGATACCGATTTTTACCCGTATTGAAACAACCGATATTATTTTTGACTCCCTAAAATATCTCCAAAAAGCCGATAACTTTAAACTCTATGCGTATGTGATACTCGAAAATCATTTGCATATGATCGCTAGCAGTAACGATCTCGCGAAAAGTATGGAAAGTTTCAAAAAATACACTGCAAGAGGGATCATCGATTTGCTTAAAGAGCGGAATGTGACCACTATTCTCGATCAACTCACTTTTTATAAAAAAGCACATAAGGAAGATCGTAAATATCAACTTTGGCAAGAGGGGATAGCTCCCAAGCTGATTCAAAATGATGCGATGATGGTTGAGAGGGTTAATTACATCCACAACAACCCTATCAAGCGAGGATATGTTGATGAAGCAAAGCACTGGAGATATAGCAGTGCACGAGATTATGAGGGAGAGATAGGGCTGATTGAGATTGATAAGTTTTGGTAAGGTGCGTATGCGTTACCACTCAGGAGAGTGGGAACGAGGGGAAACTAGAACGAATCAGCCGTCATTCCCAACTCGATTGGGAATCCATTTTTTTAAATTTCATGTTAAAATGTCAACATTATTCTTCGAAGAGGAGAGCGCAGTGAGTGAAAAAAATGAACCAATAGATCAACAAGCCGCTTATGATGCGTGGTACATTTCCGAAGTAGAAAAGGGTTTGGCAGATGTCGAGAACGGTAATGTCCTCAGCGACGAACAAGCCGAAGCAGAGATGAAAATATTTATGGAACAACTGCATAAAAAGCATGGAACAACGGCAACTTGAGTGGTCGCGTCGCGCCCAAGACGACCGACAAAAAATAGCTGAATTTTACGCTTCCGAAGCATCCCCTTTTATCGCGGAACAAGCACTTCTTTCAATTAAAAACGCCGCAAACAGAATCCTCAAAAATCCTCTAAACTATCGAGAAGGCAAAAAAATCGGAACACGGGAGTATATTATGCGCCGTTTCCCTTATATCGTGATTTATCGAGTAACGGATACCAAAGTATCCATTGTGCGGATACTTCACCAAGCGATGCGGTATTTTAATTAAGTGCTCCAACTCAGGAGGGTGGGATGAGAACTATAGAAAGATTGTTTTTAGTGCTAATGTTGGTAGGTACTTTTTCAAGTGCTCAAGCAAGAAATGTTGGGTATGTGTGGATATTATCACGAAGCCATTACTATGATGATTTTAGTTATGCTAATAATGAATTGAAATATATATTAAGAGCCGACCACAACAAAGGTTTACCGGACGTTAATAGCATTATACGAATTGAACCTAAGAATAAATTATTTATTGGTTTTGACTTTATTCAAAATATTACAAATGAATTTATGTCTTTAGTCAAAAGTGGGAAGTGTGAAGATTTAAGTGGTGCATTTAGCTATTTTATGCTGAATGGTGATAATGAATGCTCACTCGATAGTGTTGCAAAGAGTGTACAAATTGAATATCCCCATAAGAATATTTTTGAAATTCAACATCCTATTAAAGCCAAAGTTTTGGGGTATGTGGAATTTGATGCGGGTGTATTTGTACTCATTGAGCAGATTGAAAGAATAGAAGAAAAAAAGGATAAATAATGGCAAATTGGAAAGTTCCCCGTTCCCACTCTCCGAGTGGGAACGCATACACTAACTGATTAAATTAACCGCTCCCACTCGGGAGAGTGGGAGCAAGAGGGCGATGCGGTATTTTAACTAAGCGTAAATCGGCTCAAACATTTTATCAAACCCGTCAATGATCTTTTGCATCAGTTTTTGAGCCTCTTCGATCATTTTTTCGGTTGTTTTGGTCTCTTTTACCGTATTATCAAACATATCTACCACCCCTTTTTTGGCATGATTTTTGACATTTTCATCGCTGTTTTTCAGGTTTCCGATGAGTTTTGTCACATCGGAAGCGACTTTATTGATCGGTGATGTTTGATTTTCTTTTTCGAGTTCTTTCATAAATTTATTGATGTAAGGCTGTGCTTTTTTCATAAAAGCATTGATCTCTTTTTGATCTTGTTCGCTAATCCCATTGCTATCGAGATTAAAACTAAATGCCTGCATCGAAGCAAATGAGAATGATTGTTCTTTGCTTTCATCAGTGGTTTTTTCATTGAGTGAAAGGGATTGCTCATTGGTAAAGTTGAGTGAGAGGGTATCCCCACTACTTGTTTTCATTTGAATATTAAGTTCATGGGAGCGGTACGCATCATAAGAGGTTGCAGTGGTCATGGCAGCACCTTTCGGGTTAATCTTAGTGAATATATCGGACTTTTTTACAATAATTTTAATAAGCTTTTACGAAACTTAACCCTTCTTTAAGTAAGAATTGTCTATTATTGCGTGCTAAAAATTTCTAAAGGGAATGGCTTATGAAAAGAACATACCAACCGCATAATACGCCACGTAAACGTACTCACGGTTTCCGTGCACGTATGGCGACAAAAAACGGCCGTCGAGTATTGAACGCTCGTCGTGCTAAGGGTAGAAAACGATTGGCTGTCTAAATAGCTTCTCGATGCTAAAGCTCCATAGTGAGTTTCAGCGTGTTTATCAACGCGGGAAAAATGCACACAGCACTTCGATCGCGTTGTTTTATCTCCCGTTAGCGGGAGAAAAAAAAGTTGGATATACGGCCAGTAAAAAAGTTGGAAATGCAGTAGTGAGAAATCGATGTAAAAGACGCTTAAGAGCTCTTTTCGATGAATTTTCGCCCAATGCACAAGACGGATGGTACGTTTTTGTTGCCAAGAAAGGGTTATTTGACAACTCTTTCGATACAGTGCGACGCGACTGCAAATATGTTTTAAAACGGACGGGTGCCATGGGTGGAGCAGGTGATGATAAGAAGCTTCTTTCTTAAGCTCCTCTGGCTCTATCGGCACTCTTTTTCTTTAGTGACACGCGGCGCATGCCGCCACTATCCTTCTTGCTCCGAATATGCTCTATGGCAGTTTGAGCGTAACACTCTTCCTCATGCATTTTACTCCACGTTTTTACGAATTTTACGGTGCAATCAGCTTTTTTCCGGCGGTATCGATTATCCGATTATCAACAAACCGGTATTAAAACCCTCCGAACTCTCCATAAATACGATAAAATACTGGTTTGTTCCATATCAGCAGAATTATTTTCTGATTAAAAATTTTAAGTTTAAAGGGTCACAGTGCTAGAAAAGTTTACTCCCAATCAGCGACTCATCGTTGCTGTCGCTTTATCTTTTGTCTTTTTTATAGGATATACCACTCTATTTCCTCCTCAAGCACCTAACAGTGAAAGTAACACCACCGAAGTAAGCGCAGCGAAAGAAGTTTCGCTTAAACCAACGGCTACTGCAACTCAAGAGACTAACAGCTCAACGGTTTCAGACATTAAAACGGTAACGACCGATACCTTGACAACCATCACGGCTAAAGAGTTCACGCTCAAAATCGATACTCTCGGACGAGTATCTTCCGTTGTTTTGAGTAATGCAAAACATAACGGTAAAGACGGGAAACTCTCTGAACTGATCGCAAGCAGCGGTGCTAAACCGCTTCAA